>Ga0079997_119895_pt1 | contig 12235 bp, 8 predicted proteins | sample PerSpoCPS_CMetaG_FD_69200 | JGI IMG/M metagenome (GOLD analysis project Ga0079997, IMG submission 69200) | Archaeal communities from Yellowstone National Park, Wyoming, USA - Perpetual Spouter C (PS_C) MetaG (SPADES assembly) (version 2) | ecosystem: Environmental > Aquatic > Thermal springs >... | reverse complement strand
CAGACAATAATACTAAGGGTTGTAGAGCCTGACTGGAACTTTGATAGCGATAAGGTAGATGAGATAAGCCTAAGTGCATTAGGCGGTGACTTTGTAGTTAACAGTGATAAGGTTAGTGATAGACAATTAGCAACTCTAGGTGCCATATCAGGTATATCATTAGATCCATCATCTACAATAAGGGAGACTGGTAAGAACACAGGTATATTTGAGATAAAGATAAAGGACATAAACAGTAATCTAGTAAGCAGAGGCAAGAACCTAGAGTTCACATACACAGATAGAACACCATCTGGAGGAGGTACTGAGATAGAGGTTAAGCATACAGTGCTAATAACCTCAGCAGCTGTAGATATAATATTCGATAAGGAGACATACACACCATTCGATAGAGTGCTAGTAAGCATAGTTGACCCTGCTGCTAACCAGGATCCAGATACTAAGGATAAGTTCACTGGTACTGATGCTAGAGTAAGGGTAATAGTTGGAGGAACATCACAAACACTAACAAATGACTTTGAGGAGACTGAGGCTAACTCTGGAGTATTCAGATACAAGCCAAATGATAAGGGCATACTAATAACTGGTATAAATCCAAATGCAAAGCCTGGTGATGGTATAAGGGTTGAGTATAGAAGCCCAGATAAGCAGACTGAGATAAGCAAATCAGTATCCATAGTATTCAACAATGGCTCAATATCCTTAGATAAAGACTCATACAAGCCCAATGAGACAGCAGTGATAACCATAAACGATCCAGATGAGAACAGGAACCCAGATATACCAGACCAGTTTGAGGTAAAGGTTGTATCAACCACAGATCCAACTGGTATAAAGGTAACTGTAAGGGAGACTGGTGATAGGACAGGTGTATTCAAGGCAGATGTTATACTTACAACTGGTCTAAGCTCTGGTAACAGATTACAGGTTAGAGAGGGTGATCAGATAACTGCAATATACACTGATGAGACACTGCCAAATGCTCAGACAATAAACCAGCAGTTGGTTAACAGGAACCAAGTGGGCTTAAGGACATTACAGACTTTGGATGTTCAGGCAAGTGCAGTAGTAGGAGTCTTACTTGCTCCAACTGAGAGGACAACAGTAGCAAAGCCATCACTTAAGGATCAAGCAGGTAATGCATTAACACAAGCAAGTGTTGATGTACCAGTAAGCATAGCAAGTTCAATAAAGAACAATACACAGCAGCCACAGAAGTTTGTGTACATTGTTCAAGTTAAGGATGCAGATGGCTTTGTAGTAAGCATATCAACAGTTGGAGGTACATTGCCAGCAGGGCAGAGCTTTGATGTTAGTGCATCATGGACACCAACTGCAGCAGGTACATACACTGTAGAGGTCTTTGTATGGTCAGAGTTAGGCAAGCCCTCACCTCTAAGCAAGGTTGAGACTGCAACTGTAACTGTAGTATAGTATAGAATAGAATAATTGAGACACAAAGGAGTAAAGATAAAAACAACAACCTTTATTTTATTTTCATTCTTATTCTTATTATTATCTTCATCTAATGTTCATGCTCAATCCTCATCATCATCTACTACTACAACAGCAGTAACAATAAACATAAACTCAACTGTATTCATGCCTAACTCTATGCTTGTAATCTATGGCAAGGTAATACCAAATGATTCCTTGATAGTAGAGCTTATAAACCCAATGAATAGGGTAGTGCATAGAACACAGATAGATGTTGATGCTAAAGGTGTATTCTCTAGCGTTATACTAACATTCCCTAACCCTAATGATCAGTTCATAGAAGGCACATATACTCTAGTTATAACATCAAGCATACAAGGCTCTGTTTATAGCAAGGCAATAGTATTCCAAGCATCTAGCAATGAGATAAGGGTTCAGCAAGGAGATGCATTACAGCAACAGCAACAGCAACAGATAACTAGAAGGCTAGATATGCAGTTAAGTGCACCTAGCATAATAGGCATAGATGAGAGGTTTAGCATAGTAGCAAGGGTTACAATGGATAACACCCTCTTTAATGTTAATGCTAGTGATATAAAGGCAAGGATAATAATGCCAGATTCAAGTGCAAAGGAGTTAAGATTCAATGCTATAGATGATGGTATATATGCTACAGAGCTAACATTAAGCATGGTAGGCTTGCATGTTGTAACTGCTAGCATAGAGCATGATGGCTTAAGGGCTAGTAGCATGGCAAGCATAAATGTTACAGATGCTCCAGTGCTTAACATGAGTAATACACTCTCAAGGCTTAGCAAGAGCATAGATGATCTAAACTCAAGCATACAGGGTTTAAGGAACGATATAAATGCAAGTAATGCAAGGTTAAGTAACTCATTAGAGCAGATAGGTTCATCTACAAATCAGATGCTAGCACTGCTATTACCTATAATAGGCATGATAACAATAATAGTTGCATTACAAGCAACGATACTTGCAAGGAGGAGTACTGCTAGATAGTGTAGCATTACTATTCTTTAAAGGCTTGACGATAACCTTACTTAAAATCTTCTCGCATTTTAACATATAGACTATAATCCGTTCAAGAGCCTGATGAACTGTTCCTTACTTACCTCCTCCACGCCCTAAAGGGAACCCTCACCCTTTAAGGCGGGGAGGAGGTCAGAGATCTGTATTCAACACACATGTTAATTGGAATAGTCTTGTAGACTTATTCACGGTAAACTTTATATCAGTTTACCTTTTTAACTCTATTATGCAAGACTACATAACAGTCTCAGTAAAAGTCCCAAGGAGGCTCAAAGAGTTACTAGACAAATACGGTATAAGACCTGGTCCATTGATAAGGCAAGCCTTGGAAGAGGAGGTTAGAAGGGTAGTTCTTAGAGAATTGGAGGATGAGATCAAAGGTATCTCTGAGGAGATGAAGAGTATCTCTGATGAGGAAGTAGTTAGGCTGATAAGAGAGGATAGAAGAAGGAGATGAGGAGACTTCTTGATACCAGCGCCTTAATAAATCTGCTTAAAGGAGAGAGGCTTAGATACCTCTCTGATGCTATGATCCTAGACCTTACAGTCTATGAGGCACTTAATTTTGTATGGAAGGAGCTGTATCTACTTAAGAAGATAGATGAGAATACAGCCTTAAGACTAACTAGAGCACTTAAGAAGATATTTGATACTTTAGAGATACTTAGCATTAGAGGTTATGAGGAGAAAACCCTTGAGCTTGCAATTAAACATGGCATCACAGTATACGATGCCTCCTATATTGCCATTGCAGCAGAGAAAGGGTTGATACTTGTAACTGATGATTACGAGCTCTCAAAGGCAGCCTCATCTTATGTTAAAGTTTTAAATAGCCTAAACCTTGGATAGAAATCTGACCTCCTCCTGTCCTAAAGGACGAGGTTTTCAGTCCCTTTTGAACCTCGGTTACCATTATATAATGTGAATGAGAAGGATGCTGAAGCAAACAATAACAGCAATAGCAAAGAACCTACTGTTATTGGTCTTAATACTTATACTAGCAATACTAAAGGTAATAATAACAGCAGTAAAGAAAGGAATAGACTACCTAATAAGCAAAGACAAAGACAAGAGGGCTCTGTTAACTTAAGAGTAAGTTATACTAAATTATATTATGCTATCAATACGTAATAGAACACCATCATGTTGACTTCAAAGTTACATGGGATAAGTATTATGGGAAGTATAAGGGTAAACTAGGTGTTAATGCACAAGCAATAATGCAGAAGAACAATGAGGCATGTCATCCTTCTTCTCTCTACTGAAGTCGAAGAAGAAGGGGAAGCTACCATCTCATATGAAGCACTTAAGCCCACCTAAGTATTGGAAGGATAAGGATACAAAGGAGAGGAAGCTGATACTAGTAGTAAGACAAGATAGATACGTTATGGATGAAGAGAATCATAAGCTCATCCTCAAAGACTTCAACTTAGAGATAGACTTTGCAGGTAGGTTAAGGTGGTATGGTAAGCAAGGTAGGCTAGAGATATACTATGATGAGACTAAGCATGATTGGTATGCTTCTATACCAATAGAGGTAGGAGTAGAAACAACAAAGAAGAAGGGTAATAATAAGTCTAAGCATATTGTAAAAGGTGAAAGGAAGACAATACAAGTTAGTATACCAAAAGGAGACAAGGTAGCCTCAATAGATCTAGGTATCAACGTTATGGCAAGTGTAATAACAAATGATGGTACTTGGTTACTTTACAAAGGTGTAAGAACCAAGCAAGACTACTTCTACTTGCAGAAGAAGATATCAGAAGTACAATCTTTAGCAGATAAAGCAAAGAACATTAATGATGAGAATGCATATCAAGAGTTAAATATAGTAAAGAGGAGATTATTTAAGAGGTTAACTAAAAGGCTACTACACCTATACAGGAACTTTGCCTCTCACTTGTTAAAGACTCTCCATGAACTTAATGTATCTACAATCTACTTAGGCTATCCATTCAACATTGCCCAAGAGAAGGGTAATAAGTTCAATGCTAACATGTGGTCTTACCGTAAGCTTATGAATGCTATTGAGTTAAAGGCTCAAGAGTATGGTATGAAGGTATATGAGGTTGTTGAGTACAATACCTCTAAGTATTGTGCATTGCATAATGTTGAAGTTAATAGGAGTACAAGAGGTGTAGTTCATTGCTCATTAGGTCATAAACTTCATTCTGATCTAAACGGTGCATTAAACATTCTAAAGAAAGCTACTAACTTAATAGTTTCAGCAATAAGGAAGCCACTCTCCTTTATAGTTGATCATAACAGAGTAGCACCCGTAACTAAAGGGGTGTAACCCTTGAGACCTCAGGTAACCCTCGCCATTTATGGCGGGGAGAAGGTCAGAGCTCTAAAGGGAACCTTTTAGGGTAGAGGGAGGTAAGAAAAATAATCAGCCATGTACTACATGCCCCAACCTAGCCCTCTCTATCTGCCTTTTGACAACATGAAACATATCTGCTATAAATTTACTCATGTTAACCTCTTCTATTCTCTTCTTACTACTGATCTTCTCCTTATTAATAAGGTACTGATGTGCAAATGACCTGCTACAGTAATCAAAGCCCTCAAAGTCTACTATTATATGCTCCTCTGGTAAAGATTCTATATATCTGAATAGATCATCACATTGCTTACGCAAGGCTAACTCTGGAATGCAATCATTAACCTTTACTCTAGTTACGTTTAAAGCTGATGTCATACCTTATTCATAAGTATAGATATATAAAAATATATATGTTCTGCACTATACATAAATAACCCTATATTTATTAAGATCTATACGCTTATCTGCTTCTTCCGGTACGTTAATAGAATTAATATTATCATGCACTGGTATCCTTATACCTACCAGCGTTCCTTTTATACACCCAATAGTATCAGATACAAGCATCTCTTTATTATTATTATTAAGATAGACCATACCTTTAATGGATGATAATAATGCCTCACCGTTTAATACCTCAACTACTATATGCAATGATGAGCCTAGACCAAATGCTCTACCCTCCTCTTTCTTGGCTGAGTAACCTTCTATTGCTTTAATTATTAGTTCACTATCGTTAAGGTTATCAAAATTATACGCATCTCTTAAACTCTTGGGTATACCTATACCATCATCTATTATAGCAACCTCAACAAATCTCCTCATAGGATAATACTGAGCTAGTATATATGCATTAGTATGATTAGCATGTTCATCAATATTATCCCTTAATTCACTTATTACATACTCTAATGGTTCATAGATATTTCTTGCCCAATTTAGTATATTATCATATATTTTGCTTTTTATTACAGAATTTTCATCTTTATCCTTTGATAATTTAACACATGGTATGAAAGTTTTACTAATATTAATACTACTATTCATTATTGTATTAAAATACTGTAAAACATCGTTATTACTGAATATTATATCTTCAGGTTTAATGCTCTCTATAAATGGATATAGTATTGCTAGGGTTGTTGGGTAAAAGAATTTTATGTTAGACAGATCAAATATGTTATCCTTATAATTATCAATACAGTATGATGCTTGTCTATATGAATTAACAAGTTCTGGTAATTCCTCCAAATTATTAGTTATAGTTATGATAAGATATTAAAAGATTTCTCTTTATTTTGCTTAATTTATTGGATTCACTTATATAATAATTCACAGCTATTTGCTAACCCTCTTACTACTTGCTCTCCTTGCATGTAGAAGCGTATAGATCTTCCCAGTAACATTAAAGAGATAAGCATAGATCTATTTGAAGTATTAATGAAAATTTTTGATCTGTTTTATCCATCCCTTAGTAAGGAAGGAGTTTACAAAGAAATAAATAAAGAAATAAAGAAATGGATAAATGTAAGTAGATGAAGTTCATAAAGAATCCCAAGATAACATCTATTCTACTTGCATCTATACTGTTATCTTCATACTTGCCATTAGCATTAGCAAGCAATGCACATATGTTAAGTTTTAATGATGAGAAGATAAGGCTAGGCTCAATTGCAAACAGCAATATACCTCTTAACCATTCCCCTTCTCCTAACCCTTACCTTAAGATTCTAGATAATGCAAAGTTAAGGGACTCTCTATTATTGGATATAGATAAAAATTATTTAAATTTAAATAATAAAGATAGTATCTCAAGGGTAATAATTATAAACAATAACGGTAATTTAGATATAAACTCTTTAAGTAAGATGGGTGTTAAAGTATTTAATTATTTAGGTAGTGAGGATGCTTTCATAGCATATGCTGTAGCAGATAGCAGTACAGTTAGCATGCTAAGGGAGAAGGGGTTAAAGGTTATAAACGATTTCATGCTTGATCTTGATTCTAGCAGTAGCAATAGTAAAGAGAGTAATAATGAGTTCATAAACATGCCTAACAGCAACGATGCAAACAGATTCGATATGATATATGGTATAGATAAGGTTCATGCAAAGGGTATAACAGGTAAGGGTGTTAACATAGCTATAGTTGATTCTGGTGTTGATTTCAGCAGCAAGGATATGGTCCATGCTATAGCATTAGATAGCAATGGTATGCCTATAATGCTTGATGCCGATGGTCAAGGTATAGTATTAACCCATACTAGATTTAAGGCAAAGATAATCAATGGTGTTATATATGAGCAAGAGTTATCTGATGAAGAGAAGAAGGATCCTTACACATCTAACATATACATAAATGATGATGGGGTATTCCTGAACATAAAGGGTAAGGGTGGCGAGGGCTTAAAGTTTGATATATATAACCCAATATATCCATATTTGGGTCCTCCAGTATTAACTGCTAAGGCTAATGCAGATTGGAGGATAGGCAAGAGTAACTTTGACTTCATTAATAGCAAGAGTGGTATATATAAGATGGGCTTTATGGTGCAACTTAACTTCCAACTTGGTAGAGCAGCATTGATGATAGTACCAGTGCTAGTAGTTGATAGCAAGGAGCCAAATGTTTACGATACCATAATAGCAGATATGAGCACAGCATGGGCAGACTTTGCTGTATTTGAGTTAGGCAAGAAGTTAGAAGAGGTTAACTTTGATCTTGATTTTACAGATGAGAAGCCTATAACTTTGCCATCGCACAATAATACTATTGGTAGTATAAGCAGTAGTAATAATAATAATAGTAGTAGCAGTAATGCTACTAACAATAACAATAGCAAGATAAGTGTAGAGGATCTTATGTTAACATATGATGCTGATAAAGATGGTATAGCAGATCTATCTGCTGGTATGCTAGGGGCATATGTGCTAGATGTATGGGATGTAACAAGCAAGAAGAAGGATGATAATAGCAGTAACACAAAGAGCAGTAGTAGTAATAACAGCAATACAAATTATATAGATCCTAACCTTGGTGCACTTAGTGGGAGACTGTTAAAGCCTATCGATGCTGATGGTAATTACTTTACAGTTATGTTTGATTTCTTTGGTCATGGTACGCAGAGTGCTGGCACTATAGTATCTAAAGGGAGTGTTGATTATGAGATATATAAGAGTAGTAGTAATAATAATAGTAATACTATAACCCATAGAATAGTTGGTATCGCTCCAGATGCAAAGATCATACCAGTTAAGGCATTATGGTTTGGTGATATAGCCTATGCATGGTTATGGGCATCTGGGTTTGATTTAATAGAAGAGAAGATAAGCAGTAGTAGTAGCAATAGCAGTAGCAGCAATGATAGCAAAGATAAATATACAGAAATTATAAGCAATGATAACAACAACTCATACCAAAAGGAAGAAGGTAGCAATGCTGCTACTGATGCTAACAATAGCAAAGAGGTTATCAGATGGAGATGGGTTTACACTGGGGAGCATAAGGCAGATATAATAAACAATAGTTGGGGTATACCATCAGTACCATTACTTGGGAAGGGTCCTGGGTATGATATATTAAGCATACTTGCTAGTGTATTAAGCATCCCAGGCTCATTAGATGCTAAATACCCAGGGGTTATTATAGTTAATAGCAGTGGTAACTCTGGTCATGCGTATGGTACAGTAACATCTCCAGCAAGCTCTCCCTTAGCATTAAGTATAGGGGCAACAACAAACAATGTTATATTCACACTGCAAGACTTTAGTAAGCAGCCTAGGTTTGGTAATGCAATAGATTACTACGATGATATAGCAGACTTCTCTAGCAAGGGTCCAACAGCAGTAGGAGATGTTAAGCCAGATCTACTTGCTACTGGTGCTTATGGTTATACACCATACACAGTTAATGCAAAGCATATGCTTAATTCAAAGCATGCATGGGGTGTATTTGGAGGTACAAGCATGTCATCACCATTAACTGCAGGTATGCTAGCATTGGTAATACAAGCATTAAAGGATAAAGATAATAGCAATAATAGCAATAATGCTAGTAATAATAATAACAGCAATACCAATGGCACCTATGACCCTATATATGCTAGACTAATACTTACAAACACTGCTAAGGATCTTAAATACGATCCATTCACCCAAGGCTCTGGGAGGGTAGATATAATCAAAGCATTGGATTACATAGAAGGTAAAGAAGGTTCATTCATAGTCTATACATATGATACATATAGAAACTATATATACTCCCTTAAAGGTTCGCTTGAAGGATACTACAATCTTGCATCATCTGATGAGAATAAGAACTATGGGTATCCATCGTTATCATTACCTGATAAGGATATAGCATTAAGTAAGTGGTTTGCTGGCTATGTAAGCAAAGGTAGCAGTAATAATAGTAAGAGTGCTTTATTTACAGTTGTTAATAACTCAGACTCAAGGCTTGATCTAATCATAAGGTCAACAACTTTAAAGCTTATTGCTATGGATGAGGTTAAGGACAAGACTGAGCCTAGGGTTAGGGATGAGAAGTTCAATACAGATGATTATGGGTATATACCAAAGTATGTAAGTATCAACCTAGATGATAATAATAATAAGAGGGATGCAGATCTACTCATAGCAAAGTTACACTATCCCTTTGAGACATTCATGAACACTAGCAAGGATGCCATATATGCTAATGAACTAAGGATAGCATCCCTCTATGCCTATGATTGGATAGATAAGGATGGTAATGGGAAGGTATCTTACGATGAGACAGCAATGATAAGTAGAGCAGGTGCATGGGGTACAGCACAGCAACTCATGGTATCAGAGCCATTCAAGAGGGTAAAGGGTAATATGCTCATAGGCATCTATCAGGTACCAAAGGTATTCTCATTCTGGAGAGGTATGAGTGATAAGGATAGTGAGGCATTCGATTACACTTTAACCATAGCATACTATAAGAGGGATAGATGGGATATGCTTAATATAAATGGTGCAGATGAGCTAAGGTTAAGCATTGAGCCCCATGGTAAGGCTACATTTAGGGCATCTATTAGCATACCAGAGGATGCTGTTGAGGGTATATACCAAGGTTACATAACTATAGAGAGTAGCAAGCAGGTAACCAATATACCAGTATCATTCATAGTACCATTGGATATGACAAGCAAGGATGTACCATTTACAATCTCTAACAATAATGCAAGTGATATAAAAAGCAAAGGTGATCCATTAAACTTACTATATACAAATGCTTTAATGCAAGGTTCATTTGATATGTTCTCAAGGTATAATGCTGGTGAGTGGAAGTACTACCATCTTAATGTAAGGGATGCAAGTGTAAACACTTTAAGCATAAAGATAACATGGAAGAATGAGTTTAGCAGTCTATCAGTATTTGTTCTAGATCCTAAGGGGGATATAGTAGCAAGCAGTGTCCCAGCAGGTGTATTTAAAGAGTTTATAAACTGGCCTAGCAATGATTGGCTTGGAAGATCAATAGCTGGCTCAGGTGCATTCTACCCTGCACAGAACAATGGAAGGAACTCAACTGTAGTCTATGCTCCAGTTAACTCACCTGGCATTTATACAATAATGATGCATAATACTCTATTACATGCTAAAGACTCATTCACTGAGCCTTTAAGCATAGAGGTTAAACCATCAGCCATACTAGCAGATACAAAGCCTCCAAGTGTAGATGTAAAGATACCATCATACTATGCTAAGGGTTCAATCAATCTTAGCATAGATGTTAGAGATGAGAACCTAGAGCATATATCATATAGTATAGATGATTCTATGCCTTCCATTTTAAGCAATAGCAATGCTAAGATTAGCATAGATACAACAAAGTTAGATGATGGATTACATACATTAACCATATTTAGCAGAGATAAGGTAGGGCATATATCTATAAATAGATACACATTCTATGTGGATAACACTCCCCCTAGTATAGAGGTAAAGGGTATACCAACAATAACAACAAATAGTAATTCATATCTAGTATCTGGAGTACTTAACATTAGCATAGATGTTAGGGATGCTACATTGAAGAACTTTAACATAATACTCCCAGATGGTAAAGTTATTGAGAATGAGCATGATATAAGCATAGATACTAGCATGTTAAGTGATGGTGAGCATGAGTTAAGAGTGTATGCATATGATAATGCAGGGAACTCAAGTGAAAGCATGCTAAGGTTAATGGTTGATAATACACCACCTAGAGTAAGTATAGTAAGCCCTGCTGATATGAGCAAGGTATCTGGAGTGCTAGAGGTTAGATATGAGGTAAGTGATCAGAACTTAAAGAGTGTTGCTATAGCAGTTGATGGAAATGCTAAAACAGTAGTAGATGCTACAGGCTCTTACATTATAGATACAAAGGGTCTTATAGACGGAGAGCATAAAATAGAGGTTATAGCAGAGGATATGCTGGGGCATAAGAGTAGTGCTTTAGTAAATATAAATGCAGTAAACTATGCCCCTGTTATAGAGGCTGAGAAGGAGGCTATTAGGGTTAGTGCTAAGGAGCAAGGGTTCCAGCAGGGTACACTAATAGGCATAGCAGTTGGTATAGCAGTTGGTATTGGTGCAATGATAAGCATATATTCTATTAGGAGTAGAGCTAATCGCTAATTGTAGAACTTTCATTTTTCTAACTTCTCCAGCCCTAAATTACAAGCTCATTTTATTTGTAAAGTTTAAATGATGTAAATTTATCATCTATATATATAGATGTATGAACTTAGGCTTACTACATCTGAGCTAAGGACTATTCTAATAATACTTAAAGCATTCAAGGAAGGGTTACTAGTTAATATAGATCAGGAATGGGAGTTGGATGAGTATGGAGAGAGGCTTGTTAGTAGTAGCAGGGTTGTTGATAAAATAATCCAAAGGTTAGAGACCTCTCTGCCAGAGGAGCAGGCAAAGGAGATACAGAAGACCATCCTTCTAAGGAAGTATCATCCATATCATGATCAGGTTGATGAAAGGGTATATTCAATACTTAATAGAGCCTTTCAGAGCAAGAGGAGGGTAGAGATAGATTACTTCTCAATGGAGATTGCAGAGATCACTAAAAGGGAGGTTGATATCTATTATATTAGTAGAAGGTATATAATAGGATTTGATCATTTACGTAATGATATAAGAAAGTTCAGGGTTAGCCGTGTTATAAATGCAAGGATTAAGAAAGAGGGTTATGAGATACCTATAGGCTTTGATAAACACACTTACAAGTAGAATGAAAGCCTCGCCTTTTAAGACGGGGATGAATTCTAAATACACTTAAATATCATACATACAATAATTTATATCTAATGCAGAGAACAAATACATTCATAATTGAAGACAATAATAATTTCAATATCCTTTTTAAGCTAGCAGATAACTGCTCTAAGCTATGGAA
>Ga0079997_134725_pt1 | contig 12335 bp, 11 predicted proteins | sample PerSpoCPS_CMetaG_FD_69200 | JGI IMG/M metagenome (GOLD analysis project Ga0079997, IMG submission 69200) | Archaeal communities from Yellowstone National Park, Wyoming, USA - Perpetual Spouter C (PS_C) MetaG (SPADES assembly) (version 2) | ecosystem: Environmental > Aquatic > Thermal springs >... | reverse complement strand
TGTCTTCATTAATTTCGGACCGTTCGGCGGCTTCTTCCCCGTCAACCTGCTTCCTTCGGCGGCGGAGAACAAAGCCAACTACACCGTAGAAAGCCCCTTGGGCACGACCCTTAACCTGACACCTGCGACCGTGACCGTGACTCAGGTTGACAGGGACACTGTCCGCATTTCTGGGTTAACCCTGACAGCGGGCAACCTGTTGCGGGTCACGGTAAGGAACTTGCGGACGCAGGACAACATCCCCTTGCTGGAAGACGGCGTGCACAATGTCGCCAAAGTGACCGTGCAAGATGTCACCCCGCCTCGCATCGCCACTGCCCGTTTCTTCACGACCGCCCCCCATGTGGAGTTGACCTTTAACGAGCCGCTGGATGTCAGCAGCGCCCGAAACCCCTTCAACTACTCCGTCCGCGCTACTGACAATTCTGAGTTCCCTAATGTCACTGACGCCACCTACGATGGCACGACGGTCAAGTTGACTTTGGACAGTGACTTGACAGCGGGCAAGGAGTATGAAGTGACCGCCAATGTCCGTGACCTTGCAGGCAACTTCGGTTTCTCTAGCGCAACGGGCACGGCAGGGACGAGGGCAGCGAGGGTTCGGTCACTTCGGTAACGATGGTCTGACAGGGACGGGGCAAGGGTGTTCTTCCTTGCCCCGCCCTTTCCGCTGGCGTCGGAGTTTGGTGAGGAGGGGATTACCGTGCGACGATGTTTGTGTGGCGGAGTGGTCGCCTTTTTGTTGATGGTGGCAACGGTCGCTGCCGCCCAGCCCAAAGACATCCTCTTTGTCACCAGCCAAGGGTTGGCGCAAATCAATCCTGATGGGACGGGGTTGACACTCTTGAACCTTCAAGGAAAAGCCCCTCGTTGGTCGCCTGATGGGACGAAGTTTGCTTTCCTAAAATTGACTGGCGGTTTCCAGTTCACCCTTTTCGTCGCCGATGCCGATGGCAGCAATGTCCGAACCCTCAACGCCAATGTAGGTTGGACGACTTACCAATGGTCACCTGACGCTACTCAAATCGCCTTCCTCAGTAACGGAGACCCCAGCACGGGTTTTGAGTTGTTCGTCGTCAACGCCGACGGGACGAACCTGCGGTCATTGGGCGTTCGGGTTGGAGTGGGCATCAGCGATTTTGGAAACCCCTTCGTTTGGACGCCCGATGGGTCGCAAATTTTGTTCGTTGCGCCTTCAGGGCAACTGAGTTATGTGCGGGTCAGCGATGGGGCGGTCACCAATTTGCCTGTCAGGGGCGCAGGACTCGCCTATCACCCATCAGGCAGTTTCTTCGTCTTCACCAGCCAACGGAGCAACAATTCGCCCCTTGAACTGTTCGTCGCCAGCCCCGATGGGGCGACGGTGCGCCCCTTGAACCTGCAAGGCACAAATCCCATCCTCTCCCCCAACGGTCAGTTCCTGCTGTTTTTCAGCAGCAGTAGCCAACCGCAAGCCTTCGTCGTGGAACTTTCGCCGACGGGCACTCCTGTCGGCGACCCCGTGCCGTTGAATGTCAGCAACCTGAGCGTCTCTGGTTCATTTGAGCCATGGTCGCCCGACAGCACTCGGCTGGTGCTGCCGACTGAAAGCGGGTTGTTCGTCGTCCGTCGGGATGGGACGGGCTTGACGCCCCTGAACGCCTCTGGTTTTGACCCACAATGGCGTCCCTTGCCCAGGTTGCAACTTACCGTCACGACGGATGCTGATAGCGGTGCGGGTTCTTTGCGGGAAGCCATCAACCAAGCCAACGCCGCCAATGTGGCGGTGATCATTCGCTTCACCCGAGCCTTCACCATCCGCCTGCAAAGCCCCTTGCCTCCGCTGACCAACCCTAACGGCATCACCATCATCGGCGATGTGGATGGGGACGGGACGCCTGATGTCGTGCTGGATGGCAGTGGTTTGCCCCGCATCCGTCAAGCCCCTGCCGATGGCTTGGTCATCACCACGCCCTCCAACACCGTCAACGGTCTCGTCCTGCGGGGCTTCCCTGGCAACGGCATCGTCCTTGACGGGACTAATGCGACGGGCAACAACATCGTCAATTGCACCATTGAAAACAACGGCGCTAACGGCATCTTCATCCGCAACGGCGCTTCTTCCAACACTGTCCGAAATTGCACCATCCAGAACAACACAGGCGACGGCGTTCGGATAGAAGGCAACGCCAGCGTCGCCAACCGCCTGACGCGCAACATCTTTCGGCAAAACGGAAAGTTGGGCATCAACCTCGTCGGCGGGACGGAAGACGCCAATGGCGTGACGGCGAACGATCCGGGCGATGCCGACACGGGTCCGAACAACCTGCAAAACTTCCCCGAACTCATTGCCGCCGTTGATCAAGGTGGCGGCACCGTTTTGGTGAAGGGGCGTATTGACACCCCCAACCCGACGACGGTGACCATTGACTTTTACGGCAATGCGTCCGCCGACCCCTCAGGCTTTGGCGAAGGGGAACGGTTGCTTGACAGCATCGTCTCCATCAACGCCGACGGAACTTTTCAAGCCCTCGTGACAGGGGTGGCTTTGGGTGAATTCGTCACCGCCATCGCCACCGACGCCAACGGCAACACCTCGGAATTTTCCCGCGCCATCCCTGTTGCGCCGCCGCCTCCTGCCCCTCAATTACTCTTTCCGACGGGCGGCATCGCCGTCTCCACGACGCCGTTCTTCCGACTGAAAGCGCCTGCCACGACAGGTTTGGGGCGGGTGCAATTCCGCATTGAACTGAGCCAAGACAACTTCGCCACCGTCGCCCGTGTCTTTGACCAATCTGCCGACCCGACGGGCTGGAACAAGCCTTTCTACAACCCCGACGAAGAAGCCGTCTTCCAAGTGCCCGCCGGCGCCCCCCTGCCTGAAGGGACATGGCAATGGCGGGCGAAGACGATAGACATTGACCGACAGTTGGTCAGTGGGTTCAGTGCCGTCCAAAATTTCGTCGCTGTTCCCCCGCCCCCTCCGCCAAACCTTTTGGAGCCTGCCGACAATGCGGTCGTTTCCCCGACGCCGACTTTCAAAGTGCAAGGGACTTTGCCTGCGGATAATCCTACCCGCCTCGTTTACTTTCTGGAACTGAGCCAAGACAACTTTGCGACCGTCCGAACCGTTGAACCTGGCACCGCCAACGGTTGGGATAAAGCCGATTACGGTCCGAACGAAGTGGCGACGCTGACTTTGCCTTCCGCCCAAGCCTTGCCCGAAGGGGCTTGGAAATGGCGGGGGAGAGCGGCTTTAGCCACCCAACCGACCGTCCAAAGTGCCCCGACTTCTGCCCGTTCCTTCACCGCCATAGACAATCGCAACCGCATCCCCGCAGGATTGAGTTTGGTCGGTTTGCCCTTCATCCCGACAAACTCGACACGGACAGGTTTGGGTTTGGCGTCGGGCACTCGCATCGCCGTTTACGACCCGACTGCCAGCGGCAATTACCGCATTGACGACGCCGCCGAACCTTTGCCCATCGCCGAAGGGAAAGCCTTCTGGGTGAAATCCGCCAACCCTCAATCGCCTCAAGTGGCGGGAACGCCTTTTTCGTTTCCCGTCACCGTGTCGTTGCAACAAGGTTGGAACGCCATCGGCAACCCCCTGCCCACCTCTTTGGCGTGGCGCTTTACCGCCCCTTCCAACCTCCGCATCCGTCAAGGGACGCAGGAGTTCACCATAGAAGATGCCATCCGCAAAGGGTTGATTTCGCCCTTCGTTTGGGTCTGGAACGAGACGGCGAGCCGTTACGACCTCGTTTACGACGCCGCCATCTTGCCCGCCCAAAGTGGTGACCCCTTCCGCAACGACATCCCCGCTTGGCGAGGCTTTTGGCTTTTCGCCAAAACGAGTGGGTTGCAATTGGTCATTGACAGTGCCCCTCGCTCGGCAGTGTTGGCATCTCGCAGTGCCCCAGTGAAAAGCGATGGCTTCGCGTTGGCGCTGACTGTGCGGAAAGGTGGGCAGGTGATTGGTGAAGGGATGGTGGCGGTTCGCCCCAATGTGCCGAGCCGTTTGACCATTGCGCCGCCGCCACCTGCTCCCGACCGACCTGCCAACGCGCTTTCGTTAGATGACGGCAATGTCGTGGATGTTCGCCCCCTCGGACAATCCCGCTACCTCTGGACGGTTCAAGTGCAGGATGGCGACGAATTGAGTTGGCACGGCACAATCCCACGCGGTTGGCAAATCACGCTGATGGACGCAGCGACAGGCACGCAAATCAGCGTGCGCCATCTGTCCCGCTATCAAGTGAGCGGGCGCCGCTCCCTCCTGCTCATCGCCCAACGAGACACTAACCAACCGTTGCGCATCGTGAACTTGCAAACGCAAGGGACGCGGGGACGAGGCGTTCGGATTTCCTTTGGGTTGACCGCTCCTGCTCAAGTCAAGGCGGTCATCACGACGCTGACGGGACGCATCATCCGCGTGTTGGATGGAGGCAGCCGAATGGCGGGCACGCACCAACTTTTCTGGCGGGGTGAAACGGATGGCGGTCACCCCGCCCCTGTCGGCGTTTACCTGCTCCGCTTGCAAGCGACGGACGAAACGGGACGACAAACCCAAGCCGTTCGGACGGTGATGTGGCGATGAAACGGGCAATCCCTTTTGGGATGCCGATGGAGGTGATGGGCGTGGTTCGGTGGATAATCTTCGTCGCAAGCGCCCTTTGGATGATGAGCCTTCTTGGCTGTGGCGGAGGCGGTAAACCAACTCAAACCGCTCAAGGCGGCACCATCGTCATCACTTTCCAGTTCCCCAATTCCGAACGCCTCATCCCTTCCGCAACGACGGAAATCTCCGTGACTGTCAATGGCGAAGGGTTGAGTGCGCCCCTTAAGGGCACGGCGACGCGAGCGAGCCCAACGGTCACCTTCAGCAATGTGCCACCCGGCGCCAAATTTGTGATGGCGTTTAGCCGCACCAGTTCTACCGCATCCTTGCCTGCCACCATTGGCGTAGCGACGGCGACGGTGACGGCTGGCGTGACGACTTCGGTGACGATAGAAATGCAAGCCACCAAGCCGCCGTCTCGCTTGGTCGTGGAGACGCCTACCGCAGGACAGGTCACCCTCATCAACCCTGACAAGGAGGAACTTTTGTTCCTCGGCAACAGCGATGGCTTGCAATGGTTCGGCTTCGTCACGCCCCAAGCGACGGTCACCTTTGACAATCCCGTCTCTTTGCCCAACGGAGCATCTATCGGTCAATCCGCCTCCCAAACAACACTTCAAGGGACGGCGACGATGCGCCTCGTCGGCGTGACGGGCGTGGGCGTGCCGGCGGGTGACTTCGCCAATTGCATCGTCGTGGAACTCAACCACAGCGGCAGCGTCTCCTTCCGCCGCATCCTTTACCTCGCCCGCAATTTCGGTCCTGTGATGCTTTTTGATGGCGCGCCTTTGGGCTTTGCGGGTCAACCGACGGCGTTGTCTTCTCTGCCTTCCGTCCTCGTTAGCGGGCAAGTGGGCGCAACTTTGTTTAACTTCGCCAATCCCTTCAACGACGGGTTGGGACTGCCCGCCTACGATGGACAACTGAGCGCCTACTTGGCGACGCAGGTTGGCAACCGCTACGATTTCAGCGACTTACTTAGTCCCGACAATCCACCCAATCAACCGCCTTTGTGAACGCAGGCGTCCCACGCTTTCAGCCAAACAAATGCGTGCGTTAAAATGACACCTGCCCAAACGCACATCCGCTTGGAGAGGTGCGAACTGTTATGCCGTCTGAAAATGGGCGACGGGAAGATTACCGTTTGCACACCCTTTCGGTGCTCGTGGAGAACCGACCGGGCGTTTTGGCGCGCATCGCTGGCTTGTTTGCCCGACGGGGCTTCAACATTGAGAGCCTCGCTGTCAACATCACCGATGACCCCAAAACTTCCCGCATGACCATCGTCGTCGGCGGCGACGACGACACCATTGAGCAAATCACCAAGCAACTCAACAAACTCGTTGATGTCATCAAAGTCCACGACCACACGGGCGAATCTGTCGTGGAGCGGGAACTGGCGCTCATCAAGGTCAACAGTGAAATGGAGCAACGCACCCCCATCATCCAACTCGTGGAAATCTTTCGGGCGTCCATCGTGGATGTCGGCGCCGACACGATGACCATTGAGATCACGGGCGACTCCGAAAAAATTGACGCCCTCGTGGAGTTGCTTCGTCCTTTCGGCATCCGCGAACTCGTCCGAACGGGCAAGATCATCTTGGAGCGGGGCAGCAAAAGCCTATAACCGCCCCGCCAACGCCCGCAACGCCACCTCGTCGTAACCGACCACGATTTGCCCTCCCGCAATCACAATCGGACGGCGCAGCCATTCGGGATGCTGCGCCAGCATGGCTATCGCTTCCTTGCGGCTCAACTTCGGAAGTTGCTCCTTGAGCGGGCAAGTGCGGTTCAAAAACACCTTAACGGGTCGGTCACCGAGAAGTTGTCGCAGTTCGCTTTCCGTCGGCGGTTGGCGGCGCAAATCCCGCCAACGGACAGTCAACCCCAACTGGCGCAAGAGCCCGCTTGCGCGCTCGCAACTTCTTCAACCCTTCCGACCCCAAAGTTCCACTTCCATCCCACTCACCTCCTTTCAGCGCTTCCGATTGTGCCAAGTTATCGGCGCGACGCTACACTTTCAGCGGTGATAGCGCATGGCGGAAGCGAAAGTCAAACTCACCGCCCTTTCGCCCAAAGGCGGCTGAGCGTGCAAAATCGGTCCGGCGGACCTGCAGCGGATTTTACAAGCCTTGCCCAAATTGCCCAACCCGAAAGTGCTGGTGGGCATTGACACCAGCGACGATGCGGGTGTCTATCAGTTGACCGACGACCTCGCCATCGTCCAGACGCTGGACTTTATCACGCCTATCGTGGACGACCCGTATGCCTTCGGCGCCATCGCTGCCGCCAATGCCGTCAGCGACATTTACGCGATGGGCGCCACGCCTTTGACAGCGATGAACATCGTCGGCTACCCGTCCGATGAAGTGGAGCCCGAATTGGTTGCCGAAATTTTGCGGGGCGGTTACGACAAGTTGACCGAAGCGGGCGTCGCCATCATCGGCGGGCACACGGTGGACGACCCCGCCCTCAAATACGGTGTCGCTGTCACAGGCATCGTCCATCCCAAACGCATCGTCACCAATGCGGGAGCAAAAGTCGGCGACGCGCTGGTGCTGACCAAACCTTTGGGCACGGGTGTCATCAATCAGGGCATCAAGATGGAACGCACTCCGACGGAAGTCATTGAACGCGCCGTTGAAGTCATGACGACCCTCAACAAAGGCGCGGCGGAAGCGATGGTTGCTGTCGTTGTGAGCGCTTGCACCGATGTGACAGGTTTTGGGTTGCTGGGGCATTTGCGAGAAATGCTTGTCGCCAGCGGTGTCAGCGCCCGCGTTTTTGCGTCCCGAGTGCCTCTCATTGACGGCGCATTGGCTTTGGCGGAACGCAGCATCGTCCCCGCTGGCACTCGCGCCAACCGCCGCTTCGTTGAACCTTTTGTCCATTGGCACGACGATGTGCCCGAACCCTTGCGGATGCTGTTGTGCGACGCACAAACTTCGGGCGGTTTGCTCATCAGCGTGCCCAAAGAGAAACTCAATGCCCTCATGGACGCCCTGAAAGAGCGGGGCGTTCGGTGGGCATCAGTCATCGGCGAAGTCGTGGACAAACCATCAGCGGAGGTGTGGGTTGAGCCATGAAGACGACACGGCGAAATTTGTTGCGGCAGTGGGCGCCGTCGGCACTCCTCGGAATGGCAGGCGCTACCGCTTTTTCCATCGCCGATGCTCAGCCGATTGCCGACGGCTTGCAAGTGGAAGTGCCCGTTCAAGTGAAAGCGGGTAAGCCTTTCCCCATTCGGTTGACATTGCCTGCCAAAAGCGGTGCCAATTCCCAGTGGGCGGAAGTATGGCTTTTAGATGGGCAAGGGCAAAAGTTGCTCGCCCGATTGGAATTGGGCGACGCTTCCGCAACGGTCACCCTGACCGCCACCTTGCATCGCCCCACCACTTTGCGTGTCCGCGACACGCAAGGGCAAGCCATTGAACGACGCATCCAAGTCCGCTAAATTCCAAGCCTTCTTTGCCGCAAGATAAATGCTCAACGCTGGGATGCGTGGGAAGGGCACGGTCAATGTCACACGCCTTTAGGGGAGCGTCACTTCTTCGGGATCGCCGTAAAGCGTGATGCCAAAGCGCTGTGCCCATTCCTTCGCCCGCTCGTCCACTGACGGCGCAATGCCGATCAATCGGGGCGCAACGCCCGTGACTTGCTGGTAAAGTTGCCCGATGCGATAAAACTCAGCGATGTCGGCGCGGCTGAAATGCGCCTTGATTTCCACGAGCCAGTGTTCGTCATCGGTAATGAGCAAGTCCGCCTCAACCCAAGAAGGGAAGCCATGCACAATCCCTTGCTCATCATAGTAACGCCATTGAACGACCCGCAAACCGACATGCTCTTGCAAAATGCCCCGCATCCCGTCGCGGAACGCACTTTCCGCCAGCAACCCAAAGCGCGCTCCGATGGCATCCATGCGTCGCTCAAGGCGACTAACCGCTCGCTCCAACGCTTGCCGCAACTCGGCGATGGCACGGTCGTAAGTTTCCCGAAGCAGTCGGATTTCCTCCCACAATCCAGCGATGGCTTTGTCATGAGTCTCCCTCGTCTCTCGCACCTCTTCCCGCAGCAAACTGACCTCTTCCCGCAACTGGCGCACTTCTTCCCAGAGCAACTGAATTTGCCGCTCGTGGGCTTCTCGCGTCTGGCGGAACTCCTCCCGCAACTGCTCAAACTCCGCCCGCAACGCCTCAAAGGCGACTTGCAACCGTTCCAACGCCTCCGTCAAGCGGTCAAGGCGCTGAAGGAGGGCGTTCCACTCCTCGCGGGTGACGCCGTATTCGGCGACCAACTCTCGCACCCATTCGCGCACCTCTGGGCTTTCCTGCAACAAGCGGGGCAGGTGACGGCGAATGAGTTCCAAAATCTCCTGCTCCGTCATCTCCAATCACCGCCCTCATTTTGCCACAAATGTCAAGGCGGAAAGTTGCGCCTCAGCACCACGCTAAAATTGCGGGCGGTGATGGTTATGGCAGGCGAAAAATCGCGGGCGTTGTTTGAGCGGGCGCAACGGCTGATGCCTGGCGGCGTCAACTCGCCTGTTCGCGCCTTCCGCGCCGTCGGCGGCACGCCTTTCTTCGTCGCTCGCGGCGAAGATTGCTTCCTCTGGGATGTGGACGGCAACCGCTATGTGGATTTCGTCTGCTCGTGGGGCGCCCTAATTTTGGGTCATGCCCATCCCGAAGTCGTCGCCGCTGTCAAGGCAGCCGTAGAACGCGGGACGACTTACGGCGCCCCGACGGAATTGGAAGTGCGCCTCGCCGAACAAATCCAATCTGCCTTCCCGACGATGGAAATGCTCCGCTTGGTCAACTCAGGCACGGAAGCGACGATGAGCGCCTTGCGCGTTGCGCGGGGCTACACGGGGCGGGGCAAAGTCATCAAGTTTGAAGGCTGCTATCACGGTCACGCCGATTACCTGCTTGTTAAGGCAGGTTCGGGTGCGACGACTTTCGGCATCCCCGATAGCGCGGGCGTGCCCGAAAGTTTCTCGCAGGAAACCGTTGTCCTGCCCTACAACGATGCGGAGGCTTTCAACCGCATGATGGACACCATCGGCGACCAAGTGGCAGCCGTCATCGTGGAACCTGTTGCGGGCAATATGGGTGTCGTCTTGCCCCAACAAAAATTCCTGCAAGCGCTTCGGGAGCAAACCCGCAAGCACGGTGCTGTCCTCATTTTTGACGAAGTGATTACGGGCTTCCGCCTCATCTACGGTGGTGCGCAACACCTTTTCGGCATTGAGCCCGACATGACTTGTCTGGGCAAAATCGTCGGTGGCGGTTTCCCGCTGGCGGCTTACGGCGGGCGACGCGACATCATGCAAGCAGTCGCTCCCCTCGGTCCCGTCTATCAGGCGGGCACGCTTTCAGGCAACCCCGTCGCCGTCACGGCAGGCTTGACAACCTTGCGCATCTTGGAACGAGACAAACCTTACGCCGAATTGGAGCGCCGAACAAACTGGCTGACCGACGCTATCGCCGATGCCGCCCGTGCATTCAACATCCCCGTTCAAATCAACCGCATCGCCTCTATGTTCACCGCCTTCTTCACCGACCAACCCGTTACCGATTACGCTTCCGCCAAACGCAGCGACACGAAACGGTTCGCCCGCTTCTTCCACGCCCTCTTGCAACAGGGTGTCTTTTTGCCTCCCTCGCAATTTGAAGCGGCGTTCCTTTCCGTCGCCCATTCCGACGAGGTGCTGGCGCAAGTCGCCGAAGCGATGCGACAAGCGATGCGAGAGGTGGCGGAAAGCGAATGAGTTGCCTTCTTAGCGGGCGCTTTCGGGGTAGCGATTGAAGTCCACGACATACTTCCACCAGTTCGCCAGTTTGCCGTCGGGGGCTATGCCTTTGACTTTCGGCAGGTGGGAGAGCCACCATTTGTGGTGCGCCCGAATGTCGCCTCCGCCCCACTCGTCGCAATTGACCAGTCGCTTTTTTCCTGTCAGGGCAGGATAGTTGAGCCAATCGTCGCAAGTGCTCCAAACGAACCGCTTGTTGCCCCAGTCGTAATCCCGCTCGCTGTTGGGCGCAAAGTGGACATTGCCGCATGCCGCATTGCTCGGCGCCACCTTGTCGTAAAGCGTGAAGCGTTCCCAAGTGTTCATCTGCTCCAGCGGCACTTTGTGATTCCAGCGCCCATAAACTTTCGTCAGGATGCTTTCCACGCGGTGCCCGAAGTTTTCCAACATCTCGCCGACGCCCCGCTCGTAATTGAAGCCCATGATGACGAAGTTGCGCCGAAAGCGGTCATCCTTTAGGGGCGGCGAATTGCACCAGTAAGCCGTCGGTCCGACCATGTGCGATTCCCAGAAGCCAAAGTAAGGTCCGCCGAAAAGCCAAACCTCGTCCACCTCGCCTTCATTGACGCGCCGCACCAAATCAAAGGCATCAAGGATGCACCGATAATCCACACTGTCAGGCTCGTGCCAACCCTTCCGTTCCCGCCAGCAACGCAGGTAAGTGGCATCGTCGTAAACGAAGCCATCGGTTTTCGTCGGGAACGCATCCACATCCCGCCACTCCACGATGCGATATTGCACGAATCCCCCGCTGCATTCGGTCAAGTCCGCGATGTAACCTTCTGCCAAAGAACGCGGGTCATGGAAGCGACAAACCTCGTGCAACCGCTTGCTCCCCTCCGCCTCTATCACGGGATCAAAATTGAGCACCAACACTTTCGGGCGCAGCGGCTCATCGGTTGCCTTGCTTCCCAGCAAACCCTGACCCATCATCGTCAGCCCAACCAACACCGTTGCCAACGCTGTCCATAGCGCAAACGCTTTTGTCACATTCCTGCCGCGCAGAATCATCAACGATGACCTCCGCAAACTGAGGCAACCGTTGTCCCTATCTCAGCACAGACTTGGCGCACTTTGCTCAGCAAATCTTGTGACCAACTTGGGTCACCTTTTCCATCAGCCTGTTCGCCTCTGCTTGTCTATACAAAGTTCGTCGCACTCGCCCAATAGTGCCCCCGCCCCGATTTGAACGGGGATCTCCGGCTTAGGAGGCCAGCGCTCTGTCCGCTTGAGCTACGGGGGCACAGAGGCACTTTCAATTTTGGCGCTTTTGCCCGTGCCAGCCAAAGCCTCTGCCAACGCCACGCGCTTTGAAGGTAGCACCGAGCACTTTGAGGCGACATAACTTTGGGCAGTGATGCAGTAATGCGGATGGCAGGGCTGTAGTGCAAGGACTGCCCAGCGGCAATGTTTTGGCGGGGTGAGCATTGCGTTAGATTTGCCACCCCATCCCCGATTGTTGCTGAACCGCGACGGCATCGCCCATAGGTGACGGAGGTGATTGAGATGGTGGCGTGGCTGGTTTTGGCAGCCATTGAGGTCGCTTCAGTTCAACCGGTAACTCTGTCAAGCAAGTGGCTGAGCATCACCATTGACCCCAGCGGCTCCTTCACCGTCGTTGACAAACGGGCGAAAGTCACTTGGCAAAGCACCCAGCATATCGCTCCCTTCCGAAATTTGCAGAAACTCGCCGACGGCAAAGTCTCCTTCCAAACTGAAGCGCGGCAGCGTGACGGAAAAACTTTCCCTGTGACCGTCACAATGTGGCTTGAGAACGATGAACTCGTCGCGGAAGCGTCCATCAGTGACCCCAAAGTTCAAGTCGGGACATTCTCCTTCCTGCCGTCACTTCCGCCAATCAACCCGAAGAGCGAGTTGCTCCTTCCCTTCTACGGCAACGGCATAGCGGTGCCCGTTGACGGGAAA
>Ga0079997_128575_pt1 | contig 12342 bp, 13 predicted proteins | sample PerSpoCPS_CMetaG_FD_69200 | JGI IMG/M metagenome (GOLD analysis project Ga0079997, IMG submission 69200) | Archaeal communities from Yellowstone National Park, Wyoming, USA - Perpetual Spouter C (PS_C) MetaG (SPADES assembly) (version 2) | ecosystem: Environmental > Aquatic > Thermal springs >... | reverse complement strand
CTAGCCCCTTTGGGGCACCGGGGAAGCTTCGCCCTGGTGGTCCTCTTCCTGAGCGGCCTCATGCTGGGGGCCCTGGCCTCGCTGGGGGGGAGGGAGGGAGCTTAGGGTGCCCGGGCCAGCAGGGAGGTGCAAACAGTTGAAAAATACCTTCGTGTGCTGCTTGATCTGGACCCTCAGGATGTGAAATCTGGACCCTCAGGATGTGAAAAAGGGGGGTGCTATGAACTCCCACCAGGAGCACCCCCTCTACTATCTTGACGCAGAAACCCTCCTCGTGGCCATCTACGTCTGCGTGGATGACGAGCTCAAGGCCCTTCAGGCTCAAGGCTTCAAGCTCCCCAAAAGCAAAGGCACCAGAAAGCCACCTTGGCCGAGCTACTGACTCTGGCCATCTTTCTCCTCCTGCAAGGCCAGGACCTCGCCAAAGGCTACCTGGCCGCTAAATCCACCCTGAAGGCCTACTTCCCCTCACTCCCCCACCTCTCCCGCTTTTACAGGGTCCTCCAAAAGGCCCAAGGGATTCTGGCCCACCTGGCCATCCGCCTCGCCGGGGGGATGGGTCTCCTCCAGGTGGTGGACCTCAAACCCATCCCCCTGGCCCACGGCCACCGCATCCATGGCCTCTCCCTCCCTGAGGCGGCCGTGGGGGTAGGACCTCTGGGGGCCTTTGGCGGGTATGTGCTGATGCCGGTGATGAACGAGCGGGGCCTCTTCTTTCGCTGGGCCCTCCTACCTGGGAACGCCCGGGAGACTTGGGGAAGGGAGCTTTTGGTGGACCTCCCCGCGGTCTTGGGAGACCGGGGTTTTCGCTGGGTCCAGGGGGTCAAGACCCCGCCCTATCGGGTCAGGGGCGGGAGGGTGGTGGAGACGGGGTGGAGAGGGTGGGTCACGCGTGAGCGTATCTTGCTGGGGAGGGTCAGGAACTGGATTGAGGTCCGGTTCAGCGTGATGGTGCGGTCTTTGGGCCTTCATCGGATAGAGGCCCGGTCCTACTGGGGCCTGGTAGCCCGGGTAAACCTCATTCTGCTGGTCCATAACCTCATTCGGAGCAGGGTCTTGCTCAGGATGGCTGGGGTGGAGCTATGAGGTAGCACACGAAGGAATCCTTACACGACCGTTGGGGTCAAGTAGCACACGAAGGCATAAATCCTTACACGACCTTCGTTCCCAGCTAGGGGCACCATGTTTACGGGGCTTTTACGCAGGGCCCGGAGAATGCAACCATGTGGGTGATCCTCATCTTCCTGGCTTCCGTGGCTTTGGGCCAGTCCTTCCGGGTTACGGGCAAGGCCATCTACGAGGCCAAGGCGCCCGTGGGGGCATTCCAAGGGGTTAACTCCACCCTCCAGGGGCAGGTGAAGGTCAACCTGGCCCAGGGCGAAGCCTCTGGCGAGGTCTGCCTGGACCTAGCGGCTTGGGACTCTAAGGAGCCTCTGCGGGACCGGCATACTCGGGACATGTTTGAGGTGAACCGCTTCCCCAAAGCCTGTTTGCGGTTAACGGGCCTCGAGGCCCTTGGCCAGGGACAGGAGAGGGAGGCGGTGGTGGCGGGCCTGCTTAACCTTCATGGGGTGGAACGTCCCCTAAAGGTCAAGGGAACCCTGCGCCAGGAGGGCAACCTGTACCGCTTTAGGGGAAGCTTCCTCCTGCGCCTGGGGGACTACGGCCTGAAGGCCCCCACCTTCCTGGGCATGAGGGTGGCGGAGGAAGTGAAGGTTTGGGTGGAGGTGGAGGCAAGATGAGGGTCTTGCTCGTCCTGTTCATCCTCCTGAGCCTGGTGCGGGCGGAGGCTCCTAAGACTTACCTCTACGTCCGCTACGACGCCGAGGCGGGGAGGTTGGTCCTTTCCGATGGCAGGCCTCTGCCCCCGGGCCTTCCCGTGGAACCCGGGCAGTACGTGGAGCTAGAAGGGGGCTTTCTAAAGCCCAAGCGCCAGTGGCAACCTCCCCAGGATATCCTCAAGGAGTACACCCCCCAGGGGGCCAGCCGGGTGGTCTTCAGCCACGAGCGCCACTTCGCCGCCCTGGGGGTCAAGGGATCTGCCTGCCAAACCTGCCACGCAACCCTGGACATCCAGAAGACCTGGCGGAGCTTGGCTCCAGATCCCAGGCTGGAGCCACACAAGGCGACCTCCCTGGGGCGCTTCTGCGCTACCTGTCACGATGGCAAGACCAGGATCAGGGACATTCCCGGTGCCCGTTCCCCTCTTCAGGAAAAGGTTTTTTCCGCCCTAGGCAGGAGCGGAGATCCGGGGTGCTCCCAGTGCCACGCTCCCCGGGACCACGGCCTGGACTTCACCTCCCGCCACGGGGAGGTGGCCGAGCACGGGGGCGGGGCCAGGTGTGCCACCTGCCACCGGGGGGCTGGCGGCATCACCCCGAAGGAGCTGGCCCAGGCCCTGGATTTCCGCCAGGCCCAGCTAGCCCTCATCCGCAACCCCGAGGATGCCAAGGCTTTCAACGCGGTTCTGCCCAACAACTTCTGCGCCTACTGCCACGCGCTGGATCTGAAGGCCTGGAAAGGGAAGGACTGAACTTGAAGGGGTCTGGGGTTTTGCCTAGCCTAGAGGCCGGGAATGCGGGTGTTGCTCCTAGAGGACGAAGAAGACTTGCGGCAGGCCCTTCTGGCCCTGCTCAAGGGCCAGGGGCTGGAAGCGGTGGGAGCCGCCTCCTTGGCCGAGGCTCGCGAGGCCCTTGTGGAGGCGGAGCCGGACCTTTTGGTGCTGGACGTGATCCTCCCCGAGGGAGAGGACGCGGGCTTCCGCTTCGCTGAGGAGCTCAGGGAGCTGGGTCTGGAGATTCCCATCCTCTTTCTCACCGCCCGGGATGCCGTGGAAGACCGGGTCCGAGGTTTGGATGCCGGAGGGGACGATTACCTGGTGAAGCCCTTCGCCGTGGAGGAGTTTCTGGCCCGGGTACGCTCCCTTGCCCGCAGGCAGGCTCAGAGGAAGCGGACCCGGTTTCAGATAGGGGACCTCGAGGTGGACCTGGCCCGAAGGGTGGTGCTCAAAGGGGGTTGTCCTGTGGACCTCACCCCCAAGGAGTTCGCCCTTCTGGAGGCCTTTTTGCTTGAGCCTCAGCGCACCTTTACCACCGAGGAACTTTTGGACCGATTCTTTCCCAACACGGGGTCAGGTGGGGCTCTGGTCCGGGTTTACGTGAAGCGCCTTCGGGAAAAACTGGGAGAGGGGTGGATCCTGCACACCCCTTCGGGGTACCGGCTGGGTCAGCCATGAGCCTGCGCGTGCGGCTTTTTCTCACCCTGGTATTGATCTCCCTTTTCTTCGGCGGCTTTTACGCTGGGGTCAGCTACTTCAGCTTCGCCCGCACGCTCTGGGAGGACATCCAGGGCGATCTGGACCTGGGGGCGAGCCTGGCCCGGGAGGCCCTGCGGCTGGACCCCTCGGGGCGCCCCTACCTGGCCCGGCCCGAGGTCCTCTGGCGCATCCACTACCCCATGGCCATCCGGGTGTACCAGGGAGATCAGGTGCTCCTCGAGGCCGGCCTCCTTGACCCTCCCCTGGAAGACTGGCTCTCCCGGGACTTTGTCTGGGAGGGGTACAAGGTGGTGGTTTTCCTGCAGCTGGGCCAGTACGTGAGGGCTTTGCGAAACGCCGCCAAGACCCTCCTCCTGCCGGTTCCTTTCCTGCTCCTCTTGGTCCTGGTTCTTTCCTTTTTGGCAGCGCGGGCCCTGAGCGATCCCCTTCGCCGCCTCACCCAGGCCACGGGGGTTCTCGCCGAGGCTTTGGAGGCAGGCCGCCCTCTTCCCCCCACTCCCTTCTTCCCTACCCGCGACGAGGTGGGGCAGTTGGCGGAAACCTTCGCCCGCCTACGCCAGGCCCTCTTGGCGGCCTTGGAGCGCGAGCGCGCCTTTACCCGGTTCGCCTCTCATCAGCTCCGCACCCCCCTGGCCGTGCTCCGGACCCATCTGGCGGTCCTGAAGGAGGGCCTCCTGCCCCCAGAGGAGGTTCTTGGGCGCCTGGAAGCCGCCTTAGCCCGGGCGGAGGCCACCTTGTCTGCCCTGCTGGCCCTCGCCCGAGCCTCTAGCCCCCAAAGGGAGGTGGTTTCCCTGGAGGGGTTCCTTCGGGAGGTCTTCCCCGAGTGTCGGCTTAGGGGTCGGGGAGACCTTCTGGTTCTCGGCGACCCGGACCTGCTTCGCCAGGTTCTGGAGAACCTGCGGGAAAACGCCCTCCGCTACGGTGCTCCTCCCTACGAGGCCCATCTGGAGGCCCAGGGAAGCGAGGCTGTCCTTCGGATCCGGGACCACGGTCCCGGCGTACCGGCGGAGGATCTGGTCCGGCTGGGGGAACCCTTTTTCCGCAAGGGGCGCGGAGAGGGGTACGGCCTGGGCCTAGCTTTCGTCCGACGGGCATTGGAGGCCATGGGTGGGGGGGTTGTCTTCCGCTCTTCTGGGGAGGGCCTCGAGGTGGAGGTGCGCCTCCCTTTGGCCGCGGAAGCGTAAGTGCCCGCGCTTTGGTTTCGCAACATGGGGTCCCCAAGTCGGGGCAGCGGCTCCAGGGCCTGGAGAAGCTTCCAGATGGCCACCGCATAGAACTCCTGCAGAAACCCACAGGGAAAGGGCGAGCCTCCATCCCAGAATGAGGCGTTCCAAAGGCGCGGCGCCCATTGTCCCGGCGAAAGCGCGACAAGGAGGCCCAGCCCACAAGCTCCGCTTTGGGGCCCTACCCCAAATGAACCGTAGGCGGATGAAGGGGAGATTGCGGGAGTACTACGCCAGCCAGTCCCTCCAGGGGGTGGATTGACAGGCAAGACAGTATCAAAGAGGAGAGGCCAGGTGGGGACGCGCCTAGGGCGGACCAGCCCCGACCCCCTGGACCCGGAAAGGCGGGGGGTCAGGGCGCCTCCACCGGCATCACCCCTCGCAGGCCCTGCACCCCAGGAGGAGGTCCCGGCTGTAGGCCTGGGCCACGCTCTGGCTCCACTGGTAGTAAAGGGACTTGAGACCAGACCGCCAGGCCTCGAGGTAGAGCTCGTTCACATCCTTGAGGGGGGCCTCGGGGTGGATGACCAGGTTCAGGGACTGGCCCTGGTCCACGTAACGCTGCCGGGCCGCTGCCTGGCGCACCAGTTCCAGCTGGGAGATCTCGGCGAAGGTCTTAAACACCGCCTTTTCCTCGTCGTTTAAGAAGTCCAGGTGCTGCACGGAGCCGTTGTGTTCCAGGACGCTCCGCCAGACCCGTTCCTCGTCTTTCCCCTTCTGGCGCAGGAGCTCCTCCAGGAAGGGGTTTTTGAAGGGCACCTTGGCCTTTTGCAGGTCCTTGAGGTAGTAGTTGCTGGTGTAGGGCTCCATGGAGGGGGAAACCTGGCCCAGGATGAAGGAGCTGGACTTGGTGGGGGCAATGGCCAAGAGGGTGGCGTTCCGCCGCTCCTTGAGCTCCCCCACGCCCACCAGCTCATCCTCGGGGTGGCGCTTCCTAAGCCAGCGGGAGGCCGCCTCCGCCCGCTCCCGGATGGCCTTAAAGATCTCGTGATTGAGGTATTGGGCCTCCAGGCTCTCCAGGGGGATCATCCGGGACTGGAGGTAGCTGTGCCAGCCCAAGACCCCAAGCCCGATGGCCCGGTAGCGCCGGGCGAAGCGCACGGCCCGTTCCAGGTAGGGGATGCCTTCCGCCTTCTCCATGAAGTCGTCCAGCACCGAGTCCAGAAAGATGACCAGGGTCTCCACGGCATCGGTTTCCTTCCACTCGTCGTAGTGGAGGAGGTTCAGGGAGGAGAGGCAGCAGACGAAGCTCTCCTCGGGCGAAGAGGGGAGCATGATCTCGGTGCAGAGGTTGCTGGCCCAGACGCGCAGGCCCAGCTCGCGGAAGACCTGGGGCATGCCCCGGTTGGCGGCGTCCCGGAAGAAGAGGTAAGGGATGCCGGCCTCAAATCGGGCCTTGAGGATTTTGGCCCAGGTCTCCCGCTTCGCCCGATCCCCCGCCACCATCTCCTCCATCCACCGGTCGGGGATGGACACCCCCCAGAAGAGGGACTGGATCTCGCTTCCCTCCCGCTGGATGCGGAACCACTCCTCCAGGTCGGGGTGCTCCACGTCCAGGTAGGCGGCGCACTGGCCCCTGCGGGTAGAGCCCTGGTTAAAGACCTCAATGACCCGGTCAAAGAGGCTGGCGAAGGCGTAGGAGCCGTTGCTCTCGCCGTTGTCCCGAATGGGGGCTCCCCGGGGGCGCAGGGCCCCCAGGTAGACGGAGGTCCCGCCCCCCTGCTTGCTCATCATCCCCACCTCGGCCACGGCCCGCAGGATGGAGGCCGTGTCGTCCTCCACGTAGGTGCCGTAGCAGGAGATGGGAAGCCCACGCTTGAGGCCGTAGTTGGCCCAGACCGGGGTGGCCAGTGAGTAGTAGCCCCGGGCCATGTACCTCTGGAACTTCTCGGAGAAGCCGGGGATGCCCGTGAGGGCTTCGGCCCGGTCCCCGATCTCCCTGACCCGCGCCTCCACGGTGACCCCGGGCAGGAGGTAGCCCCGGGACATGTAGGTCCGGGTGTGCTCGTTGGCCCAGTACCAGGGTTCGTATTCCCTGCGCGAGGCGATCATGCCGTCCTCCTTTACCTTTAGAAAAGCTCCTGCGGGTCAAAGGCCTTCAGCCTCCTGGCGTAGGCCACGCTCCGCTTGTTGAAGAAGTCCACGTCCTTGTCGGCCAGAAGCTCCAGGGCGAACCACGCCGTGTCCTTAAGGACCTCGTCCCGCACCCGGAAGGGACCGGGCAGTCCGTGGAGGGCCAGGACCTGGTTGTAGCGGTCCTTGACGAACTCCAGCACTTCTTCCCCCCGAACCCAGGGCGTGTCCCCTCCGGCGAAGATCCAGTCCACCAGGGCCTCCTCGGTGCGGAAGAGCTCCTGGGCCGCCCGGAGGACCTCCTCCACGAAGGCCTCGCCGAAGAGCTCCGGCCTTTCCTCCCGCAAGAGGCGGAGAAGCTCCACCCCAAATAGGCCGTGGATGTTCTCCTCCTTGCTGGTGGCCTCCACAGCGTTGGCGATGCCCTTGAAGCGGTTGGCGCGGCGGTTCAGGGCCATCAGGGCGTAAAACTGGGAGAAGAGGGAGATGTGCTCCACGAAGGCGGAGAAGAGGAGGAGGGAGAGGGCGTACTCCTCTAAGGAGGCGTTTTGGGAACGGGCCAGGACCCCCTCCAAGGCTCCCGCCCTATCCCTCAAGGGGGTGGCCTCCTCCAGGTAGCGGGCGAAGCGGCCCTCCAAGCCCAGGAGATCCAGGAGGTGGGCGTAGGCGTTGGCGTGGCGCACCTCGCTTTCGGCAAAGGTCATGCCCACCTCGGCCACCTCGGGCTTAGGGAAGCGGTCGTAGACCCGGGCCCAGAAGAGCTTCACGGAAAGCTCCACCTGGGCGATGGCCAAGAGGGACCGCTCCACCAGACTTTGCACCGGAGGCTCGGCCAGGGCGTGGTCCTGGACGTCGGCGCTGTAGCTGAACTCCGTGTGCACCCAGTAGCTGTGGCGTATGGCGTCCCGAAAGCGCAGAAGCCCCGGGTACTCGTAAGGCCGGTAGGCCCGCCTAGGCTCCGTGAGCATCCTCACACCTCCAACGGGGGGACTGGCACCGGCCGCCCCCTCTCGTCCAGAGCCACCAGGACAAACCCCCCCTTGGCCGCCAGGTAGGGGGTCTCCCCCTCCTGGATTGGCTCCACCCACATCTCCACCTCTACCCGCATGGAGGTCCGCCCTACCCCGGCCACCCGGGCTACCAGCTCCACAATGGCGCCCAGGGGCACAGGGCGCTTGAAGTCCACCGCATCCGCGTGCACCGTGACCACCTTTCTTTTGGCGTGGCGGGTGGCAGCCACGAAGGCCGCCTGGTCCATCCAGGCCAGGACCGTTCCGCCGAACAGGGTTCCGTAGTGGTTGGTCTCCCCGGGGAAAACGGGGTAGACCATGCGCGTCTCCCGCACGATCACCTCCCTCGGAGGGAAAAACACCCTCCCAAACGAAAGTCCTAGAGCCTAAGCCAGTTTCGGGGGAAAGCTCTTAGACTACGGTCCCACAGGCATCACCACCTTCGCCCTTGCCTCGAGGGCTACGGGGCAGGACCGCGGGGTGGGTACTCGGGCTTCCGGCCTGGGGTTCATTTGGGGCAGGGGCCCCAAAGCGGCCGGTTACCGTTGCGGGACAGCGCCGGACTTGCACCGGACTTCCCCCACCGCCAGGGGCGTCCAGGCCTGTCGGCCTGGCCCCGCGGCCAGGACACCCCAGGTCTTGGGCGTCCTGGGGAGGAGGCTACAACGCCTAGGGTCTAGTGTCAACCTGGGAACGAAGGCCTGCTTGACTTGATAACGCATTCTCAGTATCATCGCCCCTGGAGGTGAAGGCATGTTCCGCAGCGCCCTCTCAGTCCTTTTCTTGACCCTCGTTTCCCTAGGCCTAACCCACGGCGCGGTCCCCGAGGTCCCAGAGGCCTACAGTTCCGAAGGCCGGCTCTTTGCTCTGGACAACCGCCCGCAGCACGCCCGCCTCCTGGCCTTGGACCTCCCTAGAGGCCAGGTGGTGGCCGAGCTCAGCCTTCCCCCAAGGGGGATGAGCCTGGTGGCCACCCCTTCGGGCCGGTACCTCCTGGTCTCCCGGGGCCGGGACACAGACCGGCAGTGGCTCACCGTGGTCTGGACCGGCAAGGAGGAGGGACGCTGGAGCCGGCCGGTCATCGCTAAGAGCCTCCTTCTGGGGCGGGGGTGGAACATCGGCCACGGGAGCGAGGCCTACACCCACGGGGGGCGGCTCCTGGCCTTTGCCGAACGGGACGCCGTGGCCTTCCTGTTCTCCGAGGAGGGCCTGGCCCCCGAGGCCGCCTTCCAGGCGGAAAGGGTCCGGCTTCCCAACCCCGACCACTACCACGTGGTGGAGGCCCCTGAGGGCACCTACCTCACCCTCTTGACCCGGGGGCAGGTGGTCCTCTACCCCAAGGGCCTCGGGGGGGAGGAGGCCGGGCGCTTCCCCTGCCCCGTGGAGCACGGGGAGGCCTTCCACCCGGAGACGGGCCGGAGCTTCTTCGCCTGCGCCCGGGACGTTCTGGTCCTGGAGGGGGGCAAGGAGCGGGCCCGCCTGGCCTACCCCGTGGCCGGGGAGCGGATCGGAGCCTTCCTGAAGGGTGAAGGGGCCTTCTTCGGCTACTCCGACGGGGTGAAGCACCTCCAGCGCCTGGACCCCACGACCCTTAGCCTTACCCCCATCCCCCTGGGCGGGGTCTTCATCCGGGGAGAGTCCGATGGGAAACGGCTCTACATCCTCCTCACCGACGGCAGGCTCCAGGTACGGGAAGCCAGGAACGGGAACCTCCTCAAGGAGGTGCGGGTAGCGGCCAAGCCCTTCCCTGAAATGGACGAGGACACGGGCGGGGCTATCTATCCCGACATGGCCCTCTGGCCTGAGAGGGGCCTCGCCTACGTGAGCCTGCCCCACCTGGGCCTGGTGGCCGAGGTGGACGTAGAGCGCGGCCGTGTGGCCCGCTACCTGCGGACCGGGGGTAGCCCCACCCGCCTGGTCCTGGTCCGGCCATGAACCCCATGCCCGTGGTCATGTACCTCATGGGCCTCGAGGCCGAGCACGGCCTCCTCACGGAGCTGGGCTTCGCCAAGAGGCCCCACCCCGAGGGGATAGGCTCCAGCCTCTACCTAAGGGAAGAGGCCCTCCTCCACTCCACCGGCCTCTGGTACCGGGGGGTTCTCTACCACCGCCCCAGGGAGCGCTTTTACCGGGCTCCCATCCCCCCCTATCCTCCGGCGGTCCACCCCGAGGCCGAACCCCTGGACTTCGCGGAGGGCCTAGCCCACTTCCTCCCCTTCTTAAAGGCCTACGAGGACGCCGTGGCCCAGCTTCGGGGGGAGGGGCGGGAGCGCTTCCTCAGGCGGCTTCCCTCGGGAGCCAGGCGGCACCTCAAGGACTGGAAGGCCTTGTTCGCGGGAGGCACATATGCGCAGGGCTCTTAGCCTTTTGGCCTTGGCCCTGGGCTTAGCCCTGGCCCAGGCCCCGGTTGTGGCGACTACCCCAATCCTGGCCAGCATCGCAGGGGAGGTGGCGGGGAACCGGCTCCGGGTGCAGAGCGTGATCCCCATGGGGGCGGACCCCCACGCCTTTGACCTCCGGCCCTCCGTGGCCCTTCAGATCTCCCAGGCGAGGCTCCTTATCGCCAATGGACTGGGCCTGGAGCCCTACTTACCCAAGCTTAGGAACCTCCTTCCCCGTGGGGCTCGGGTGGTGGAGCTGGCCCCCCGGATGCCGGACCCCGTCTGCGGCCTCCTGGGCCTCCGGGAGAAGGGAGTCCATCTCCACGGGGATTGCGACCCCCACATGTGGCTGGACCCTGCCTACGGTGTGCGGTACGCCGAGGAGCTGGCCAAGGAGCTCTCAGCCCTAGACCCCCGGGGAAGGGAGATCTTCCATAGAAACTTGGAGGCCTTCCGCAAGCGGGCCATGGAGGAGGATGCGCGCCTCCAAGCCTGCCTTGGGGAAAGGCGGCTTAGGGTGGTGGTGGCCCACCTTGCCCTTTCGTATCTGGCCCGCCGCTACGGAATGGAAATCGTAGGGGCCCTCCGCGACACCCACGGGCGGGACGAGGGGGTGCGGTCCCGCATCGCCCTCATCCGGGAGGCGGAGCTTAGGGGCGTGGACCTGGTGGTGGCCGAGCCCCAGTACGACCCTGGCCCCCTGCGCCTCCTGGCCCAGGAACTGGGGGCCAGGCTGGTGGTCCTCTACACGGATGCCCTGGACCGGAGGGTGCCCAGCTACGTGGAGCTCCTCCGTTGGAACCGGGAAAGGATCTGCGAGGCGGTGAAAGGAGGTTAGGCATGTGGAAGAAGGTGGTCAGACAGGTTTTGGACATAGCGGTCCTGCAGGTTTTAGGCGTAGCGCTCCTGGGTCTTGCCCTAGCCCACGGTGAGGAAAAGCTCTTCACCCGCATCGCCGTGGCCGACGCCAAGGCGCCTGTGGTGGTGGTGCTGAACGAAGACGGCAAGGAGCTGGGCCGGTTCACGGTGCCCTCTCCCGCTACGCTCTACCCCGTACCCGGAGGGCAGTACGTTCTCACGGTCCACACCGAGGGCAACGCCGTGGGTTTCCTCTGGGGCGGCCTGCGCCTGGAGGACCACGGCGACCACGAGGACGTGAAGGAGGAAAACCCTTACGTGGCCGCCACCTTGCGCACCGGGCCCAAGCCCTTCCACGCCTTCGTAAGCCGGGAGTGGGTGGCCGTCCATCACGACGGGGACGGAACCGTGGCCCTCTTTGACCTCCGGCGGCTGGGCGTGGAGTTCACACCGCGCCTTATCCCCACGGGCGGCGCGGACCACGGGGCGGTGGCTGTTTTGGGGGAGGCCCTTCTGGTGGGAGGCATGGAAAGGGGCCGCCTCGAGGCCTACACCCTGGGGGGCCAGCGGGTCCTCGCCTTCCCCCAGGCCTGTCCCGGCCTTCATGGCCAGGCTGTCTTGGGGGAGTGGGCGGCTTTCGGCTGCGCCGACGGCGTCCTCCTGGTGCGGAGCCAAGGTCGGGGCCTAGTGGCGCAGAAGATCCCTAACCCGGCCAACGCTCCCCAAGGGGCCCGGGTAGGACACCTGGTGGCCCACCCCAACCAGCCCTTCTTTGTGGGCAACTTCGGCCGCGGCTTGGCCTTCATCCACCCCCGGGAGGGCCGCATGGAGCCCTTCCCCCTCCCCGCCCCGCCCTGGGGCTCCCCCTACTCCATCCGCTTTGACCCCGAGGGCGAAGCCCTTTATGTGCTCACCGAGGACGGGAAGCTCCACAAGATAGACCCCGGGGCCAAGCGCCTCGTCTGGAGCCTGGAGGCCGTTACCCCCGCCAAGGAAGGGGCCCCTCGGGTAGGGATGGCCGTGGCCCACGGGGTGGCCTACCTCACCGACCCCCAGAAGGGGGAGGTGGTCAAGGTGGACCTGGAGGAGGGGAAGGTGAAAGCCCGCTTCCAGGTCGGAGGGGCGCCCTCGGGCATCGCCCTTTTCCAGGTGGAGGGAGTGAAGCACTGAGGAGGTGGGAGATGCGAGTGGCCTACATTCTGGCAAGCCCGCGGGCCGCCAGCCACAAGCTGGGCCAGATGATCCTACCCCAGCTGGAGGCGGGGACCCACGGCGTGGAGGTGGCAGGGATCTTCTTCTTTGACGACAACACCATGGTCTTGCAGAAGGGGAACCCCATTGGGGAAAGGCTCGCTCGGGTGGCCCGGGAAAAGGGTATCCTCCTCATGATGTGCGACTCGTGCGCCCTGGAAAGGGGTTTGGCCACCGGGGAACCCCGGTGGTGCACCCCAGGAGGGGAAGGGCGGAAGGAACCTGGGGACTGCCGGGTGGCCCCCCACGTGGTGGAGGGAGTGGAGGTG
>Ga0079997_114882_pt1 | contig 12346 bp, 19 predicted proteins | sample PerSpoCPS_CMetaG_FD_69200 | JGI IMG/M metagenome (GOLD analysis project Ga0079997, IMG submission 69200) | Archaeal communities from Yellowstone National Park, Wyoming, USA - Perpetual Spouter C (PS_C) MetaG (SPADES assembly) (version 2) | ecosystem: Environmental > Aquatic > Thermal springs >... | reverse complement strand
TCTTCCGCTCGTGGACCCTGTAAAAGGTCGACTGGACCTCTACGGCGTTGAACCGGGTGACGTAGCGCTTCATCGATACGGGGAAGCCGCAGCAGCCTACTACGATCCTTCCCCTGCTCATCAACTTCAAGTGTCCGTTTCTCTTCATCAGCTCTTCCCTTGCTGTTCTCAACAGCTCTTCCTTTCCCTTCTCATACTCCGAATAGATTATCCCCACCATCTTCCAGAAATCTCCATGTATGCCTTTATAACTACTAAATGAGCTAAACTCATGTGCAATTATATACTTTAGACGAAATCCGGATACCTTCTTGCCTTGATGCTAACAAAGATTGTATTCCCCTTAAGAAAGGCTATCCTGCTTGGCCTTCCGAAACTGGTAACCACTATCTTCAGGTTACCATAGACCTCAATACTTCCCTGATCTAAAAACTCCTTAAGTATTCCTTCTAACTTCAGCTGAAACTCCTTCACTTCATCAGTAAGGACTTCCATGTTCTCACCCTGAAAATACCCTTTTTATAACATCGCATGAGCTCACCATAGCTGACCCTCTCCCCTGTCCGCAATATTGCTACCCTTCCCTCCGGCAAATAATATTGAACTACGCAATCCTCTGTGTAGCATCTCCACCACCAACCCTCTCCGTCGTGAATTTTCGGCCTGTTCGGAAACTTTGAACCGCAATAAGGACATGGTTGTTCCTTAACTATCCTGATGAAAGGCGGTATTGAGTCCGGTGCTCTCGCTCTACTCCGATTAACCCTGAAAAACGTGCGTAAGGCATTCCTAACTCGGGTCATTCCTCAATCACCTGCCTTCAGGTCAAAGAACAGCGAATCCAGATTCTCCGTCATCCGACGCACTACCTCTCTGACCTTCTCACACATCCGCTCCAACCTTCCGCTCTCCTTCAACCTCATCATAACATCTTCTCCAATCTGGTCGAGAGTAACTTCCCAACTGAATTCTCCTCCACCAATAAGCCTCTGAGTGATCTCCACCAAAAGGCCCTCTTGGAAGTTAAAGACAAGCCTATACTCGTTGACATATTCGTTGCCCGTCTCTACGTCCCTCCACTTCTCTACGAAAAACGGCTCCTCGTCCCTTACCATTATCGGGGTCCAATCCTTGCCGTGAACGACCCTAACGCTTGACATATTCATGGCTCCTCCCCTCACGCTATCGCACATGAGGACCAACCGCATTCGAGGCACGTGGTGCACCCTCCTTGACGGGCTAGCATCTTGCTACCGCACTCTGGGCACTCTTCTGGGTTCTTCTTCACTCTCCCACCCCTTCTACTTGCGTAGGCACTACGGTCGCCACAATAAAACATCCTTCCGTCTCCTCGGCGACTGTGTATTCTATGTGGACGTGGAGGTCGAATGCATATCCTAAACACTTCGTCCCGATCTCCATGTAGTCGCTGGAGTGTTGAATGACTGTATCGCAAACATATGGTGTCAGAAACTCCTCCTCGAGCCTTCGGTCGAGCTTCTCTTTCAGAATCTGGATGACAGAAGCTTCCACGGCCCTCATTGCCTCCGTCCTCGTTACTGCAAATTCCCTCTTCCCCCCTCTGGGGCAAAAGACGACTATCTTCATGCCCCGAAGCGATTCAAGCTCCGCATACCAGCGCGCTTTACGCTCCTTCTCAATCTCAGCCCTTCTCGCTTCCTCCGGTATAGGCTTCAATCTTCGGACCATGACGCCATCGCGGGCCTCCTCCACCGTCCACTCAATCCTGTCCTCGGAAGCTCCTTGATGGGGCGCAGACTCGGAAACTGGGGACATCATGGCACCAAAAACAACAAAAAACCGAGATAAAAGGAGGCGTGGCCTAATCCTCGGGAGTGCTTATGAATCGCCTTTCTTTCATCTTCTTCGGCACCCTTACCTTCCTCGCCTTCCCGATGACCTCAACGACTGACGGGAATTGCTTTAGTGCCTGAACGTAGAAGCTAAGCGGTACGATCCTCCCTTTAGTTGTCTTCACCATGGGGACGCTCCCAGTAGCATTCTTATACTCAACGTTCCTGAATAAGATGTAGTCCCTCGGATGGTGCCCGACCTTCGTGACGATGAAGACTCTTTCGCCCTCCATCTTCACGAGGGCCGTTTCGGACGAATCATAAAAACCTGTATAGAACCTGCCGGTCGCTATCCGGAGGTATCGCTCCTCAACGTTGTACGAGTGCTCTTCTTTGATCGATGCAAAATGCCAGACCTCGACCTTCCCGCACCTGTCAAGCTCCTGCTGTAGGTCTTTGGGGATTGGTATCTTGATGTGAGCTTGGTCGCTCCTGATGATACGGGACCTGCTGACCGTCAAGACTGGAGATGGGTCGTCATAAAAGTGGAACAGTCTGGCGTTCCTGTCTGCGCTTCTTTCATTACTTTCAACGGACTTTACAGGGATGATGTCGCCGGTAAGCGTGAGCTGGGCACGGGGTGATGTCTTTGTATGAACCGGACAGAATTCTGTGATGAACTTCTGGCGGAGGTCAACCGGTTCAACCGGCGCTCCACCAGCTCCGTTGGGGGCCTCAAGGACTGATATTTCCGAAACTGAATGGGGTTTCGGGCAAAACTCCGTGATGAGCCTCTGGAGGCCCATCGCACCTACTGAAAAAAGGGTAACTAATAAACCGATCTCGAAATCCGTCTCGATGAATTCTCTTGATACTGCGGGCTGATTTCACCCGTATCTACCAGTCGTCTGCTGTGATGTAGCCTATATCCTCCGGCGTCCCGTAACGGCGCTGGAGAAGGCATTCGTGGCTACAGCTCTCTTCGGTCCTCCAGCTGACGCACCAATCACAATCCCCCTGAATGCAATGTGGGCAAATGGTCCTCCCGCTCGGCGTGAAGCCCCAACCGCACAGTTCGCACATCCGTAGGCCGGTCACTTCCTCGTAAAGCGCTCCACCGCATTTGGGACACCTTGTGGGGTTCATGGCACCAGTGACACGAGAAGCCCATGATATAAAGATGCATGGCCCATCGTTGTGGGTATGGCGTCCCTTCAAGGCCTGCACCAGCTTTATCCTCGTTTGCATCGCTCGGGTGTTGTCCCACCAGCTCAGGCTCACAGACTTCAAAGATGACGCACCTTCCGAGGCCACCCCTCAAAGGAGTGAGGCATCGTTAGGGTCAGTAAAGCTCAGGTCGTATCAGGAGGAGGCCTACCATGCCTGGCTAAAGGGAATGAGGGGTGTGATCGTGGCCCCCACAGGGACCGGAAAGACCGTCATAGCCTCATACGCCATAAAGACCTCCGGCCTGCCAACGCTTGTCATAGTCCCAACGGAGAGGATCCTCAAGACGTGGGTCTCCGCACTTGCGCGCTTCGGGATGAGGGCCACCGCATTCTACGGCAGGGAGAAGGACCTAAGCCCTCTGACCGTGTCCATCTACAACTCCGTCGTCAGGCATCCCGAGATAGTTAGCCACTTCAAGCTCATTGTTCTGGATGAGGTCCACCACGCTGGTGCCGACGTCTTCAGCAAAGTCCTGAGCTTCCTCGACGGAAAGGCCGTTATGGCTCTGACCGCGACTCTCTGGAGGAGCGACGGGAAGCATGCCGTTATAACCGCTAAGTTGCCTTTGGTTTACGTCCTCGAATTCAAGACTGCATTAGAACATGGTTACGTCTCTCAGGTCGATATCGTCCCCGTCCCCGCTCCGCTGACCTCGAAAGAGCGGGAGATGTACCACGAGATAGAAGAGAAGATTCGGAAGGTAAGGATGGAGCTGGAGGACGCAGAAGCCCTCTCCCTCCCTTCAGTCGCTAAACTCGACAAAATGCTAAAGATCCTGCTCAACAGGCGCAGGCAACTCTTGTCAAAAATCCCGTCAAAGCGCGCGAAGGTGCTCGAAATTGTCAGGAGCGTCGAGGACGACAGGATACTCGTCTTCAGCGAGAGCATAGAGAGCGTTGAGGAGCTTAAAAAGTATCTGATCGAGAACGGCGTAACTGCTGAGACATATCACTCCCAGAAGCCCGAGGTCGTTAGAGATGCCATATTCGCTGGCTGGGGAAGGACCTTCAGGGTTCTGCTGGCCGTAAGGGCCTTGGACGAGGGCGTTGACGTCCCTGAGGTCAAGACGGGCATAATCATCGCATCGGGAAAGGAGACGAGACAGCTGGTTCAGAGGCTTGGGAGGCTCATCAGGCCCGTTCAGGGGAAGAGGGCGCGCGTCTACGTTGTATATGCCGAGGGAACCTACGAGTTCGAGATCTTTCTGAAGCTCAGGGGCATCCTGAGGGGCTGGGTCAAGACCTACTGATCGGGCCGACAAGCCTTATCCGTTAGTTTTGCGTCGTCCTTCCGTGAACCCGGATCCTTCTTGGATCGAGCGCGTCGTCTATGACCTCGGTAAGGGCCTTCCTCCGGTCAGGCGCGCCTTCATCTACCTCCTGCTGAAGTACCCCTTTGACCCTGATGACGGCCGTCCCATCCTTGAGCAGTATCTCTCTGCGGTAGATCGCGCCATAGAGGACGCCATAAAGGCGTTTGAGGGCGCTGAAGACCCTGCGGTGAAGGCCGAGTGGAGGATGAGGGTTTCCGCCCTGAAAGAGCTTAGGGAGAGGTTTCTTCGCCTGTTCAGGGACAGGAGAGGGATAAGCCTGATCTCCCTCGGTAGGGACCTTCGGGAATCAGAGCGTGATCCGGAGCTTGATAAGCTGATGATGGACATAATGGTGAGGTTCAACGACAGCGGAATACCCCACGATCTGGTTCCCGCTGGTTTCGTCGTCCTCGAGGAGGACTACGAGGATGCTATGGAGATCGTAGTTGATAGCGTTCAGTCCGCTATGGCGGAGTTCGTCAAAGTTAGGGGATTCCGAAAGGTCCGGTTCTCCAACTGGCCGTCCTTTGGATAATTTGGAGGCCACGCCCGGTTAAATCCTACCTCGATTTTCGTTCGGATGTGGGCAGGGAATACATCGCTCCGGAGGAGCTGAGCTTGGAGAGGTGCCCATACTGCGGCTCTTCAAGGCTCAGGGTCGAGGTCGCCAGAAAGGCGGTTCACAGCGAGGTTTGGGACGGCGCCGACGGCTGTAGGGTCCTCGAAAGCAGGCTGGAAGAGGTGGAGTGGGAGGTCATCTACGGCGTCGAGTGTGCTGACTGTGGCGAAGACCTTTCAGAGGAAGCTGGCTTTTAATGCCTTCTCGGCGATGGCCATAACCGCTTAAATCCTTTTTTTCGAGGAATAGGTCCAGCTAATTGTCCGTCTCAGAACCTCCAACACTTCGTCGGCGGTCTCGAAAAGATGGGCATCGTGCTTCGTCATTTTTCTGACCCATTTGAGGCCTTTTAAAGAAGCGTGGATCAGGAGGGGCCTCCCGAGCCTCAGACACTCCCACCCTTGGTAGATGGTGCCGCTCCTTTCTCCCGCTTCCACTATGATCGTAGCGTCAGAGATGAGGGCCATCGTCCTGTTCCTCATCGGAAAGTTCTTCCTCGAAACTCGTGAACCGAGCGAGAACTGGCTGACCACCATGTGTTCCCTCATAATGCGGAGCTGTAGGGCCTTGTTCTCAGGGGGATAGAAGACGTTCAAGGGGGTTCCAAGAACGGCTATAGTCCGGCCTCCCCGCTCGATCGCGGTGGTGTGCGCCACCGTGTCGATACCCCTCGCCAAACCGCTCACCACGATCATCCTTTCCCTCACCAGCTCCTCCACGAGCCTCTTCGTCAGCTCGATGCCTTCGGACGACGGCTTACGCGTTCCCACGACAGCGATCCTCGGGGCTGGGAGGGGGATGGGAATGCGGCCGGCGACGTAAACGGCTTCCGGTGCGTGCCTCTTCTCGGCGTTGCTCAGGCGCCTGCCCAGCAATTCCTCCAAGGTTAGCTTTAAAAAGCCCATTCCGGAAAAGAAAATTGAAGCTGGGTAAAAAGGGTTGGTGGCCTTTTTGCCGGGGTGCTCAACCGGCTGGCTGGACCACTTCCTGTTGCCGGTCCTGCTGGAAATACGACTGTAGCATCTTGACCCTGTTCCTAACGGTGACCTCCGTGACGCCCGCCACGCTCGCTATCTTCTTCTGCATTACGTTCTGCATCGTCTCCTGACAGGCTATGTAGAGCGCCGCGGCCGCTATCCCCACCGGATCTTTCCCTGTGTAGTCCGCTCCCCTCTCTTTGGCCTCCTCGATTATGTTGATCGCCTCTCTGATGGTGCGCTCCTCTACGCCGAGCTTCGCGGCTATCTTCGGGACGAAACTGCTTGGATCGGGCGGAATTGGCGGCTTTATGTTCAGGTTCTTGATGATGAGCCTGTAGGCGTAGCCTATCTCCTTCCTCTTCACTAGCGGGTAGGCCCTCTCGATGTCTCTGAGGTCCCTCGGGACGCCGCTGAGCCTACAGGCCGCATAGACGGCTCCTGCCACAATGACTTTTATCGCCCTTCCCTTGAGTAGCCCTGCCTTCAGCGCCTTCCTGTAGATCAGCATCGCCTGCTCCGCGACCGGCTGGGGGAGGTTCAGCTTGTCGGCGTAGATCGCGAGGACGCTGGCCGCCTGCTGGAGGTTCCTCTCCTCTGAAGTTTTGATTGACTCGTGATACCTCTGGAGCTTCCTCAGCTTCTCCCTCACCTCTTTCGTCAGCTTCTTCCCCTCAAAGTCCTCACTGAGCCAACTGAACGTTGTCGCCATGCCGGAATCGTAGTAAATATTAGAGACAGGGGGCCCTCCCCTCCTCAGCTTGGAATCCTCGCCTGCCCCTTCGGGCCTTCTCCACTCGGGACCCATATCAACTCCGCGCTCGACGACTACCGCTCCGCACTCCTGACAGACGACTTCCCCTGTTTCCGGATCGGTCACGAGCTTGGTGCTCCCACACTCAGGGCAGACCGACTCCCACGTTTTAATCACGGTCATCGGCTGAGATGAAACCATCACTATGATATATAGAGACGTGGCCTTGTTATTCGAGGGGTGGCTCAACTGATTGGACAACGGGGAGGAAAAGGGAGAAAAGAAGAAAAGAGGTTGAGTTTTAGAGGGTCGGGCTACTCCTCCAGCTCCGTGACCTTCTCCTGTAGCCCTATGAGTTCTCTCAAATGCCTTACGATGTAGCTGGCTGGCCGGAAACCGACGGTAGCACGCGCCTTTATCATCCCCTCGTTTAACTCCTTGCATTCGTTTTCTGCCACCTCCTTTTTGGCGAATATTTTAACAACCGTCTGGCTGGTGTGGTAGCCGTCGTCATATTCGTGGATGAGGGCATAGGAGTCGTGATCTGGACACACCACGCCGACATCCTTGATCCATATCATCGTTGACCCCTTTGCTTCCTTCCCGCACAGCAGGCATCTGCCGTAACGCGCTTGGACAAGCCTGACAATATGCGGCTTGAAGTGATGATAGCGACTCATCATCCCCTCACCTTGGAAGCGCAGTCCACACAGAGATCCTTTTCGAAAGAGAAGCAGTCGTAGCAGACGATCCTCCAGCAATTCTTGTAGTCGTAAGTGTTAGCGTCCAACTTACCACATCGATCACATGGCTCCTCCTCGACCTCGTCGCATTCGGGACAAAACACCCATCGCAGAGGAGGGTGTAACAGTTTCCGCACATCCTTGTGGCCGGTCCCTGACACACTTCACACTCTTCCGCCTCGAACTCCTCAACGCCAAGCGCGGTCATCGACCACGAGAAAACAAAACGACCCTATAAGTGGCGCTGGCCCTTCTTTACCAAACCCTTTGATTGACGATCGCCTTGACGGCTTTCTCGTAATCGCTTTTGTGAACGAGTATCCTCCCGTCACGCTCCAAAAAGGGTATCCCGTTCCAGACGAGCCTCTCTTTGACATATTTATAGGCTTCCTTCTCATACTCGGGGGCCACCTTCTCATCTATCTTGAACAGTAGCTTGCCTTCCTTACCAGCGATCGCGTCGAGCCTCTTCAAGACGAGCTGGAAGAGTCTGATCCAAAGCAGAGCGTAGCCCCTCTCCCTCCTGTAGTCCTCCGGATCGAAGCGCCTTCTGTTTCTCTCGACCCACTTCAGCTTCTTCTCGGCTCCCTTCAGCGCCTTTTCGACGCTCCTTTTCGGGTCCTTATTCCCGTATTTGAAGAGCGCCACAGCGAAGGCATGATAAACGGGAGGACGGGGCCATTTCGGATACTGCCCTTCCGGTATCGGTATCTTCCCCTCAAGGGCCTTCCTTATAAGAGGGATCACCTCCCTCCTGTGCCTCTCCTCGCCGATGCCGGCGTAGTCGTGGAAGGCGTCCGCGATTATCGCCTTCACGTCCGTGTCCCTGATGATCAGCTTCTTCCCTGTGTGCTCCTGCACGACTTCGTAGTGCCAGGGGTCTATGATCCTGACGATGACGGCCCAGGTGTTGTGGTGCTTCATGAGTTCTGGGTCGTAGTATCCATAAATCTTCACGACGGTCCCAACCCTGTATCCAAGCTTCCCCTCCTCGAGTGCCTTGTAGTAGTCCTCCGAGCCTCCGATGACGTCCTGTAGGAAGCCGCCTTCTGGAGGCCTTCCCTGAGCCTGCCTGAGGCTGAGCTTCAGCCCCGTCCTCGGGTCGTAGACCTTGCCCTTCAGGATGTCCTCCTCGAAGGCCTCCATCGGCGATTTGAAATGATAAAGGACGTAGCCTTCACCTTCTTGCTCGACCCTATCGTATGGTTGCTTGGTGGCCTCGACGAATCGCCTCAGAAGCTTCAACTTCAGCTCCTTGCTTCCCTTCTCCATGATTTCCTTCACCCTCTCGACCGTCATGCCGACCTTCTCGGCGCAAATGACATCAAGGATGGGGGTTTCCTCTACATGGTCGCGCTGGACGATGTAGGTCCTTCCGTAATAGTCCTTGAGGGAAAATTTGCCGACGCAGACCCACTCCCCTCGATAATTGTTCTCGACGTACAGCTTCCAAAACGGGAGGAAATCGCCACGATCCTCCTTAGAGGAATAGACCGCCTCGATCACATGAAAACGGAAGAAAGACGAGGAAATAACTGGGCGTGGCCTTTTCGTTCAGCCCTTTCATTCGTCCTTTTCGGCCCTTCCGTCTCCTCCTTTAAGTTACCTGCCTAATCGCCTGCTCGAAAAGCTCCAAAACCTGCCTCTCAAGCGAGTCCGCCTGCTGGAAGGCGTCGCATGGCAGGTCCGTCATTTGGGCGATCTTCGTAAGTGCTTCCCGAGCCGCTTCGAGGACCTTTGCGCGCATTCCCTCCAGCCTTCCGGAACTGATCATGCGCAATAGCGCTTCCTTGGCCTCCCCGTCGAGCTGATCCAGCTCCACGAAGCCGAAGCTGTACTCGCCGCTGAACTCGGCATCGGTCCATGTCCTGCTCATTTCGACCAGCAAGCCCCCAACTTCGAAATCGAAGACTAAATAATAGCGCTCAAGGACCTCATAGCCTACCTCATCCGTAAAGCTCTTCTCGTAGAACGGCATGAGGTCCCTGACGGTCACCGGTATGCCGCCTTCACCGTAATACACCCTGAACCCTCCGTTATCCGGGTTTGGACCGGATTTGGGGCGCATCACGGCATCACCTCTTGCGAGGAGGTTATCAGGATTCGTGGCCCTCACCCTCAAGCGCCTTAGCCACGACCTCTTGGCTGACCCTCACGTAGCGTTCTCGAAAGAACCTCTCGATGTGCTCGACGGCCGCCTCATACGTCTCGACCATACTGAGATAATAGACTACGATTCTGTCATTGAATTCCTGCGGCCACTCTATCTTCGGCATCCTGCATATTGGCCCCAGTATTGGAGGCGCCACATAGATTTGGATTGGGTTGCAACCCGGGTCGAAGGCCGCAAATGCCTGCAAACCCCTCGCGCGGGCATATTCGATCAGGCGTTTCAGGACAGGGATCCTGGGCTTCAGGCCTTTCTCGCACCGGTAAATCTTTAAACCAGCGAAGCACCTCCACTCCCCATCTGGCGTCACGTAAAGGAGCACTTCGCCTTCGTGAGGCTTCCCTTCCTCGCAGTAAGGGCATGGTATTTCGTTTAGGATGTCATCAAGCTTGAGTTGCATGGCTTACCTCCCCCTCACCAGTTTCAACCCCTCCGGCAGGCTTTGTCTTCGGCTTCAAGATCTCGTCGGCCTCATCGGCATCGTTCGTCACCACCTCGCCGCACTCCGGGCACCTGAACACCATCTCTACGGTCTCGCATGAATCGAGGACGAACTCCTCCCCGTCGTAGGCGTATGTGGCGTATTCCGTGGTGTCGCAAAACAGGAACTCCACGTCCTTACCGCACTTGGGGCACGGCACGGTCGGAGTCCTTCATGGGATGATATCAAGGGTCGTGGCCCTAATCCTCTTCCTCCTCGAAAACGAACAACAGCAGGAAGACATAGACGGCCACAAAAGAAGCGATGAACCAGTACCAGAAAATGGAGCGCCTGACATCCGACGGTATGGCCGGTGCGGCTTGCCGGGGTGGTAGAATTAAGAGCAGAAAGGCCATGGCGGCGGTCATAACTGCTAAAGCGACGAGGGGCAAAACCCACAGGACTACGTTCCGCCTCATCTCTTCATATCCAGCAGGCGCAGAAGGGCCGCGAGCGCGGCATCGTCGAATGGTGCCCCTCCTATCAAGCTTATAATCGTCATCACCGTGATCTCCTTCTCGCTGTAGCGCGGATCCACTTTCAACAGGGCCCTGCCGTCAGAAGCCTCCTCCACGATCATGAACGCCGGTATCACGCCGACGAATTGGAAATACTCCGCGACGTCCCTGAAATGGTATCCGTAGGCTTCGCTGAGGGCCTTCAGGACGTCGCTCAGGGCCACCGATTCGAAGAGCGTTAACGGGTTCCTCTTGGGCACGACGATCCTCTCGGCGAGCATCACGACGAGCTGGGCGAGGTTGTAGGCGTAAACTTCCTCGTCGGTGTCCGAGTGTTTTATGGACAGATGTATCAGCTCGTGGGCAAAGGTGGCCGGGTCCGGCGGACGTCATATGCTACCCTTGCCCCCAAAAGATCGCCATCGCCAGCCAAAACCAGAGCATCGACTCCCCCACTTTATTTAAAACGGCTTGTAGATACATCGCCCAAAACACCAGCCCGAATGCAATTATGACGGCAATCACTTCATCCGCTTCCATCCACTACCTCCGTTGTATTTCACGGTTATTTTTGAGTTTGCAACATCAGACCGCTATCCCAGCTCGCTCAGTCTCCGCCTGACGTAATCGGCGACCGCTTTTAAGGGATCATAAGGTTCTGCGCGGTAGGCCTGCATCCTTTATGAGACTCCCGTCAGGGCTTTTTCTGGGATGCCCGAGGTGGTTGACCTGAGGGGGTTCTTGGGAAGGACCCTCCTGAGGGCCGAGGAGCCCTACAAGGGCCTCCGGTTCCAGCTCATCGGCAAGTTCTCCGCTCCCCTTCCTGGCATCAGGGTCGCTGTCATCGGCACGAGAGAACCGTCTGGCGAGGGGTTGGAGTTCGCGAAGAGGCTCGTCGAGAACCTGGTAAGAAAGAGGGCGACGATAGTTAGCGGCCTCGTAAAGGGCATAGGTGTAGCCGCCCTCAGGGCCGCCCTCGATAGGGGAGGCACGGCTGTCGCCATCCTTGCCCCTTCTGCCGATGTCCTCCAACCGGAGGTCGCTGGGCTCCAGTCGGAGCTGATGAGGGAGCAAATCGTGGTCAGCCCGATAAGCCCCTCCCCTTCAGAGGAGGGTTTCACCATCTTGAATAGGGCTGTAGCCCTCCTCTCTGACGTCCTGGTCGTCGCGGAGGCTGGTGAATCGGAGTCCGCCCATGTGGTAAGGGAGGCGGTTCGCCTGGGCAGGAAGGTCTTCGTTTCAGGCTTAGTTGAGAGGCAAGGCCTCTTGTGGTTCAGGGAGGTCAGGGAAACGTACGACGTTGAAGTCCTCAACAGCCCCGATCAGGTCGATGAGGTTCTGGACCCGGACAATAGTATTGCCAATCCTGAGATGAGGAGGTTCCTGAAGGCCCAGAGGTCGGCATACCAGTCGGTGCTTGCCTCCGCCGGCCCCCCAGCTAGGGGCATTTGGAGGGCTTCAAAGATGTGTCCGTAAGGGTTCGGGCGTTAAAATCAAAAACCAAAAAAAGGTGAGGTAGACGAAACCGATTTCAGAAGATTATCTTGTAGTATTCCGCGAGACCGATGAGCCCCTTGATGGTGAGCGATTCGATGTTCTCGCCCTTTGCCTCCGCCTCTTGCCTCAGTTTGTTAACGTACTCCTCGGTCAGGCGCTCCGGCGGAGATTCGTCGAGCGAGAACAGGCCGTACCACATGGCGAGCTTCAGAAGAGTTCCGTCGTCCTTGATTCCCATAGCTTCCTTGAGCTTCTCCTTCAGCTCCTCCAGGTTCGGCAGGTTCTCCATGG
>Ga0079997_119051_pt1 | contig 12388 bp, 14 predicted proteins | sample PerSpoCPS_CMetaG_FD_69200 | JGI IMG/M metagenome (GOLD analysis project Ga0079997, IMG submission 69200) | Archaeal communities from Yellowstone National Park, Wyoming, USA - Perpetual Spouter C (PS_C) MetaG (SPADES assembly) (version 2) | ecosystem: Environmental > Aquatic > Thermal springs >... | reverse complement strand
CTATAAATTTAGCATAAGTGCAATCAAACTATATCATAATTACAATAATGTAAAATACAAACTAATGATATAGAACTGCAAAAGGAAACTTGAAGATTTCTTCTCTTTTTGTTTTGTTGAACAGTCTATAAGTAAGTTTAGGCATAGTGAATAAAACTTTTACTACATTATAGCTAAACTATATAGTAAGTATATAGACGATATTTATTATGTATGATACACATATAAAATCAGTATACATTCACAAGCAATATTCAAAATACAGAATACAAAATATAGATAATAAATCAAATAAGTATATAACATACTAACAGATATTGTATAACTGATTTGATAATAGTATCTCTTTCTTTTGTAATACAGTATCTATATTCTATATTATCGTTATCTTTTTTTTCTGATAATCTATCTATTTTGTAATAACGTTATAGATAATATGTATACTGTACTGTTATTATTCCGTTCCGATATAGTAACAATATTTATAGCTTATTTATCCTCTATACATTATGTATATAATATATTATACTAAATATATAATTTAGCATTGCATAACAAACAATGAAACAGAAAGACAAAACAATTAACAGATCAGATACAAAACGATACAATAGTTTCTATGCAATCAAATTTTACTTTTTTGTTCTTTGCAATAGAAATTTAACTATTGTGATTACATATTATAAAGAAAACTATTTTCTGTTTTCGCAAACATATAATACTGTATTCTGTTATGCTATAGATCATAATCTGTTTACAGAGAAATATTTCTTTTTTTGTCTATTGCAATAGAATTCATTTTATTTCAATACAACTGTATTTGCAATCGTATTTAAAGAATCTTTCTGCTAACAGATATTTAGAAACAGTATATCATATACATTTAAAATGTTTTCTGCAAACAAATATATTAGACTTACATCTATTGTTTAGAAGTTTTAATGCAATGCAATTCAAAAACAGTAGATAAGAAAGCAATAAGATTTAAGAAATGTATCGTATACAAAAAAAGTAAAATATTCACTAAGTTTAATTTTGTAGTATGTGCTATCAAATGTATGTTGTAGCTATCATTTTATGTTTTCATACGAAAGTTTTGATAGTAGCATAAAAAAGATAAATAACATCATAATCTTTTTGGAGTCTGAAAGAAATAAAACAGAAAGCACAAATTTAAACAATAATGAAAACAGTTTGAAAAACAATGATTTAAGTTTAACGGATTTTAGTTTAAATGAACAAGAAAACAGTTTAAAAAACAATGATGATAGTTTAATAGATTTGGATACAGAGTTAGATATAAATAAAGTTCAATCCAATATAGATGATATAAATGCTATCAATGTAAATGATATAGATGAACAACTATATAAAGAGATATTGCTCTCAAAAATAGATTATATTGTAACTCTGATACAGATATTACATAGGAAACTAATAAATGATCTAGAGAAAAAGTATATGTTAAAATTCTTGCAAAAAGAATTAAGTAAAATTGTAACTGCTATGAACAGCGAAACCAATATAAACAATGTTGATGAATATCTTGATGCTATCATTCAGAAATTGGAAGCATTTATTGCAGAGCAAATAACAAAAAAATCTAATAATACTGGTTAGGTTTTATTTTTGTATACAACTTTAACTCCATCTAGTTTCTTTATATCTTCTGCGGTTAAATATTTGTTGTTTTTGGCTTGCTTTCTATCAACACCAAGATAGATAGAACCGTTATTGAACTCTATTATTTTGTAGCGGTATAATAAAGGTTTTAGTTTACTTAGTTTTGCTACTAATTCTTTGTCCTGATGTAAAGCTTTAATTTTTTGTTCTGTAGCAATAACATCAAATGATATATTGTTATTCTTTTTAGTGTTTGTTTCTGCATCCACTCTTGGTGTTTCTTCATTATTATTGTTAGCAGACTCTAGGTTCAATTGTACTTGTTTGTTTTCTGTATTACTCAATATGTAAGCAATTATACTTGGTAAAACAAGGTTAGCAAAAGGAACAAATAAAGTTATTGCTACTGAGAGTAAAGAGATATCTGTCCATAGTTTTGTAGTTGCAGTCATAACTAAAAACCAAACAAATGCTCCAAATGATAAAGCAATAATCTTTAGAATTAATTTACGATAATAGATAGCTGCAAACGAAAAGTATGCTGCTAATAATTCTACACCTAACGATAATGGTATTGTCTGTAACGTATGCACAGCAAAAGATCTATAAACATAAACTAGATCTACAAATATGAACATGAGTATTAGTGTGTATATAGTTAAGCCAGAAATCATAAAGAATTTCTGCATTCTAGTTTAGCTGATAAAAACAAAAAATTATTTGTTAAATAAACTGCAATTGTTTTGATATTTACAAAACCTACATAGAGGGTTTTTTCTTGGTTTGTATTCTGATCTTAATATTTTATCTGTAAGCTCATTAATAGTCTCTAATACCTCCGTCTTATTTTTTTGTTCAGTATTATCCACTATTCTTACATCCATATCAGCAAATGATACATAGATAAAATATGATTTCTCTACATCAAATAGAGAGGCATAAATACTTAGTTGCCAATTATAATCATCGTAAATATATAGATTTGATAATGGTTTGCTAGTTGTTTTTAAATCAACAATTGTATTTGATAAAATAACATCTGGTGTTAACTTGAGTATGAATTTATCATTTTCAAACAGATAAACACTTTCAACATCTATTATTTTTTGATTTAAACTTAGTATGGCTTGAAATGCTTTCTTAGCTAAATATCCATACTCTATAGAGTCTTTAAATAACTTTTTATTCTCTACATTATTTGTTTCTTCTAATATCTCAGCTATCGTATTATCAATAACTTCAAGTAGTAATCGATTTGTGCTTCCGTTTAAACCAAATAGATATGATCTCAGTAAGAATTCAACTGCTCTATGAACAATAATTCCGTGAGCTAGAGCTATATTCCTGGGTAAGTCTAGTTTTTGTTCTTTCTGATCAATGATAAATAGTTTGAAATATAATGGACATCTCTTATATGTAACTAATGAGTTTGTTCTCCAAAATACCTTGTTATTTTCCAATATACTAAATCCATTACTTTTTCTATCCAGTAATCTAGATATATTCATAATCTTAAATTTAGCTGTTTTGTCTAAACATTCATAATCAAGTAATTTATACAACTAAACTAAAATTATAGTTATGGGTTTGCTTGTTGAGAAATACAGACCAGATTCACTCGAGCATATTGTACTCCCTTATTATGTGAAGGAGAAAATAAAACAAATGATTGATAGCAAGAATATACCAAATTTGCTTTTGTATGGTCCACCAGGAACAGGTAAAACAACCATAGCCAGAATAATAATCAAAAACATTCTAAACAATGAGAAGAATGTTCTAATACTGAATGCTTCTGATGACAGAGGTATAGATGTTATACGTAACAAAATTACTCCTTTTATATCTGTTAAGCCTGCAAATGATAATTTTAGGATTGTATTCATGGAAGAGGTGGGTGCACCACAGGGTGGCCTAACAATGGCAGCACAATCAGCATTATTGAATATAATTGAAGATAAGCATACTTATGCTAGATTTATAATGACAACAAATTTTCCTGAAAGATTATTGCCATCCTTAAGATCTAGATTTGTTCAAATAAAAATAGAAGAAATGCAAAAAAATGATATGCTTGATAGATTGAGATATATATGCGAACAAGAACAAATACAATATGATGATCAACAATTAATGAGAATAATAAACACTACATATCCGAATATGAGAAATGCTCTACAACTATTAGAAGGATGTATTGTGCAGAGAGCAAATGTTAAGTTAATTGATGATAATCTGTTAACAAAAGCAATAGCTGAAATTTATAGTATCAATAGAATTGAACTCAGCAAACAATTCATAGTTGCATTATGGAAAAACAGAAAGAACTTCACAAAAGAAACAATCAAAACTTTACCGTTTGTTATTGATAGAATTGAGGATATTCCTATTGAAACTGTTATGCAATTACTAGACAAGAAAGATGAACTTGAATTGATTGAGATGATGATAGATTTAAGAAAAAAGAATAAAGATGCTAGCTTGATAGATTTGATTGCTCAGATACTTAATAGTGAGTAGTTTTTTGTTTTATAGTTTACAAATTCGGGCCAGGGCTCAATGAATGTTAATGAATCTGGAGCAGGTAAATCATTTTTACTGGTGGCATTTTCAATAATCTCTGTTTCTAATCAGGAAAGTATGTAGTTATATAAACCGTTGTTCTGTATTGTAACAAATTGATTAAGTCTGCTTTGATTTCTGCTAGTCTTTGTGCTTCAGTTTTGAAAACTATATTTCCATTCTCATAAGCAATTTGTTTTTTTTGTGTATGCTCTGAATCATCAAAAAAACTTTTACTTTAACAGAATATTTTTCAAAATTGATTCATTTCTCTTCGTGAAAGAATCTATCACATTACCATTGTAGAAATCCTTTAAATCATAAATTTTAGTTGTAAACATAAACTTATTGTAACTTTCTAGCAACTTATAGCCTATCTCAAGATTATCCTCTGTGAATGATTTTAGTGATTTGAAGAACATGCTTTCTGATGGAACATTATAAATCATGTAGTAATAAATGTCTTTCAAAATGTTAATATCTGAACAGTGAAGAAATATAACTAATGGTGATAACTTTTGTAGAATAGCTATGTTATCCAAAATACTATTTTTATCAATATCATCGTTCAATCTAAGTTTGAAATAATGAATGTTATAAACATTAACGGATACAATACTTCTATACATTACAAATGAATTAAATTTCATTGCATTTCTTGTAATTTTGGAATATGTCTCAATAAATTTTTTCTGTCTATCAATTATTGTTAAATTTTGTAACTCACATTCATTATATTTGGGTTCTATAAATACAATCTTTTTTGTATATTTCATAAGTTCATTGAATAGAAATGATTTACCAATTTTTGAAAGTCCATCTATTACTATACGCATACTCTAAAATTTAGAGTGGTTGAATAATTTGATATATTGTGATCTCAAAAGCATAAGTTTTTTATGCCTTATGTTCCAGGTGCGACAGGATTAAAGAAATCAATAACAGAACCAGACATAATACCTACAACAAATTTTGCATTTGCTGTAATAGAATTACCAAGATTAGTTCCAGATGTTAATAGAGATTTATTTAACTACATAACAAAATATGGTGGTGATAAAGATTTTGGTGTAAAATTAGCTGCTAGAACCATATCTATTTCAGACTGGATACCGAGATCTACTTATGCAAAGCAACAAGTGTATGGTGGTAGATATGCTATATCTGCTCCTAAGCATGAAGAGCCAGGAACCATAACCTTACAATTTCTGGAAACAAGAAAACCTTCTGCTAGAGATTTCTTCTTGCTTTGGAGAAAAACTTGGGATGACTTCTCAGGTAAAGCCATATACTATGATCCACCAAAAATGTCTGGTAGATTAACAGTCTATTACCTAATACCAGACCTATCTGCAATAGATTTGAAAATCATATTCTACAATGTTTACCCAGAATCAATATCGAATGATGCTATAGCAGCAGACGTATCTGCAACTGATTTATCTCAGTTCAGTGTATCGTTCAGATATGTAGCAGCAGTTCCTTGTTTTAATCCAAAGTGGGATCCGAAAGGATTATATTATCGTCATAAATTATTCCCTAGCGTCGCTAGATGTTAGTTTTTTATTTTTTTGTAACAGCTATTGGCAATATGTTTGATTGGCTAAAAAAAATCTTTATGAGAGACAAAACTAATGATTTTGTAGATGAGGATATAGATCAAGAATATGAATTGGAAATGGACATGTATGACGATTTTAAAAAACAAATTTGTATGGAGATAGTAGAAAATTATTGTATAGCTAATGCTTTGGCTCTATCACAATTTAATGATACAATAGTCGGTAATTTTGTAGATTTTGAATCATATGTATCAAACGAGATAGTAAGATTAACTCGTAACTTTAAAAATGTTATAAACGAGGAAACATACGATATTTTAATTGAATGTTTTGGAAGTGAAGCACTAGTTTTAGATCTCATATACACAAAACTTCTACATTACTACATGGTCTTTAGATTTGGTGTTGATTTAGAGTGAGCTAGTCCCACTTCTTGCTTGAATTCTGTTAAAATCTATCTACAAATTCAAAATCGGATATAAACTTCTTCTTCGTATTTATTAGTATGTTAAACTTTATGTAATCATTTATCTGATCATGATAAATTATATTTTTTTCTCTTAAAGCCATGATCTCAGGTTTGTATTGATATATAGTGTATGAAGGTAAAGTGATAACCTCTTCATTGTTTAAGTCAAGGTATATTTGCATTTCTGTGAAAAGCATTTTGACTTGAGCTAACAAATAAATGTTTTACACTTTACAGCTTAACACTTTTATAAAAGAAAAAGTAGAAGAACCAAAATTTGATCCGCTAACAACTATTATTTTTGTTAAGGGTAAAGCATACACAAAAGATTTAATCTTTATTAATAGTTTGAATAAATTAGTGAGTAAAATTCCCATTGAGATAATTAATAGTAATAGCTACAGTTCTTATTTTGTTGCTTGGAAGTTAGCAAGTAACAACTTACCCTTCTATGTATATGTTCTACCAGAAACAAGAACAAGCACAGTAGTCTACTACAAACTATCAATAAGTAATCAAACTATTGCATACTCAATAAGAACTTTACCAACAGGTCTTAACATAAGAGCAAAGATATTATCATCTCAATTAAGATTGATTGATTACACAAATCACAGAGATATCACAGATGCATTTTTTATAGATAGGGAAAGTTTAAATAATATAAACATAAATGATTTGGATGATCAAGCTTTAACTTATACAATTGAGGTGATTCAGTTTGAAGATTTATTATATAACTTATACAGAACATTAACAACTGGTTATGATATTACATTTATAGTTTTACCTGAACAATTAGATGCAGAACAAATACCTATTATGGATGATTGGCTAAACAAACTATACTATGAATATAAGGAAGTTTACGGTTCTGGTTTTGTTGTTTATGCTTCACATCATTATCCTGAAGTGAATCAGAAGGAATACCTATTTGCTTTACGCAGACTAGATAATGATTCTTTGACACATGAAGTCTTTCAATTTAATTACCTTCCTTACTTTAGAGATAAAGATATTTTATTGTCTTACATATACTATGCTCTGTTACTACAAGCAAGATTACAACAAAAAACTTTAACAGTTGATCATGTTGATTTTAAGTATTTAATTGATCCGAATACAAATACAACTCAGTTAATTGCTGAAGATGTATTAACAGATTATCTTTACACACACAAGCACAAATTTTATCAAGAATACTTCATAGCAGGAATATCTATTTTGAAGAAAATATTAAGAGTCTATTTATTAAGGGCTCAACATTCGCTTAGTGTAAATAAGGTTTTGGATGCGCTTAATGCGTTCGTAAATGATATAAATTTGTATCTGAAAGAAATTGTACAAGATTTTCAAATACTAAACATAGAATATGTGGAAGCACTTGGTTTAGTATACATTGAACTTTTGTTTACATTTAATATCTACAATAGAATAATTAATGTTAAATTGTTTGTACATATTGATAGAGATAAACTAACAATTAGTGTTTAGCACTCAGTCTAAATTTTTGTTTATGTTTACAAAAACAGGTAGATTTGTAGAGAGAAAAATTATACCCACTCAAATTAAAGTATTGGATAGTATATTAGGAGGTGGAATAGAAGAAAGAGGAATAGTGCTGATTGTAGGAACTCCAGGTGCAGGTAAGACACAATTATCTATTCAAATCGCATCACAATTTAAGAAGCAGGGTTATCAAATATTCTATTTGGACACAGAAATTGCTGTAACAGAAACAAGAGCTAAAACATTTGGATTAGATTTGAATGATCTCATACAATATGCTCCAACTATAGAAGAATTAGATGAAGCAATTGATTCAGAATTATTGCCAAAATTACAAGATAAGAAAACTTTGTTAGTTATAGATAGCATATCAGCACTATCAACGAAACAAGAATTTAGTTCACTAACAGATAGTATAGCACTAGGTATAAAAGCAAATCTGTTAACCAGATTAATAAACAAACTGTTTAGATACAAAATTGACTATAATCTAACCGTTGTTATAACTGCTCACATGAAAGAGAACATAAGTTTAACTCCCTTTGGAATGACTGGATTACTGACAATAAAGGGAAAATACAGGATACCGGGTGGAGCTGCATTACTGTACGCAGCAAATCAAATGCTGTATCTAATAGCAAAAGAAACAAAAGAGTTAGCAGGTAATGTTCAAATAAGATTCGTCGAAGTTGGTGTTATAAAGAACAGATTGTTTACTAGTGGGAAAAATGTAAAGATAGCATTCTCTGACAAATACGGTTTCTTTGATTTGCTATCATCATTACAATTTCTAGTTGATTATAATGTAATTGAATCAAAGCAAGGAAGATTAAAGTTTCCATTTACAGACAAAGGTTTATTAATAAAAGATGTTATAACTCTATACAAAAATGATACAAAATTCAGAGAACAGCTTGATAATTTAATTAACACTAGTGCATACGAGATATTAGTCAAACCATATATGTTTGAAGATAATGTTTCTGATAGTCAAACAGAAATAGACATACTTGCTAATATGCAGAAAACTGAAGATGTATTATCAACAGAGGATATAGACACAAACAAAAAAACAAAAAAGAAAAATCAACTTGATGAATTGGATATAGATATATGATTTTTTATGCAACCAGGCTAAATTTATTAAAATGAAGGAATTAATTAAAACAGCAACTAAAATTGGAGCATTCTTTATTACGATTGATGATAATATTATGTATGCTTACAACAATGATTTTGTATTAGTCGGAGCAAATGATTTTCTACCCAACTGTTCAATTGTTAATTATACTCCACTACAAATTCTTGAGAAAGATGCAATCAAAAACATTGATGTAAATTATGGTTCAAATGAGTTAATAATTGAAACAAATTTTGGAAAGTTTAAATTCACTGTAATGAAAAATGAAGATAAAAATGATTTGCTCAAGAAGATTATAAACCTATACACCAACAATATATACAACCATAGAATTGATACAGGTATTCTAAGCAAGGTCTATGAACTAACTTCTGTTATGAAAGGATTGAATGTAAACATTGAAAATGATAAAATAGTATGTTCAATGATTGATTTTGAATCAGAAATATATCTGGATACAGAAACAAAATTAGAAGTTCCATTAAACACAATACTTGACTTTGATCCAGAGGTAATCGACATATATGCAGATGATGAACATATAATATTGATTGGAAGATATGATAGCTACAGTTTATTTAGATTAGTTTAATTTTTTTTACAACCAATCTAAATTTATAAACATGGAAGTGTTTATATACGACAAGGAAGGAATTCTAAATTACGATTTAATTTCATCCATTATGAAAGAATTAATACCGGGATCTGTATCAATTGAAATTATGGTATTTAAAGATGATAACAAATATCTCGTACATTACAATTCAGATGTGATTAAATTACAAATAACTCCAAAACTATTTTATGTACCAGTAAAATTTATTCCAAATGAGTTGGAAAAAGCGAATAAAATTGTTCAATTTTACATGCATGAAGTACATCCGAAGTGTATTTTGAAATTAAGAAAAATGAAGTTTTAACATTTTTTTACACCTATGCTAAATTTATCACTATGGAAAAGTATTTAAGTCCAACAAAAATATTTAACGAATTTGGAGAAAGAAATATTGATGCCAGATGCATCATTGGCGGAAATACAACTAACATTATGGAATTGAATAATCTCAAATACAGATGGGCATATGATTTATACAGAACAATGGGATTTACAAACTTTTGGATACCTGAAGAAATATCTATGAATGATGACAAAAAACAATATGAGAAATCATTATCAGAAGCTGAGAAGCGAGCATATGAATTAGCGTTAAGCTTTCTAATTGCTTTAGATAGTTTTCAAGTTGTTAATTTGAAAGAATTCACAAGATATTTAACCGCTCCAGAATTGCATATGGCTATAACAGCACAGGAATTTCAGGAAGCACTACATTCATATTCCTATCAACTAATACTTGAAAGTGTTGTAGATCCTATCAAAGCAGATGAGATATACAACTACTGGAGACAAGATGAAGTATTGAAGGAGCGTATAAAAGTCATAGCTGAAATTTATGATAACTTGAGATTCAATCCAAGTATTGAAAACTTTGTTAAGGCTACTATTGCAAACTACGTACTTGAGAGCTTATACTTTTATTCTGGTTTTGCATTCTTCTATACACTTGGTAGACAAGGCAAAATGTTAAACACAGTTCAACAAATAAAATACATAAACAGAGATGAGTTAACCCATGTTACATTGTTTCGCAATATAATACTTAGCCTAAAGGAGGAGCAACCGGATATATTTAAAGAACTTGAGAAATGGATTGTTGAATATTTTAAATTTGCTACATATCATGAAATTAGATGGGGACAATATGTAACACAAAACAAAATATTGGGTATAAACAATGATTTGATTGAGAAGTATATAAAATATTTGGCTAACTTGAGGATAACTCAATTAGGTTTCAAGCCAATATATCACATAACAGAGAATCCATTACCTTGGATTGATCAATTTAGGACAATAAACAATACCAAAACAGATTTCTTCCAAAAGAAACCACAAACATATGCAAAGAGAAATGAATTAAAATGGTAGTTTTTTTACAATTTAAAATTTCCCACCAAGAGCTACCAAAAAACCCGCCTTGGAAAGCTCAGAAGATTTTTATTGCCACAGCTTTATAAGAGCTTGGAAATCAATGAGTTATATTATACCATAAATTTTGAAGTTTGTCAAGAAGCTTTTCATGCAATCTAACCCAAAGTCCTCTTTTAGTATTTTCATAGATATTCGCATACCATATGTGAAGGTTGTGTGGAAATAAAATTAATATTTTCCCGCCTTCACCAAATCTTCGCTTTATCTCTTCAAAATCTTTTCTCCTGATTATTTCAAAAGTTTCTCCACTCTCTTTTAACTCTCTAATCGTATCTATTATAAATCTGTTGCAAATTACACCTTGCTTGCGTAAATCGTAAATATCTTTGAAAAGATAGACTTGTAAAACGTTTTTGTATTTCCTCATGGCTTTCACCTCCTTTTTAGTTTTTTTTGCTGGGTGTGGGTGGGTGTATTTCTTTTGTGTAGTTCACTCCAGCTCTGCGTATGTATAGACAGTATAATCTTCGTCTTCTCTGTAAGTTCTTATTAATTTTTCTACTTCATCCTTCCTCAACAACTTGCACCACTCTCCTTCCTTTAAAACCACCTTTCCTATCGGTTCTCCATTAATTGAAACTACCGCATACCTCAGTTCGGATGCGTAAAAGACGTCCCGAGTGTCTTCGTAGGAGACTACCCACACTTCAGGAGTTATTCTAAATACCCTAATTATTCTGTGATAGTGTCCTCCATCATTATGTTGAATACTTCCAAACAATTCGTAACAATCACACCTTTCATAAATTTTAACAACCGGCACCAGATCCTCTAAACCCTCTACTCCTTCTTCCTCAACATACAAACTTACAGCCCCCAATCGAGAATTCCACCAAAATTGTCTTTCATCTGGATAATACGCATACTTTGTCATGGCATCACCTCCTTGCTGGTTTTGGTTTTCTTGCTGGGTTTGGTTTGGGACTTGCTCCTTCCTCTCCATGGCTTTCACCTCCTTGCTAGGTTTTCATAGTAATTATAGACTGATATACTTTATCAAGGACTTTTTTATGATTTTTCGTCATCTTCCTGTTTTTCCCTTTGAATATGCGTATAGAATAGAGAACTAAGTGTTATGTCTTCGTATCTTTTCCAAACAAGCTTCAAAAACTCCCGTTTTGGTTTTATCGCAGACCACGTTGGCGATCTATCTACATCCCTTAATACTTTTTCTATGGTATCTGGGCGGACTATGTAAACAGGAACTCCCTCTTCTTCCAGAATTTCCCTTCTGATGTACACATGAAACGGAAGTGGTGCATAAAGCTTGGGAAATCCTACCACATACTCGGGGAGGTGAATTTTGATAGAACATGTGGTAAGGCTAACCCACACAGTCAGAGGGACTGCATGAACAAGTCCCTCGTCTTCAATGTGATAAATAAGAACATACTCGTTAGGCATCCAAAAGAGGACTCTAATTTGTCCAATCTCAACGGGTTGTCTTTTATCTTCCTTGACCTTTAACCTCT
>Ga0079997_116962_pt1 | contig 12406 bp, 10 predicted proteins | sample PerSpoCPS_CMetaG_FD_69200 | JGI IMG/M metagenome (GOLD analysis project Ga0079997, IMG submission 69200) | Archaeal communities from Yellowstone National Park, Wyoming, USA - Perpetual Spouter C (PS_C) MetaG (SPADES assembly) (version 2) | ecosystem: Environmental > Aquatic > Thermal springs >... | reverse complement strand
CTCTATCATCCATCTATACTCGGCATCTCTTATTATGCTTGCCGATGAGGCCGAAAAGAAAATCCTTGAAGCGGGTGGATGGCCCATCTATATAGGAGGGGACGATGTGATAGCCCTGTCAAATGTGGGGATCGCTCTAGATATAGCTCAAGCTCTGAGAGACTCTATGTTAAGGTCATCATTGCTGTTAGATATAGTTCCTGAGCCCACTAGATCTACGTCAATACTTATATCGCATTATAAGAACCCGCTATATATGGCTTTTGTAAGAGCAAAGGAATTTTTAGAGAAGGCTAAGAGCGCTAAACTAATCGATTCTAGATCGAATATTCCGGTGAAAGCAAAAGACTCCGTAGCTATATCGATATTGTTTAAAGGTATGGCAGTCGAACCCGACGTAGTAATAATACCTCATGTGATCGAGGGGCCAATGACGGTTGGAAAGGGAGATGGTGGAAAGCCAGCTAAGATCAAGACTCTTCCCATAGTAAAGATATTAGCAGATTGCGTCTCTAGAGGAGCCTCTAGATGTCTATCACAGAGCATATATAGGGATTATAGGAGGAATTTGGCAACCATAGAGGAGATACATACATCTATAATCTCAGGAGGTAAGGACTATAGTGGGGAAACCTTCCTCAAAGGTCTAAAACTGTTGATCGAGATAAACTCTCCTGTCACGAAAAGATCTCAGATAACAGTTGGTGTAGAAGATCTATTAATATCTACAGGTATCTACGCAAACTATGTAATAGCTGTAGAGGATAAGACAACGGGGATTGTCAGATCTATTCTAGATTCATCAGAAATACTTCTAAGAGGGATAGGGGGGTATATATGAGTCACGCTAAGGCTGTGAAGAGATTAGTCGAAATAGGCTATATAGAACCGATACATATAAGGAAGCATGGAGATCCAAGCCCGATAACTGTAGGGCCAAGTAGCCACGGTCTAAATGCACCATATATAACGCCCAGAACTATCTTAGGCGCAATCGTCACATCAATGATCGAGCTGGGGATCCTTGGACATAGCTATATTGATAATGTCAAGAGAAAGGTAACAGATCTAAGAGCATATTCCGTTCTTCGGGATAGATACAAGGCGAAGGTAGCAGGTCCGCCATATGTGTTGATAAGATATCTAAGCAATGCTGAAAATGAAAAAATCTATATATTCACGTGGGCAGGGCCCATAGGTTTAGATGATCTATTCAACGAGATAGATAGAACCCTTAAGAGTGTTAGTAAGAACATCGGCATCGAGGATCTAGCAGAAAAGATATGGAGATCCTTGTCAACTTTACTCACTAAACCTGATAATATGAAAAGATGGTCGATCGCATCAGTCAGAGTATCTCTTCAAGATCCTGAGAGGGTGGCTAAAGAGGGTTATCTTTTTTCAAGATCATATCTAGCCCTAGGGAAAGCGTTTAGAGAGAAGTTGGGAGGAAGTTATATCTATATGCCGATAGAAGTGGAATCTAACATTGAAGATCTGGATAGGATGAAGTCCCCTACCTTGATTCGAATAGGAGGAGGGTCTAGATTAGCTTATCTAAAGATCCTAGATAGGGAGGATCCTCTGTTAGAATATCTTCTTAGAAAGATTAACAAGCAGGATGACTATAAGCTGGTATTGATTCAACTAGCCTCTCCATTCCCCGCACCTGATAGCTTAAGAAGAGGAGAAATTGTCAAGAGATTCATAGAAACTGTTATGGACGTAGTGAACGGCAACTGTAGCAGATCCTATAGGGAAGATGTTTACGCATCAAGAATACATGTAGATCAACATCCAGAAGGATGGGATCTTGAGAGAGATGTGAGGAGACCCTATAGCGCGTGGATCCTCCCCGGAAGCGCTGTCCTAACCAAGCTATGCGGTCAAGATCTCTCGCATCTTTTAAGAGCTATGTATACAGGAGCCTATATAGATTTAGATGCGAATTTAGAGAAACTGTGGGAAGATTACTTAGGATATATAAGGGAGTTTATCTATGAAGGCTATGGAAGGTTTATCGTTATCCCAATAGGAGAGAAAGCCAGGGGATAGCTCAATGACTGTTAGTAATAATGATAGAGATGGGATGTTCAAGATAATATATATAATACCTTCTGTCTCAATATATTCACCAGATCAAATATATCTTTATGTTGAAGCAGAGAGAGAATACGATTTGCTAGCGATAGCTAGGATGGGCAATTCCACAGTTCCTATGATGATTGAGCTAGCCTCAGGAAGATTCGAAGAAATGGATAAGCTTGTTAGAGAAGCGAGACTGTGGCCTTACCCACTCATTTGGGTCTTGTTAGAGGAAGATCGACAAACTACAAGAGGTCAACAAAACATAAGAACTCCTTCTATGCTCAGCCCTCGAGTAATTGATGAAAAAGATCTCATATCGTTAATAGATCATGAGTTCATATACTATATCCAGAAAACATGGGACATTCTACCCCACCTTCTAGGATGTGATAGAGGACAAACTGCTGTAGGAGATCAAGAAGCCAACCTTAAGGAAATAGCTGGAAGCCTTTTCGCTCTTCGTTGGCTCTTATATTCGATTGGCGCAGAGATCCCCGTATATCTCTATTACTCATATCTCTATCTAAGCAAAGCTAGATTCTATAGCAGTGGAAATAATACTCTACACGATAGTTCATCGCCATGGAAGTGGGCCAGCTTGAGCCTTAAAAACACACTCAACCTCATAGCTGATGGATCGAAATCCAGTGGTCAGAATCACGCTTTGAAATCGATTCTAGAAGCATATGGAAACATATTTGAAAATGAACTTGAGCTTCTCGAGTCTACTGTAGATCGTCGGACAAATGCTAAGCTTACAATATGTAAGATTATGGAAAATCATATAAGACTTCTCGACATACTCTATAGCGAGTTAAAAGACCTTACATGCTCCCCAGATAGGCAGCTGAGTATGATATGTCCAGATCTATGTGAAGATGGTGCAAAAAGCTCTAGCGCTAGCAAACATCCACCTAGAATTTACCCGAGAGAGCTTATCGAGGTATCCAAAGAGGATAACCTCCACCTGCTAGTACTTCCTCAGAGGCCAAGGAGAAGAAGAGATATAGAAAATATCATAGGCAGGGACATGGAAGATGATGGTACATGTGACAGTGAAAGAGTGGCTATGCACTCATGTACATTAAAGTATATAGTTGGTGGGAGGCTCTGTGAATTTCTCAACCTGGTAAGGGATTTGAAACAAACCTGCGATCTATCTAATGCTATAAAAGAAATTAGAATAGCTGCTGTCGAATGGAAACAAGATCATGAGTGTAGGGAGGCTGAGGAAGACTTCAGGTGTCTGATAAGCCAAAATGTCTGCGACGTGAAAGTCATTTGTGAAGAAGATAAGGAGAAATTCAAGGAGAAATTCCCGGAATACCTGAAGAATATCCTGGAGAATCCGAATCAGGATCATTCGTTGGTGATCCTTATGATTGGCGACTATAGAAAAGAGGTCATTGAAGGTATACTTTCTAATATAAGTGACTATATTAAGAATAAATCATCTTCAGAGACTAAAATCTGGATAGCTATAAGCCCGCTAGCCATATATGCTCGGAATCCTGAAAGCCCATACTCATCAAATGGGATCTCATTACGTAAGACTTTGGATGTATGCTTTTTAAAAGCTGGTAGATTAGGATGTCTCCAAGTAGATCCTCTGAAGCTCTATATAGATAAACTAACTACCTAGGCCGAGGTGATTATAATTGTCTCTGAGAGGCGAAGAGGATAAAATCCTTTTGAATATAACGACCAGTGAAGATATGCTGAGAAATCTGCTCGGAAATTACATATTGATAGCTTCGGGCTATACATATGATCCCAGACCCTATAGAAGTGGTGAAAGGAAGGGAGAAGAGAATAGGAAGCTTCTTTTCGGATATTCGATAGGAGGATCTGAGACAATATTAAAAGATCTGTATATTGAATCCTTCAGGGGAGTTAGAACATATCTAGAAGCCATTGCCAAGCTTAACACTCTTAGCTTCTCCAGAGCCATAGTGAGGGCGAACATAATCGAGGAGAAGATCACCGGAGTGCCAGAATATAGCGAGGGAGAGCATCTCTACGCAGTTGCTCACGACGCCGCGAGAAGAATGCTAAGATTCATCAACAAAAACAAGATCTTAGAGATCGGCAAGACTGTGGAAGAACATATTCTGTCCAAAAATATATGTGTAAGCGACAGCTTAGAGGTATGTGAGGGGATCACAGTAATAGCCCTAGCGCTTGTCGCGGCGAGCAACCCCATCAACAGGGTATCTCTCGGGATTAGGCAGCTCGCTTCCCACGAGCTTTTAAGATATGCTCTCGATATATCGTCAAAAAACGTTCCGAATAAAGATTCAATATTAAAGATGATTTCCCACATATTATCGATAATAACTGTTGACACATACATATGGCTTCCTTACCACTTTTCAAAGCTTCTGCTAACATATGGAGGAGAGCTGACCTTTTCGATCGCAGCAACAACTATAGACGATATAGTTAAAAAGATCGCCAGAGAGCGTTTGAACCCCCATAATATTCTTTGTTCCATAGATAACTACTCATATAGGTTTAGTGTGGATATATATGGGATATTAAACAAGGTAATATCTAGCCAAAGAGATCTACATGATTCAATAGAGGGTTTTACCAACAGCTATAGGGAAAAGATTCTCAGATCGCTAGGAGTTGAACCAAGAAGAGAAACTATCTTCGGGAGACTCCCCGATATTATTAGAAATATTAGGGATAGCAAATCCGATAAAGGCGATGACCCAATTTATATAATTACCATGACGGAACAGACGGGCCCCCTCTACCTGAGGATATTGACTCATAGCAGATCCGGCTATATATGGCCTAAAAGGCTGATCCTGATATACACGCCACAAACATACATCAATTATATTTATACGCTCCACATACTATTGTCAAATACTTCAGAAAGAAAAGCTAGTAGGCTAAAGATGCTGGAGAAACCTGAAAACTTTAAAGATCATTTCTGCAAAGATCAAGAAAACGAGATAGTAATATACCCGCTGGTTTTTCCCTCAACAGAGGGAGAAATAGTTAAGATGCTTGCTAGAGGGATAAGAAACAAAATTGAAGAGTGCATCAGTGACAATAGTTCTACCCAGGTGATCGGCCTTCTCCAGGGGATATCCATGGTCTCCTTGCCTCTTTATATAGAATTAAATAAGCTTAAAAAAGATAAAGATGAAAACGTAAGGCTTATCTTGATCTAAGCCATAAAGGTATTTAGATCTATTTCTCGAGATTGGATAAGGATCTACCTATGTTTGTTAGCAAGTAGTATGTGTTTCTCCCTTCTCTCTGCTGATCAATGACCCCCCTGCTTCTCAGTGATGAGAGGTGTTTGAAGAGTGTTGCCCTTGGAATCCCTGTCTCCTTCATGATATCTCTATATGTTGCTCTCCCTAGCTTTTTTATTGTATTAACTATTTTTTCTTCATCGCTGCTTAGTGGGCCTGCCGTGATTATCCTTGGATCTATTGATATTCTCCCCTGTAGGTTCTCCAGTTCGATTTCTATCTCTCCTCTGGCTCTGCTTATTATGAAGGCTATGAATGTGACTATAGTTAATGCCCTCATTCCCCCGCTTAGGTTTACTATATACTCATTATTGGAGGTGAAGATCCTCTTTAACCTTGCTATAGCTTCATATGGATCAGTAATGTCTATCTCGATGAATTCATATGCAAGCCTTTTCCCACTATCCACTACATACTTATCGATAAAGTTCTTTATATTGCTAATAGCCTGTAAGGCTCTCTGTTCAATAGGGGTGGAGAGGATCCCGATGAAGTGGTCTATGTTTTCTAGATATCTGATCAATGCTCTGACAACGAATCTCTCGTCGAAACCAATGGTTGTGACGAGGGCTCTAGCCACCTAGATACCCCCGATATCTAAGGCTCTAGAGGCTTCCATAAAAGCCCTTCTTCTCCTGAGATACTCTTTAACATCTCTATCGAGATCCTCTTCAGAGATCTCGCCACACCATCTGTTTATCGATGCTGCATACCTATCCAAGATCGATATAATTCCTGTGATCATTACAGCTCCCCTATATACTAAGTAATATAGATTATTTCTATTCGTTCCTCTAGGTTTCTCCATTACGCTTATGATTTTAGGAAGTTCTGAAATATACTTCGGTATATTAGAGATCCACGTTGGATTGGCGATATACGGCGTTAGATCTGGACAGTTCACTCCAAGGGAGATCTTAGCACATTCAACCATATTTTCTGAATCGTTGTCCCAGTAGAGCTTATCTCTAGAAGCTTTATTTATTATATCCTTAATAGATCTCATGGAATGGTGATGGAGAAGAATAGCTATAATGTGAGGTAGAGCCGAGATGAGGCCGAACTTCCTATCTATAGAGACGGAGAATGCATATAGAGAGGCGGCGGATATAATCTCATGGTAAGGAGCTGTACACCTCTCTCTAAGGCTCTCCTGGTTCTTCTTAGTACATTTACCTAGGTCGTGGAACGCTATTACGATCTCTACAGGGTCGCATTTTATAAGTGGCGATATATTCTTCACGTTGTCATCGATCGAAAAAGTAGCCCTTATAACTTCTACTATCATCTCATAAGCTTTGCTAATAGCTGATTTAACACCCTCATCTAAAGATCTATATTTTTTAAGCATAGATTGGATATGATCCTCCATAGTCTCGCAGCACTCATCCTTATGCTCTCTATTACACCCGGCGATGTAGTATTCTCTACAGGCTTTTGAGACCAATCCCGTGGACACCCCCATCGTAGAGAGTAAATGGGATCGCAATGCTAGGATATTTAATGGGAAATGATAGAGGGTCTTTGTTAAGCTCTCTCCTGAGTCTGTTCAAAACCTCTAAGTCGATATGCTCTGCCTCTAAGTCTATGTGCTTTCTATGTCCAGATCTCTTGAGGAGATATATTGCAAACCCCTTTCCAATAGCTTTTTCAGCATAGGAGAGCATATGATCGCATGGGATAGGTAGTGATCTAGGCCATAATTCCTTATAATCAAGCGATCTACACTCCTGATCCTCACAAACGTATAGAGAGCATATATTCTCATCCCTAAAGCCCCCAACAATCTTTAAGAACTCATAGACCTTCTTAGAATCAATTAGCGGGTTTGTAAGAGCCTCAAAGAAGCTCTGCAGTCCCGGAGAGGGTTTTCTCCAACGGCTTGATGACCAAGCAGCATCTATGATATCCATATATCCTGTGAAGCTTCTATCCAAGGATTTTGGTAGGTGCCAGTTGATTCTCTTACTATTTATTATAGGTTTTAGAATGTCCAGAGTTGTATCTATAAGGTCTGGAGGGTATACTCCAGACCCTCTCTCTAGATCTTCGTTGGATGTAAAGATGGCCCATCTTCCCTCATCGAGTCCCTCGCCCCTAGCGAGCCTACCCATCCTCTGGATCAAGCTGCTTGGCGGCGAGATTTGAGAGATCATGGCGTCAAAGCTCACATCAACACCCACCTCTAGAACCTGGGTGCTAACCAGCAGCACACCTTTATTGTTCTCCAACGCGTTAAGCTTAGCTATTCTATCCTCGGGGGTGAACCTGCTATGGATCATAATAACGTTTCCCCTATCCCTAAGTCTCGAGTATATGCACTTGGCATTCTCAACGGTATTTACAACGATAGAGGCCCTTCCCCCACTCTCGGCAATATCTAGAAGCTCTCTAACTAATCTCTCTAAGAGTTCTTCATCGATGCTGCATAGATCCCTCACTTTGATCATGGGGTTTTCTGCCAGCGGCTTAAACACCTTACTAGATTCTATCTCGTAGAAGTCATCACCCCTCTGCGATATATATTCCCCATAATCCACTAGATCTATAAAGCTTCTTCCAATAAGCTCTGTTATATTGTTGAGTAGATAGTTTGAAAGGGTTGCTGTTGAAACTATCGTTAGTGTTTTAGAGCTAGCTAGCGCCCTGATAGATTCAATAACCGCATTCGCCATATTGGTTTCCTCTTCGATAGCCATATGGACTTCGTCTAAAAAGTTAATTGCCGAGAATATCAGTGATCTTGGAACCTCGTAATGGCCATAGCCATCTCCATAGATATTTATAATCTCGTCTGTTGGGAGCTTATAGAAGCTATATAGATATGTATCGAAAGTAGTGATAGTGTAGGGGGCCATAAGACTGTAGGTCTCATGGACGAGTCCATGCTGTCTTGCAACTAGCTCCGTGGATATCTTGTCACCGACTAGCTTGGCTAGTGATCCCCTCACCCTCTTAGCAAGATCATCGATCAGGCTCCTCGTGGGGGCAACATGGATCACGGAAGACGCATGTTGAAAATCTCCCTTGAGAATAGCAAGCAAAAGTGTTATAGAAACAGCTGTCTTACCGATTCCAGGGGGAGCTCTTAGAACAACCACCTTCCCCGATTCAAATGCCTGTTCAACACGATCTAGGGAGTATTCGATGAAGCTCCTAATCCTTCGAGAGCTGTAGAGGCCCTTCTCAACTGTCCACTCATATATATCACTCAATCTCATAGAATTTCACCGAATAGTAAGGCCAGTTAACACCTCGACAAGTCTCTTAAAGCAACGAATATTGATTATCTGTCTACCTTCCCTCTCCTCTTGATCTCTTATAGCCCTTGCTATATAGTACGAGGCTTCTGAGGGATCTTTAGATCCTATTAGGGCCTCGTAGAGCATTGTAACAGCGTTGAGAACCTTCGGCTCCTCTGTGCCCATGCCCCTTCTAATAAAATCCCTCACTTGCTGAAGACAATTACAGTCTCGGTTATCCTGATCACATAGATCGGCTAATCTAGCAATCTCACCCCCAATCGTTAGATCTTCTCTGGAGACCTCCGTAAATGTTCTCCCAGCTAGTGCGATCCTGTGGATCCTTAGCCCAACACCTCTCGCCCATCTATTTTCACACTTATCTCCAAATAGTTTCTCAAATAGCTCTAAACCCTCCGGGATGTCTGAGAGCATATCTCCTCTATTTTTAGGATCCTCAAGCAGGATCGCTGTTGCATATATATACAACATATAAGGTATAGTGGGGTTCGTTGGAACATTATATAGAGTGCTAGCCATATTTATAGCGAGCCAAGAGTTTTGGGAGCATCGATCATATATATCAGGGATTGTTGACAAAACCACGCCATCACTTACCCTCATCCCCATATAGGATACTACGAAGCCTGCTAGGAGGAGGGATGCCCAGGCATCGTCCATCCTAACATCTAGATCTAGTTGGTATGGCATATTATATGAGAGGGCCTTTTCATAGAGCTCTACCTTGAATAGCTGGAACATAGATAGCTTACCCTGGCCAAGCTGGATCGAGCTTCTCCCCACCTTAATCGATAATCTACCCCCTTTACCTAGAAGCTGCGGGATCTCTCTAATGAAGTATTCCGCAGCATCTCCATATGTCTCTATTCTATCTAACTGGCTCTGGGGGATTACTTTTTTAAGAGTACCTTTATCATTTACATGCAGATAGGGCCACCTAATGTTTTTCCCCTTATTCTTCACCTTGTATATGTAGTGGATCTCGTTAGAAAATCTGCTCAGGGCATCTTGTAAGCTCCTGTGCGAGATCACAGCGGCATTACCTTTTAGAGATATAGAGGCTCCCCCAAATGCTCCAACCATATTGATAGCAGTAACAGCTAGATCTCTGATAAGGGTTCCTGGAGGCGGGAGATCTATGATTATCTGCTCATCGCTCAACTATAACCACCTCTCCACCTCCCCTACAGATCATCGCCCTTCTAGGATCTATTTTAACATGGACCTCCACAGGCTTCATCATAGACTTCGAATATGGATACACCCTTCTTCTAAGGCTGCTCTCAACATAGCTTCCGATCGAAGCTTTTCTATAGTCGACAATATCCTCAATCAATATGTCGCCAGATAACCCATCAAGTACCAAGTCCTCCCAGAATGAATATAAAGTTGACGCTTCACTCTCTGAGACGCAGGATAGAGATCCGTATTCAACATCCTCTACAGATATAAGCCCATATGAGCCCCCAACCCTAATTATGGAGTGTGCAGAAGATGCTATTACCTTCGCATGATCTTGTTCCCTTGCAATATATAGAACCTCGAAATCAGGTTCTCCCCTTGATACCCCCTTATAGGCTTTGCCAACCGCCACTGCATCGTATTTTGCTGTTGGCCGCCTCTCTGCACGCTTCGTGTGCGGTATTGATACAAACCAGATTTTAGATATATCCGCATATTGAGCCACAGGAGCGTTTATTTTCTCATGTACTGAGTAGATAAGCTTTCTAATTCTCTCTGCAGAGCTCAGACCCCCATCCTCTTCAGGGATCTTGTTAAGTCTGGCATATCCGTATGAAAGGGCTCCTATGAGTGTTGTTGGTGGTGGAACGATATATGATTCTCTTGATTTGCTTGAGAAAAGCTTCCTGCCTGTGAAGCCCCATGAAAGTTTCATAAGCACCTTGACATAGTACAAGATCTCAGCTCCTATGTCTTTTCTTCTAGATCTATTCTCTATCCTAAAGATCTCATCTATGATTGGATCCCTGAGAATCTTAGGGCGCTGTCGATCACTTGCTCGAAGAACTCCTCCGGGGTTGATGCTCTCTTGGTCTTGCTATCCCTGGGCTTTCCACCATAGGCTATTACTTCATAGCTAGCGCTAATCCCTAGCTTGCCCAGAGATGATGCGAGTTTAGCTGCCTTCGACTCGGTATCCTCTATATAGCTTGGGATCTGAGCTGGCGATGCGTTAGTAGCAATTGGTTTTGTAAGAATAGCTACCCCGGAGACGATTCTCTTGACAGGTGTGAATCTGCTTAGCTTAGCTCCGAAGCCGAAGCCTAGGAAGAGGCCTTGGAGGGCTGCTAGGGCAGCCTTGATCCTGTTGGCCCTTTCCTTAGGATCCACGGCGTCCTCAACTTTTACTAGAGATGTTCTGCCAATCCCCTCTAGGTCGAGGGATACCGTGATCCCGTAGAGAGCGGAGGCTATCTCTACATAGTAGATCATCTGGGCTGCCCTCTGCCCACCAGCCCCTGTTTCTGCGGGCATGTGTCTTGCGTGGAACTGTGCCTCGATTGCCGTAGCCTCGATCGAGTCGTAGGTTGGGAGCATATATCCAGTGTAGAATCTTGATGTCCTCTTGACTGGTAGGGCCTCCTCGGCATATAGGAATCCTGCTATGTCAGCCACTATGGATTCCCTGATGGCTGTCTTCTCAAACTCGTGTTTGGCAGCAACGACATCCTTAGGCTTCGACTGGACGATCTTCTGTAGATTTGGTGTTAGATGGCCATTATCCATGAACTTTGCGAATTCATATCTAAGATCCCACTGGGTGAGGGGAGGGCTGGTCTTGTAGATCGCTTTAGTAGCATCAACAAGGTTTCTTTGATACGCGTTGGCGATAGACTCACCACTCACGGTAGGGACATAGACGAGCTTGTACCCACTATCGCTGGGAATCACCATCGGAGCCCTTCTATGCTTTGTCAGATTACCTACAGTCTCTACAGCGTTGAAGGCCTCAGCATTAACCTCGACTCTGAGGCTTATAGATAGGCTAGCCAGCCTGCTTCACCTCCTCACCAGTCTCTCTGGCGCTCCAGGAATATGCAATGGCTAGAGAAGCCACGATCTTGGTAACACTGAGATCCTTTTCCGCAAGTCTTAGAAAGATCTCTAAATCGTTTGCGGTGGGCATGAAGACTCTGTGCTCGCCTCCCTCGCCCTCTCTATCTCTCTCACTCTTGAGGCTTCTGAGAGCCTCTGAGATTACATGCCTTAGAGTTGCCTGTGAGAAGGAGTTTGCAATCCTATCTATATATCCATAGGCCCTCTCCCTCGCGAAATACGAGAGGGCCCTAGCAATATTTATTATAGCCCTTCTCTCCTCATCGCTCAGGGAGCTTATTCTTAGCTCCTGCATATAACCACCAATTACAATGGTGTGGCGAAGTATATAAACATTAATTCCCACGGGTATTATACTTGGTCTATATCAATATATACCAAACGAGAGCTCTGATCAGTACAAACCCCGCTGTAATGGCTGAAGTAGCCTCTACATCGATATAGACTGCAAGCCTATAATTACAAAGCAAAACATATTATTCCTCACCATTATCTCTATATGGTTAATACAACTATGAAAATGATGAATCCCCTTAAAGATATAGATAAGCTTGTAGAGATATTAGCTAAAGCGGAAAGAGAGCTGATATACCTTGGACCAGAGCCTCAGATAGATAGCCTAGAGGAGCTGTCGGAGTCCATCGAGATCGCCGAGGGATTTGGGTTAGGATCAGGACTTCTTGAGTATGTAATAGAGGATAT
>Ga0079997_125339_pt1 | contig 12408 bp, 13 predicted proteins | sample PerSpoCPS_CMetaG_FD_69200 | JGI IMG/M metagenome (GOLD analysis project Ga0079997, IMG submission 69200) | Archaeal communities from Yellowstone National Park, Wyoming, USA - Perpetual Spouter C (PS_C) MetaG (SPADES assembly) (version 2) | ecosystem: Environmental > Aquatic > Thermal springs >... | reverse complement strand
CCGCCGCCCGCCGAAGGCGGGCGGCGGCCCCATGCTGGGGCGGTGGCCAGCCCGTAGGGCTGGCCACCGCCCAAAAACATCTCCCTCCATTATTAGCGGGCGAGATAAAGGCCCCGGGAAAGGCTGAGGCTCATCTGACTCCTTCAGGCTAGGCGGTGCTTCACGCTGGTGATTTTTAGGGCTATTTCTGCGCATAGGAGAACCTCATACCCCCTTATCCCCATACACCCAGAAGCCATCCTCAAGTCTTTCGGTAGGAAAAGCCCAAGGGTGGCCTTAGGGGCACTTGGCCTGGGCCCGCAGCCGCTCCCAATACGAACGGGCCGCAGAGGGAATAGGTAGAGACTTATTTAGGAGTGTGCAGGCGGAGTCGCTTTGACCCTGCTGAAGGTATGCCCAGGCTAAGAAGAGATTGGATTCGGGGCAGTCGTTAGCCTCTTTCCAGTAGGTCCAGGCTTTGTCTATCTCACCCGTGTGCCACGCTAAGCGGCCCAAATATGCCTTAGCACAGGGAGTCTCTATCTGACGCAAGCGCTGAATATAGACCATGGGCGGAGCCCCTTCTGGCAGCTTCCCGTAAATGAGTAGCAGTGCCACTAAGGGCGGATAATTGACAGCGTCCGTATCCGAGACTTGCTGCAGAAGCTTTTGGATCTCTTCGGGCGAAAAGGACTCCCCACTCTCCGCCCGCCAAAAAAGTTCGGCGGCTGTAGCCCCTTCCACCTTCCGCAAGTGGCCCCGAGGCAAAAAAAGCAGCACCCCCAAGACCCCAATTCCCGAAAAAAGCCAAAGCCAGAGGGAGCTACTTTTCCTCAAAGCGCTTGAGGAGTTCGGGGTTGGACTGGACTTTCTTTTGGAGGTTGGGGCTGGGTTGAAAGCTGATAGCGAGGCGAGGGGGGATGATAATAGTTTTTCTAGCCCGAATATTCTGGCCTTTTCGGCTTTTACGGTACTTGAGGTGGAAGCGGCCTAAGCCGCGCAGGGTAACTTCCTCGCCTTGGAGGAGGGCTTCTTGGATGGCTTGAAGGGCAGCTTCCAGAGCGGCGGCCGCATCCGCCCGAGAAAGGCCTGTACGCGTAGCGATTTCTTCACTGAGCTCGCGCCGTGTCATATGCAGCAAAGGTAAGGTACCGCTGATAAGCTTGCCAAATTTTGGAGGCGGGGAGAGCAAACGCAATCCCAAGGTCGCCGCTGCCCCAGCCGGCTACTTCGGTAATCATGGCGGTCAGGTGGCCGGTTCGGCTAAGGACCGGACTGCCCGAACTGCCCGGCGCCGCCCACAAGGATAGCTGATAATAAGTTCGGCTTTCTATTTGGCGCTCCGCTACTACATATCCCTCCTGAAAGGAAAAACTCAACCCTAAGGGCGCTCCAACCGTGAAACACCAGTCTCCCTCTTCGGGAGGGGCTTTCGCCAGTACCAAGCCCACCCGCTGCGTATCCCGCAAAAAAGCTACATCCAAGCTATCCTCTCGCCAAGGCGGAGGAAGTACTCGGCACCTTCCCTCTACATCCCACAGTTCTATCTCTAAGTTTTTAGGAGAGTCTTGCGGAAAAAGGTGCGCACAAGTCACCCACACCCCATGCCCTTCCCAGTACCAGGCCGTACCTTCCAAACGGGACTCCCGATACGGGTAGTTGGCCTTAATCCGAAGCCACCCCACCCGAGGACGTACATAACGCAAGAAAGCTTTTCGCAGAGACTCGCTCTCCTGAATACAGTCCTTCGGCCAATAGGCAGAAGAGACAACAGCGTCTCCTTGTAAAGGGACTTCTGAAATGGGTCCAGGCGAAGAGGAAGACCTACATCCGCTCAGGACAATCAAGAGGGTTTTACAAAAGACGTTCGGCCAGCTTTTGAGCCTGAGCATACTCCTCATCCGTATCAATGGAAAAGGTGGGGTGAGTCGTCTCCAAAACATGAATAGAATAGCCATGATAAAGCCAACGCAGCTGCTCTAACTGCTCCGCTTCCTCTATAGGGGCCGCCGAAAGCGACACTATAGCCATAAGGGTTTCCCGCCGATACCCATATAACCCCACATGCCGATAAAAAGGATACCGCCTAAGCATCTCGGGATTGGTCATGGGCATGTCCCGAACATGCGGCACCAGCGACCGCGAAAAGTAAAGAGCTCGCCCCTTTGCATCTAAGACCACCTTCACTACCGACGGAGAGAGAACCTCCTCCAGAGTGTATATCCGGGTAGCGAGCGTAACAATCTCATGCTTTTCTAAGCCCCTGGCCACCAGCTGAAGGTGCTCTACCTCCAAGAAAGGCTCATCAGCCTGTACGTTAATGTAGGCATCATAGACCAGCTTCTCGGCCACTTCACTCACCCGCTCGGTGCCAGAACTATGCGTGGAGCGCGTCATAATCGCCTTTCCCCCAAAGCCCTCCACCGCCTCCACCACCCGCATATCGTCCGTAGCAACGATAAGATTCTCTCCAAAAAACTGTCGGACTCGCTCGTACACATGTTGAATGATGGGCTTCCCTTTGAGAGGCAAAAGCACCTTTCCGGGTAATCGCTGAGAATGATACCGAGCTGGAATGACCCCAAGAATCCGCATAAGCTCGATAGGTGCAAAGCTAATGCCATTTAGAGGCTTCTAAGTAAGGGCAGGACCTCCGGCTTCTGAGCACGAGAGTTTGTACTTTTGAAGAGTGCGGCTATTGTACGCCCGAGAAGACGGCACAATCTACGACGAGCCGAGGTGGGGGGCCACGGGCCGATCGGGTTTTCAGGCTATACCCGCCTCCGCCGTAGAAAAGTGGATACCCCTGCCCGAAGGTAGTAGGCTTTTTTACTTACCTGGGCGCCGCCCATGGGGGATCAACCCGCAAGGACGTTTGCAAGTATATGAGAAGGGCTATGCAGTGGCTGCCTTCGTGGCGCCTGCTCATACTCAGCTGGCCTTAGCGTCTTATATCATGGAGCCAGGCGCCCCTGTGCTTCCTTTACATGCTTATACGGCAGTAGCTTGGCATAAAGGGCGTTTTTATGTGGCCGCTACCCGCATAGACCCCTCTCCCCGTCAGGACATCCAAACCTATGACTTTGAGCGGATAGAACGGGGCAAAGAAGCTCTCCTTCGGCGCTTTCCTGGTAATCGCTTAGTGGCCCATCTCATGCAAAACTGCGTGGACCGGTATTGCTGTCCCGCCGCCCGAAACTTAGCTATGGGTCGATGGGAGTGCCCCCTCCCTACATCCCCCGCCTGCAATGCCGCCTGCATCGGATGCATCTCCCTCCAAGAGCCCCACGAATCCCCTATCCCCAGCGCCCAAGAGCGCCTCACCTTCCGCCCCACCGCCGAAGAAATCGCCGAACTCGCCATCTACCACCTCAAAACCGCCCCAGACCCCATTGTGAGTTTCGGCCAAGGATGCGAGGGCGAACCCCTCTTAGTCTGGAAAACCATCGCCGAAGCCGTACGTCTCATCCGACAAGCCACCCCACGCGGCATCATCAATGTCAATACCAATGGCGCCTGGCCAGACGCCATAGCAGCCCTAGCGGAAGCCGGCGTAGATAGCTTCCGTATCAGCCTCAATAGCGCCCAGCCAGACTGGTACCACCGCTACTACCGCCCCCGCAACTACACCTTTGAAATGGTAGTAGAATCCATCCGCCGGGCCGTAAGCTTAGGAAAATGGGTATCCATCAACTACTTCACCCTCCCGGGCTTTACCGACCAGCCCACCGAAATCCAGGCCCTCCACCGCCTCCTCCACCATACCCGCCTACACATGATCCAATGGCGAAACTTCAACATTGACCCCGACTGGTACGCCCAGCGCATGGATATCACCCCTACCTCTCTCCAAAAACCCTATGGCATTCTCCGCCTCATGAGAAGCCTCAAGCAAACCTTCCCCTACCTCACCTACGGTTACTTCAACCCCCCCGCATGGCTCATCCGAAAGCGCAAGCCCTTAGCACCCCAGCCCGCCTGAAATACGCCGCCCTGCTTCTCTTCTCATACGCCCTGCTTCTCCTTTCCTTCGGGCTACGAATCTATGAGGATGCGGCTATTCCCCCCTGGGCCGCCTTCCTCAAATATCCCCACTACTTTGAGAAAGACCTCTTAGCCCAGACCTTTACGCAAACGCCCCTCCCAGAAAGAACCGTAGCAGCCTACTTATTGGGCTTTTGGCGGATCATTGGAGGATCGTCCCTATTGTGCACGCGGGATTTGGACTTCTACTCTGCCGAAAACCTGACCCTTTGGATTCTCTGCCTACCCCTGCCGCCCATAAAGAACCTTGACACTTTCCCACAAAACCTCCCCCTGCGGCAAGGCTAAGAAAGCCTCCCGCACCTCCGCAAACCGAGCCTCCAAAAAGGCCTTGGCCCTCTCCGCAAAAGCCGGCTCGTAATACAGCTTGAGCACCACCTCCCGCCGCTCCTGCGCTCTCTCCGGCGCCTCCATCAGAGCTCGCACCTCCGATGAAGCCTCCGCATAGGCCCAGAGCCACAAAAATGTACGCTTGCCCTCCACAATATCCCCGCCCAACGCCTTACCCGTACGCGTACTATACGCATCCAGGTAATCATCCTGCACTTGAAAAAATATCCCCAACTTTTCCCCCGCCTCTTGAAGGGCTTGGATAAGCTCCGGCTCCCGCTCCGCTAGAAGGCCCCCTATAGCCATAGCCGCACCCATGAGCGCCCCGGTTTTTTCGCGAATCATCCGCAGGTAGTCTTCTATGCGGACAGCAGCCGTAGGTCGCTTAGCTAACTCCAAATCTAAAAGCTGACCATAGCACACGCGCAGCGCCTCCCGGGCCAAATGGCGCAGGATTTTCACCGTAGTACTTGGTTTGAGGTCCGCCAGCGCCTCATAAGCCGCTATCATTAGCGCATCCCCAATCAGGATAGCCGTGTGCTCATCCGTAAGCTTGTGAATCGTAGGGCGGCCCCGCCGAAGGTCCGACCGATCCATGACATCATCATGAACCAGCGTGAAAGTATGCACCAGCTCAATAGCCCGCATCGCCGGAAGCGCCTCCTCTAAGGCGGGCGCATGAGGAGCATAAAGTCGGTAGGTTTCCCAAACCAGCTTGGGGCGCAGCCGCTTCCCTCCCCCCTCTAAGGCATACCGCATCCACTGCTCCCACTCCCCCAGCTCGGGCCAGCCAGCCACCCCTAAAAGCCCTTCCCAATCCTTCATACCCCGCAATAATACGCATCCACCCCCCAATCCAACGAAATACCCTATATTTGACCACAAATGCCCCAGTCCGCTACCATCAAGGTAGACCCGTTTGGCCTGCAGGCCATGCGAACCTACTTCTTGTCGGGCGCGACTCGCCCCCTCAAAGCCCGCCAAAGAGCCCTCCAAGTCCTGGAAAAAGCTATCCGCTCCCACGAAAAAGCTATCTTAGACGCCTTAGCTCAGGACTTAGGCAAAAGTACCTTTGAAGCCTACGCCACTGAGGTCGGCATCACCCTCGCCGAAATCAAATACGTGCGTCGGCACCTCCCTAAGTGGATAAAGCCCCGATATGAATGGCCCGCTTTAGCCCAGCTGCCCGCCCGAACCTACATTCAGTACGAACCCCGGGGCGTAGTGCTCATCATAGCCCCCTGGAACTATCCTTTCCAGCTTCTCCTTATCCCTTTGATTGGCGCCATTGCCGCCGGAAATGTAGCTGTTCTAAAGCCCTCCGAATACGCACCGGCCACCGCTAGCCTCATAGAAAAACTCATAAGCGAAAACTTTCCACCGGATTACATTCGGGTGGTTCAAGGGGATGCTCAGGTAGCTGCTGCCCTTGTTGAGGAGGAGTGGGATTATATCTTTTTCACGGGCGGCACCCGGGTAGGGCGCCTGATTGCGGAATCAGCCGGCCGCCGCCTGATACCCTACACGCTGGAGCTGGGAGGCAAATCCCCCGCCATCGTAACCCAGCATGCCAATCTCCGTGTCGCCGCCCGCCGCATCGCCTGGGGCAAATGGACAAACGCCGGCCAAACCTGCATCGCCCCAGACTACGTCCTCATAGACCAAGAAAAACTTCGCCCCTTCCTCACCCACCTTCAAGAAGCCATCACCACCTTCTATGGACCCGACCTCACGAAAAGCCCCCCCGAATACGCCCGCCTCATCCACCAAAACCACTTCCGTCGCCTCTCCGAAATGCTCAATGAAGGCGAAATCTTCTTCGGCGGCTATACAGACCCCGAGGACCTCTACATCAGCCCCACCATCCTCCTCCACCCCCAAGGACGCCTCTTAGAAGAAGAAATCTTTGGGCCGCTCCTTCCCGTCATCCCTTATCGCACCTTAGAAGAAGCCCGAGACTTCATCCGACGACTCCCACCCCCTCTCGCTCTGTATATCTTCACCGAAAAAGCCGCCGAAGAGCAGTTCTTCTTAGAATCCATTCCCGCAGGCGGTAGCTGCATCAATGACACCCTCATGCATATAGCTTCGGCCCGGCTGCCTTTTGGGGGTTTTAAGCAAAGTGGGATTGGACGTTATCATGGGTGGTATTCGTTTGAAGCTTTCTCTCATGCCCGCCCTGTCGTGAAGACCCCCACATGGATAGATTTACCCCTGCGCTATCCGCCTTATAAAAATAAACTTTCTATCGTGCGATGGCTGCTCGGATGATTTATTACATCTTGAAGGTTAAGGGGCTGGCTAAAATACCAGATTATTTGCAGGTCCGGGACGAACGTTATACCTTAGTCTTTTACGGAAGGCCTGATCGGCCTGAGAAGCGCACGCCTTTACCGCCGGGCTTTTGGGAAGCCCTCCTCCGAGAAGCGCCCCAACTCCCCTATGGCGAAGTGCGCAAAGTAGAATGGGAACCCGAAACCCAAACCCTCCGCTGGCATGAGACCTCCCCTTCAGCTTAAGAATGTAACCATCCAGTATGGGGAGCGCGTCATCTTGCAGGATGTCTCGCTTACCCTCCAAAAGGGCGAATTCGTTTATCTCACGGGGCGCACAGGCTCAGGAAAAACTTCCCTCCTGAGAACTATCTATGGGGACTTACGCCCCACCAAGGGAGAAGTATGGGTGGGCGATACCGAAGTTACCTCCTTACCTCCTCACAAGCTTCCCTTCTTGCGCCGCAAACTGGGGATTGTTTTTCAGGATTTTCAGCTTTTACCTTATCGGACGGTATATGAAAATGTCGCTTTTGCATTAGAGGTGACGGGCTGGCGGGATCGCAAGGCCATTCGCGAACGAGTCATGGAGGTGCTCTTTCAAGTAGGGCTCTCTGCCCGAAAAGATGCTTACCCCCATGAGCTTTCCGGAGGTGAGCAGCAAAGAACCTGCATTGCCAGAGCCCTTGTAGGCGCACCGATACTGCTTTTAGCCGATGAGCCAACAGGTAACTTAGACCCCGAAGTCGGGAAAGAGATCATGGCCCTTCTGCATCAGATCGCTCGGTGGGGAACCGCCCTCTTAGTGGCTACCCACTACCATCCGTACTTGGAAATGTTTCCCGCCCCTGCCTATCAGTGTTTAAATCAGCGTTTAGTCCCATGGTCGGTCCATGCCCAGTAAGAAAGTCATCTCTCCCCTCATACCTCAAAACGCTTACCTTTGCCCCATGACCCGTCTCTCTATGCAACATCAGGGGACTCACGCTCGTAGGAAATTGTGTACCTTTGCCGCGTACCTAAATAAGACTAAGTATATGCGCAAGTGTAAAGCATCTTTATGGTTTCTCTGGGGGCTGACAAGCTTCATGGTAAGCTTGCAGGCGCAAAGCGGTGCAGCCGCGTTCAGAGAAGGAGAGCAGTATAGGAAAAACAAGCAGTATGAGCTCGCCCTTCAGAAATACGAAGAGGCTATTCGGATAGAGCCCACCAAGTACCAGTATTATGTACGCAAGGGGGATGTGCTCGTTCAAATGAAGCGACCCAACGAGGCTATTGAAGCCTATCGCAAAGCTTTAGAACTAAATCCCGGCGCCGATGTGGTATATGCCCGCTTAGCTCGGGTCTATATCAATCAGAAAAATTACCCTGCGGCCATAGACATCCTAAACCAAGCCTACACTAAGGTTCAGGATGTTAATGCTCGCTTAAAGTACAAGCTGCTGGCGATTCGACTCATGAATGTGCAGGGACAATCTTCGCAAGCTCTTTCGGAACTTTCTGCCCTCAAAGCGGCTATTCCGCAAGCCGCCAACGATCCAAAGGTGCTTTACGCAGAAGGGGAAACCCAGTTAGCATTAGGTAATACCTCAGCGGCTATTGCCGCTTTTCAAGCTGCTTACGATAGGACCCGCGACCTTCCCAAAGCTCAAAATGCCAAGTTTACTTACGGCCTGGCCTTAGCTCATTATAAGGCGGGAAACACCCAAGAATATGAACGCTACGCTAAACAAATTGAAGATACGCCTTATGGGAGACGCCTAAAAGCGGCCGTGGCCAAAAGCGGAGCCACGTATGCCCTGCGATTAGCTCAGGCTTACTACAAAGCCGGTGCCTTAGACGAAGCCTTAGAATATGTGCGCGAGGCCGAAAAAACCAAAGACCGACTCAATCTCGTTTATCGTATGCAAGGCATGATTCTTTACCGAAAAGGGCGTACAGCCGAAGCCGCTCAGAGCCTTCTCCAAGCCGCCGCTAACGAAACCGATGAGAAAAGTCGCATGAAAATTTACAGTACCGCTCTGAAAATGCAGTACATGTCCAGTGACTATGCCAGCGTTATCTCCACAGCCGATAGAATCTTGGAGAAGAACCCCAATGATATTTCCACTCTTCAATATAAGGCCCAAGCGCTCTACATGACAGGGCGATATGGAGAAACCATTGCGACCCTGGAGCGCCTAATCCCTCTTCTGGGCACAGATGCTATCAAAACTTCTCAGGCTTACTTTCTGATGGGCTTAGCGGCCCGCAAGAGCGGCAACATTGAAAAAGCCCGAGAAGCTTTTGGGAAAGTGACTTTCCCGACTTTCAAGGCGGCCGCTAAAGTAGAGTTAGATAAGCTTGGCGCACGCTAAGCGGTAGTAAGCGCTCATATCTCTTAGCGCTTACTACTCTCCCTTACCCGGCCCCACCCAAATAGGGTGCGGGTCGGTTTCGTTTTAAGGCACTCTTAGTCCGTCAGATTTTGTTATCTTCGTAGTATGAAGTCGTGGCTGCGAGCGTTTGACCCCCGCGCTAAAAGCGTACAGCACTTAGGGAGCGCCCACAGTCGTTTCAACTTACTTTTTATGCGAAGGACTAACTTTCTCTCCCTCTCCCTCTTCCTTTTGGGGGTGTTGGGAAAGCTGGTATACAACTGGCTCTTTCGCTAAGATCTCAGGAGCTATTTTCTCCATGTAAGCCCATGCCGCTTCCCGATCATTAGGGATAATCCCTTCCAGAATAGCTTCTTTGATGGCTTCTTTGATTTTACCGACCAGTGGGCCAGGGGGAAGGTTGTACCGAGCCATGATCTCATCGCCTCGAATAGGCGGCTGAAACCGCGCTAAGCGATCGCGCTCCTCCACCTCCCGTACGCGCTCCACAACCCGGTCAAAGTTTTGCAAAAATCGCTGGCGCCGAAACCGATTCTGGGTAGTCACATCACTGCGACACAGCAAAATAAGGTCCTCTAAATCCTCGCCTGCCTCTACAATCAGGCGCCGAATAGCGCTATCGGTTACTCCTTCCTTAGCCAGGGCAATCGGACGGCCATGAAGACGAACCAGCTTCTGCACATACTTCATGCGCTGGTCCTGCGGAAGATGCAAGCGCTGGAAAATAGTCTTGACTAGCTTAGCTCCCACCTCTTCATGTAGGTGAAAGGTCCACCCTTGTTTTTCATCAAAACGTTTGGTCAGGGGCTTGCCAATATCATGCAAGAGGGCGGCCCACCGAAGCCAAAGGGAGGCCTGCGGACGCTGCTCCAAGAGTTGCGCTAAAACCTGTAGGGTATGCTCAAAATTTTCCTTATGGCGATGGCCTTTTTGCGTTTCTACGCCTTTAAGAGCTTCTAACTCAGGCAGAAACTGAGATAGTAATCCGGTTTCTGAGAGCAGTCGTAGCCCTCGTACAGGGTCAGGACTAAGGAGGATTTTGTGAAACTCCTCCACGATCCGTTCGGGCGATACGATGGAGAGGCGATCCGCTTGACTCTGAATTGCTTGATAGGTCCGAGGTTCAATGGTGAAGTTTAGGCGCACGGCAAATCGGATAGCCCGCATCATTCGGAGGGGGTCATCGCTAAAGGTGCGCTCAGGATCTGTGGGCGTACGAATAATACTGTTAGCTAAGTCCCGAATGCCGCCAAAAGGATCTATGAGCTGCCCTCGCTGCGCCGCATGAAGCCCCACATAGAGAGCATTAATTGTGAAGTCCCGCCGTAAGAAGTCTTCTTCTAAGGAGGCGGGTTCTACGTGGGGGTTTCGGCTGTGGGGGCTATAACTTTCTCGGCGGGCGGTTACGATTTCTATCTCATAGTCTTGCCAGCGGACGAGCGCCACGTAAAAGCGCTGGTATTCCGCGGCGATGGTAGTACCCAGCTTCTGAGCCAGCCTCTCCGCAAAGGTGGTAGGATGCCCTAAGACTACAACATCGAGGGCTTTTCCGGGTTCACCTGTGAGCAGCCAGTCTCGCACCCACCCTCCTACAATATACGCCGGATAGCTAAGCTCATCAGCTACGTCGGAAAGGACTTGGAGGACGGGAACCGACGCCCACAGGCTGTCGGGTAAGAAGCTCATAGCTCAAACCATCGCCTCAGGCCGTACATACTTATCAAACTCCTCAGCCGTAAGATAGCCCAGCTCTATGGCAGCTTCTTTGAGGGTCTTATCTTCTTTGTGGGCTTTCTGGGCGATTTTTGCAGCTTTTTCATAGCCGATGATGGGATTGAGCGCGGTAACCATCATAAGGCTACGTTCCAAATGGCGATGGATAACGGGTAGGTTAGGCTCTATGCCTACCACGCAGTTATCGGTGAAGGAGTGGCAAGCATCGGCCAGTAGGTGAATAGACTCTAAGAGATTATGGATGATGAGGGGCTTGAAGACATTCAGCTCCAAGTGGCCCTGGAAAGCCCCGCAGGTGATGGCAGCATCGTTTCCGATGACCTGACAGCAGACCATGGTCATGGCTTCGCTTTGAGTGGGGTTGACTTTACCCGGCATGATGGAAGAGCCGGGTTCGTTTTCGGGGAGGTTGAGTTCGGCTAGTCCGGCTCGGGGACCCGAACCCAAGAGGCGAATGTCATTAGCGATCTTCATGAGGGCGACGGCGGTCCGTTTGAGAGCTCCTGATAGGGAAACCAGAGGGTCATGAGCGGCCAAAGCCGCAAACTTATTAGGGGCTGTGATGAAGGGAGCCCCTGTGAGCTCGGCGATTTTGGCGGCGACCTTTTCAGCGAAGCCTTTGGGGGCATTGAGGCCCGTACCTACTGCCGTCCCTCCCAGCGGCAGCTCGCGCACTTCCTCCAAGGTCCGCTCCACATCTTGCTTTGCGGTGCGCACCTGGTGGGCATAGCCGGAAAATTCCTGACCTAAGCGTATAGGCACCGCATCCATAAGGTGCGTACGCCCTACTTTGATAATAGGCATGAAGGCGTCAGCTTTGTCTTGGAGGGCCGCAGCGAGCTTATCAAGGGCAGGTAAGAGTCGGTCTCTCACTGCCAAGTAGGCAGCAATATGCATGGCTGTGGGGAAGACATCATTGGAAGACTGGGATTTATTGACATCGTCATTGGGGTGGATGGGTTTTTTAGTGCCGAGGGGTTGGCCGAGCTTTTGATTAGCCCGATTAGCAATGACTTCGTTGAGGTTCATATTGGTTTGGGTGCCGGAGCCGGTTTGCCAGACGACGAGGGGGAAGTGCTCATCTAAGGCTCCGGAGAGGATTTCGTCGCACACTTCGGCAATGATTTTGGCTTTGTCCTCGGGGAGGACACCAAGTTCGGCGTTGGTGAGGGCGGCGGCTTTTTTAGCGATGGCGAGGGCGTAAATGACCTCCCGGGGCATGCGATGGCCGCCAATCTTGAAGTTTTGGAGAGAACGTTGGGTCTGAGCGCCCCAGAGCTTATCGACAGGTACCTGAACTTCGCCCAGGGTATCGTACTCTATGCGATAATCCATGGCGCAAAGTTAGCATGCTGGGCCGATGGTCAGAACGTTCCACCCTCTAAGGGAGGAAATGCTCTAACCGCAAAAGGGCAACGGTGCCGGAGCGGACGAGGATTGTTAGCGTGCTGGGCCGATGGAGAGTGCATTTCGTCCTCTTGAGGGGAGAGTGCCCTACCGCAAAAGGATAGCAGGTCCAAAGCGGACGAAGGTTTGCCATCGGGTCTAAATGCGATTCGTTGGTATTTTGTGGGGCCGCCGCCCGCCGAAGGCGGGCGGCGGCCCCCTGCCGAGGCGGCGGCCAGCCCGCAGGGGGGGGCGCCGCCCCCCGGCGGCGCGCCCCCCCCCGG
>Ga0079997_119046_pt1 | contig 12412 bp, 4 predicted proteins | sample PerSpoCPS_CMetaG_FD_69200 | JGI IMG/M metagenome (GOLD analysis project Ga0079997, IMG submission 69200) | Archaeal communities from Yellowstone National Park, Wyoming, USA - Perpetual Spouter C (PS_C) MetaG (SPADES assembly) (version 2) | ecosystem: Environmental > Aquatic > Thermal springs >... | reverse complement strand
GGGCGGGCGCGCCCTCACAGCGGCGGCCAGCGCCCAAAGGGCGCTGGCCGCCGCCCAAAAAGAAAGTTTATAATGGCCGCCGGTGGATTCAGAAGCGGACTGGGGTGGGCCTACGGCGGATGAGGGATGCGGAAGACTTTGAATAGGGGGCTTCCCTGCGGCCCACCCTGTGAGAAAATCAAAAGGCCCCCTCCCCAGCAGGGAAGGGAGCCTTTGCAATAGCCTCGGGGGCTTCTTACCGAGTGAGTGTTATAGTACCGGTAAAGGTTTCCCGTTCGCCATTGTCTTTGATGCCTTTGAAGACGTAGACATACACACCTTCTGGGGCGGGGCGCCGAGGACCGGGCCCTTCTTCATAACCATCCCAGTAGCGGGTCTCGCCCAGCTTCTTGTGGAAGATCAGCTGGCCCCAGCGATTGTAAATCAGCAGCTCGTAATCCTGATAGCCGAGGGCAGGGAAGTAGAACTGGTCATTGACGCCATCGCCATTCGGTGTGAAGGCAGAGGGGATGAACGACCCATCCACAGGGGCAATCACGATCGGCCCGCGCCGGATGGAATCCACGCATTGGCCGTTGTACATGTAGAGCGTTACATAATAGGTACCGGCGCCGGGGAAGCGGTGCGTAGGGTTGGGGTCAGTGCTGGTGGTGCTATCACCAAAGTCCCATCGGAAGAAGGTATAAGGCGTAACACCTTGAGAACGGTTGATGAAGCGCACGACGGGGTTGGAGGCGGCTATACGAGCGGGGATGGGCGGCTCAGTCTCAAAGTCCGGCCGAGGATTTTGGATGGCCTCAGCATAGGTAGCGGCCGTTCCACTACATCCGCTGGCCGTAGTAATGGTTACGCGCCACACTCCTCCGCGCGTATCCAGAAGCCGATATAGCCCTACCCCCCGCGCTACGGATACCCCATTGAGCGTCCACTCGTAGGTAGCTCCCGGATAGTAGGGGGCCTCCAGCTCAACCAGCGGATTCGACTGGCAGAAGCGAATCGTATCAGGTAGTCTCACCTGCACCGTCGGCGAGATGGTAACCTCCACGGTATCCGTCCCTATGCAGGAACCAGCCAAAACCACCACGACATAGGTTCCGCTTCCAGATGGGGTCAGAGATGGGCCGTTAGCACCGGGAACGGTGAGGTTATTACGATACCAGACATAGGTGGCGCCGCCCACGACGGGCGCTTGCAGCGGCTGAATCGGGTCTGTCGTGCAGTAAAATACATCCGGCCCGAGATTGACCGTAATAGCCGTGTCAAACCGCACGGTTACAAAGTCCTGCCCAATGCAGGAGGAGCCCGCCGGCTGCACGGTCACGCCGTAGGTACCGGGCTGCGTTACGACCAAACTATCAGCCGTAGCTCCCGGAATAACCTGGCCGTTATAAGTCCAGGTGTGCGTGGCTCCGGGATAACCGCTATACAGAGTGACGGAGGTGCCTCCCGACGCACACAGCGTGATATCTGGTCCGAGGTCCACGGGGATTTGGTTGGAAACCTGGATATTAACAGCATCTTGGCCGACGCAGCCTGTTGCTGTAGTCACCCGAACAGCGTAGATGCCCCCCTGCGTTACACTGAGAGTTTGGGTATTGCCGCCAATCGGCTGTCCATTCAGAGTCCATTCGTAGGTAATCCCGCCCGGACCTGCATCTAATATTATTGGCAGATCGGATGGACATACGACTCGGTCGGGCCCGAGGTCTACCCGAAGCGTGCTATCCACGACAAAGTTGACTTCGGCGGTGTCGGCACATCCATCCACGATGACGATGAGCTGGGCGGTCTTCGGCCCTGGCGTGGGGAAAGTAATGCCCACGGGGTTAGACGAGGTGGAGACGTTAGGCTGCCCATCAGGCAAAAACTGCCAGAGGAAGATAGCCGTCGGGTCTGTAGTCCCCACTTGCTGGAAGGAGTAAGGCAGACCAAGGCACAAGTTAGGTACAGCACCAATAGCCGCCGTAGGTTGGGGCTTCACATAAACGGTCTTCGTAACAGAGTGAGAGCAGCCTGTGGCAGGGTCTGTGATGGTGAGCGTTACACTTTTCGGTCCTGGGGTAGAGAAGAGAATGCCCGTCGGATTTTCCAGGTTGGAAGTGGAAGGGGTAGCCGAAGTCCCGAAGTCCCAGAAGTAGAGCAGACCTGCTCCCGTAGAGCCGCTATTCTGGAAGTCGTAAGTCTGATAGACGCAGCGCGGCGCCGGCGGCGTAAAGTCGGCTATGGGGCCATTGACCACGCTGGCAGTGATAGAGGCGGTGTTAGAGACGCAGCCTTGGGCCGAGGTCACCGTGACAGCCACCACATCCCCGTTGCGCAGACTATCCGTGATATAAGTGCCCGTGGTTACGCCGGGGAGGGGATTGCCATTGAGCGTCCATTGGTAGGTAGCTCCGGCGGGGGCACCTCCCACCGTGAAGGTTACTTGGGAACCCCGACATACTGTACCCGCCGGCGTCTGGGTGAGAGTGATAGCAGGAACCGGATGGACGGTCATGACGATCTGATTGGAGGGCTGGCCTCCCGCTGGACATCCGTACGAGGAGGTAACCAGCAGCTGAACCACATCACCGTTATTGAGGCCGGTCGCTATGAAGGTAGGCCCCGTTGCGCCGGGCACATTCACGCCATTGACTTGCCATTGGTAGGTGGGAGTAGGTCCTGCATTACTTACGGTAGAAGTAAAGAGGACGGGCTGACCTGCGCAAATGGGGTTAGCGGAGGCCTGAATCTGCACGGTAGGATTCGGGTGCACCGTTACCAAGATCGGGTCAGAAAGGGAGGAAGCTCCCGTGCAGCCGCCCGAAGAGGTAACCCGCACGGTAACCACATCTCCGTTCTGGAGCGTAGAGGTGGAGAAGACAGGGCTATTGGTGCCAACTGCTATGTTATTCACATACCACTGGAAGGAGGGAGAAGGTCCTGCCCCACTCGCCGTTGCTGTGAAAACAATCGTCTGCCCCTGACAAATGGTAGCGCTGGGTGGATTGACGCTAACGGAGACCGTGGGCTCACCTTGTACCGTGATAGCAATAGGCGTGGATTGAGCAGTGCAGCCGCCTGCCGTGGAGACGACTACATACACTACATCGCCATCATTCAAGGTGCTAGTAGTCCAAGTAGGTGCCGTAGCCCCTGGAACAGGCGTACCATTGAGGAACCACTGATAAGTTACGGGTGCAGAAGCAGTGGCAATGAACTGCACGCTCTGACCAGGGCATATAGTCGTGGCAGAAGCGGTCACTGTTACAGTAGGTTGCGGCTCTACTTGGACATTGACATTGGGGGAAACGGACCCTGGCCCGCTACATCCGGTAGTGGAGGTGATACGCACATAAATCGTGTTACTCCCTGGAGGTAGAGTGCTAGTTACATAGGTGTTAGACGGGCCGGAGGCGACGGGCGTGCCATTCACATACCAGGTGTAAGTGGGGGTAGGTCCTGCGTTGCTTGGCGTGGCCGTAAAGGTTACTGTCGCTCCTTGGCATACATTCGTAGCCGAAGCCGTCACAGTGACCGTCGGCTGCGGAGAAACACTAATCACCAAGGTATTAGAAGGGCCGCTGAGGCATCCAGCCGAAGACTGCACAGTAGCATACACTTGATCGCCGGTATTTAGGCTGCTAGTGGTGTAGGTGGTGGAGGTTCCACTGGCTACCAGCACGCTATTGACATACCAGTTTATGACGGGGTTAGAGCCGCCATTGGTCACGATAGCGTTGAAGGTGGCGGGCTGGCCCGCACACACAGGGTCGGGCGTTACGGTAATGCTAACGCTCGGGGCAGGCTGGACTACAGCAGTGTACGTATTAGAAATAGGCCCTATGCACCCTGCGCTACTCGTTGCTTGTACCCATACTTGGTCGCCGTTACTAAGGGTACTCGTAGAGTAGGCTGAGGAGGGGCCGCTTTGGACAACTACGCCATTCACATACCAGGTGTAAGTAGCGCCAGGAATATTGGTAGCCGTGAAGTTAACCGTTTGTCCCGCACATATCGGCCCAGAGGGAGTAGCCGTCAACGTCACATTGGGCGCCGGATTGACTGTAAGCGTGATAGGAAGGCTCAACGAGGCAGGCCCCGTACACCCAGCCGTAGATGTTACCCGCACTTGCACTACATCGCCGTTTTGCGGGGTGTTAAGAATGAAGGTAGGTGAGTTCGGGCCAATAGGATTGCCATTGAGATACCATTGGAAGGAGGGCGTAGGACCACCATCAGTAACGTTTGCCGTAAAGGTTATCGGTGTCCCCTCGCACACCGTAGTCCCCGGCACGGCACTCACCGTCACCGTAGGAATCGGATTGACCGTAATCGTGATAGCATTAGACGGAGGTCCTTGACAACCGCGCTCCGTCGTGACAGCGCAGGTCACTACATCCCCGTTCGCAGGCACATAGCTAAAGACAGGACTATTGATCCCCTGACTAACGCCATTGACCTGCCAATCATAGGTGGGATTGACCGCAGGTGGGAAGACGTTCGCCGTAAAGCTCACGCTCTGCCCAGCACACACCGTCGTCGCTGAGGCAGTGATATTAGTGATAGGCAGAGGTTCCACCGTCACCGTGCTGGGGGCCGATAGGCCACTCTCACATCCCGCCGCCGTTTGCACCGAAACCTGAACTTGATCCCCATTATTTAGGACCACAGGGCCAAATGAGGGGGCGTTTACGCCTTGGGCCACCCCATTCACATACCACTCATAAGTGAGCGGGCCGGGGTAACCACCCGTTACCAAGGCCGAGAAGGTCACAGGATCGCCTGCGCATACGACGGGATCCACCGGATTGACTACAACCGACGGGATGGGATTGACGGTCATCACGATAGCATTGGAGCGGGAAAGGGTCTGGTCAGAACATCCCGCCGTAGAAGTTACCACACAGGTTACGACATCGCCATTATTGAGGGAAGTGGTGGTGAAGACATTGGCATTGGGTCCGACGGGCACGGAGTTGATGTACCATTGATACGAGGGGGAGGGACCTGCGTTAGTCGGGGTAGCGACGAAAGTAACTGGCTGCCCTTGGCAAATGCTCGTCGCAGAAGCTGTAATAGACACCGTCGGAAGAGGATTCACCACCATAGTGATGGGATTAGAGATAGAACCGGGGCCCGAGCAGCCGCTAGTGCTGGTAACGACGCAGCGAATGACATAGTTGTGCTTGAGCGTGTCGGAAGCCCAGATATTGCCCGTAGCGCCGGGGAGGTCAACCCAGCCAGAGCCCGTGTTGATTTGCCATTGGTATGTGGGGAAAGGCCCAGCATTGTAAGCCACAGCCGTAAATGTGACGAGGGTTCCTTCGCAGATGGGATTGTGATCGGCCGAGATGACCACCGTAGGCTGAGGCAGAATAGTGACTTGGATTTGATTGGACGGGGCGCTTCGGCAGGGGCCTAAGACGGCTTCCGCATGGACTCTATCGTTGTTATTGAGGCTGGTGGTGGTGAAGGTCGTACCGGTTACACCCGTGAAGATGCCATTAACGTACCATTCCACCGTGGCACCCGGATGTGAAACGGTAGCATTGAAGGTGACAGGCGTGCCTTCGCAGTAGGGACCGGGGGCCGCTGCCGAAATGCTAACCGTAGGACGGGGATTGACCGTCATGTAAATCTTATTAGAGACGAAGGTACCTGAGCCACAAGCACTGGTTACGCTCATCACCACCCACACGCTGTCGCCGTCGTTTAGGGTGCTCGTGGTGAAGGTATTGCCGGTGGAGACCACAGGGGTGCCATTCACATAAAACTGGAAGGTAGGCGAAGGTGGAGCCCCCGTAGGAATAGCCGTAAAGGTAACGGCATCCCCACTGCAAATAGGATTAGCAGAAACCGCCAGATTGACACCGTAGTTGGTACCCGGAACGACATTAATGGTTTTTACAGGCGTAATAGCAGGCCCACAGCCCTGGTTATACACGAGCGCTCGGATATAGGTGGTTCCAGTAATAGGGCCGAAGGTCCAGCTGGAGGAGTTTGGACCGATGTTCGTCCAGGTAGCGCCTACGAGCTGCTGCCATTGGATGGAGTCGCCGCTATATCCGTCTAAGACTAAGAGCACATTGGAACCGCTGCAGGCCGGATTGGGGTCTACTAAGATGTTGCCAGCGACGGGTGCTGGATGGACATATACGGCCACCACATTGGAGTAGGCGGCGGCGCAAGGGCCAGAGCCCGCAACGGCCTTCACCCGGAAGTAGGTCGTCTGCGTAAGCGGCCAGCTTGTGAACGTCGCCGAGGTGTAACTCGTGGTCGTCCAGCTGGTAGCTATCCAAGGCGTAGTGGTGAACTCCCACACAATGGCACCGCTGGCACCCGTAACCTGCAAGGTTGCGGTCTGCCCAGGACATATCGTATCCGGATTGACGGAAGCTATGCCCGGATTAGCGCCGGCGCTTAGCGTAAAGGTCACCGGCGTGGAAGTATCTGCTGGACATGAGCCGTTTTTGACCACGACGCGATACAGCGTGGGATCGTTGATGATAGGCGCCGTGGTGATGGTCGGCACTACGCCACTCAGCACATCCGTCCAGGTAGCGCCACCATCGGTACTAACCTGCCACTGGTAGGTGGTGTAGGGGGTATTGGACTGGCCGACGACCCCCACGGTATGCTGCTCACCCGGACAGACTTGCAAGCTGGTGATGCCCGGCGAATTTATGTAGGCAAAACCGCCCTGCGAAGGGGCACTCACAGTGATCACCTTTTTAGCCCAGGAGAGCACCGCATCATAACAGTACAGGGGCGAAGAGGACCGAATCCGGACTTTGATAGTGTCGTTATTATTAAGGCTGGCTGGCGTAAAGAGGTGCCCACCCGCCGAGTAGGGGACGAAGGTGAAAGTCTGCGGCGTGCTATTGATGAACCACTGAAACTCGGGATCAGGGTCAATAGAGAGAGGAAGAGAAGGCACCGCCTGAAATGTCGGCATGGGCCCCGTAGCACATATCTCGTCGGGGCCAATAATACTCACCTGAGGCTTCGGAAGGACGTAGATGGTATCTACGATGGGCCGAGACCAGCCGCAGCAGTCGTGCTTGGCGCGAAGGATGATGGGATAGGCGCCGGGATTAAGGTAGTAAATAGCCCCCGGGTCCGGCTGCGCCCGCACACTGGGCGGCACAGGATTACCCGCGGCGTCAATAGATCCGCCTGGGAATGTCCATTGCCACTCCGTCGTATTCGCATCCCCAAATCGCCCAAGCGCTGGGATATGTTCTACTATTATCGCCTCGCCCGCACAGACCCGATTGAGTGGCAGGCCATTGTAGTAGGTTCGTATGCCAGGAAGAAGCCGATCCGTGAAGATATTCAAAAATTCTGTATAGGTAACGGTAGGGTTTCCATAGGGAGCTCCATCTTTGATGAGGTTGTACCAGCCCTGCGTAGGATACCAGACGACAGCTGTACCCGTACCTGCGGAGTTGAGAAGGTTACCCCCGGGATACTGCCAGTCGGCTTGGGGGCCGACGGTCTGGGAGAGGGTGATTTCGGAGTTCGTACAGCCTTCTAAGAGCTCCACATTGAAGGCATAAGGCGGATCAGGCACATTCCCGCAGGCGGCTGAGCCATTGATGGTGCAGCCAAAGCCAATGATCGTGGGCGCACCTACGGCCGAGAAAGCGCCGCCGGAGACATTGGCGATGGCATACGAGTCTCCATTGCGGCCATTACCACCGTTTCCTCCGGGACCACCGTTGGCGCCACTACCACCAGGGCCACCATTACCAGCATCGCCACTCCCGCAGTTATCCCAGCCAGCACCTCCGCTGCCCCCCCCCGCGCCATTCCCGCCATTACCGCCAGGTGCACCCGTACCGCCAATGCCACCTCCCGAACTAACGAAGCGACAATCCACCAAGTATCCTCCCGTACCATTGTTTATAAGGAATATCCCGAAAGAGCCGCCTCCTCCATATCCACCTGCTCCGCCTGCCCCACCGCCACCACCACCACCGCCGCCGCCGCCACCACCACCGCCACTCCTCCGACAGCATGGACAGCCAAGTGAGCAGCCAACCTGCCCATTCTTTGATGCACCGCCACCACCGCCACCACCACCGCCGCCACCACCACCACCGCTGCCTCCTATCCCCCAGTTTGGCATATAGTAGTCCATATCAAAAAATGGTGCTGTGGCTGATGTCCCGCTTAGACCCGCTACACCTGAGGCACCAGGTGCCCCAGCGCTACCAGGTGGATTGGGTGGACTACTACAGCAGCCACATCCACCAGCCACTGAACCTCCCGCTCCACCGCTGCCCCCTAATCCACCTGCGCCACCTGCACCAGCACCACCTGCGCCTCCAGCTCCACCTGTTGCTCCACCCCAACCTGTAAAACCAGCAGGTCCGCAATTGTCACCGTTACGGCCATTACCACCAGTACCACCACCACCGCCATTCCCACCATTACCTGCCAATTGGGTAGGTCGCATGTCTGGATTATTGGCTGCAGTACCACCGGCACCACCGACTCCTCCGGCTCCACCCCCACCTCCGGACGCCGATCCCCCGATACAGCCAATAACAGGGATGCCTGGCTGTCCGTTACCCCCTCCGCCACCTCCCCCTCCATTACCACCATTCCGAGTAGGAGAGATTGGAGCATCCGCCCCCCGACTCCCCGGCCCCGCCGTCACCTCACAGCGCACAATGCGGTAGTTAGAACAGCCCTTCAGATAAATCCCATAGACCGAAACGCCGTGACGAGAGCTGGGATGCACCGTATTCGGATCAAAGCCCTGCACATTGATGTTGATGTCATGAAGCTGGAAGTTTGAGATATTTTCTCCTCGCACGCCCACGAGGCGGGGAACCTGAGGGCTGGTGAGGGAGAGACCTTCGGCATTAGCGGTGGTGCGGTTGAGGATCGTCTTGGAGGCATTAGTCTTTTTCCACTGCTGGGACTCGTCGTAACCGCCCTCCCAGTAGACGTTGGAGCAGAGTTCCAGCGTGTTATTGAGGGTGTAGGTGCCTGTAGCGAGGCGGATGACATGCGGGGCGGTAGGCGTAGCCACAGCGCAGGCCTGGTTGCGTGCCCAGTAGATGTCGGCGGGATTACTTCGGGAGCCGCAGCCGGGGCCGCCCGTGCAGCCGCCAGGTTTCACATACCAGATACGACCTTCACCGCAGGGATCCTGCGCCCACAGCCAGCCCGAGACGAGTAGGAGGAGTACGTTCCAGCGCATGAGGCAAAAGTAGGGAATACTTTGCATCGCGCAATAAAAATTCGGTCCTCTCGGAATGCAGGTGAGGAGCCGTCTGGTGCAGGTGAGGGGGGGTTTAGTGCAGTTAGGTAAGGGAAAAGTGCATGCCTGCGCTGGGCTATGTAGGGGTACTTCAGAGCCGCCATAGGAGTAGGAGGTTGAGCGAGACGATGAGAAAGCTAACTGCAGCGGCGAAGCTATAAGTCCATCGGCTGATGCCGACGGCGGGGAGCTTTTGGAGGTAGAGTAGCATAGGGATCAGGACGAAAGGGAGTTGCAGGGAAAGGATGACTTGGCTCCAGACGAGGAGGTGGTTGAGGTGGGTTTGGCCCCAGAGGAGGAGGGCTAGGGTAGCGGGCACGATGGCGGCGGTGCGCACCAGAAGCGCCCGCCAAAGGGGCGAGAGCCGCCGAGGGAGAAGGTGTTCCAGCACAATCTGTCCGGCGAGGGTGCTGGTGAGGGTGGCATTGTGGCCGGAGAAGAGGAGGGCCACCCCAAAAGCCACCCCCGCCGCCGCACTGCCCAACGTCGGCTCAAAGAGATGATAAGCCTCCGTAATGCCCCAGCTGGCTTCCCCGCCCTCTGCCCACAGACGTAAGGTGGCCGCCGTCCATAGGAGCGCTACATTCACAAAAAAGGCCACACCTAAACTGCGTATGGTGTCTATGGTCAGGTCGCGAAAACGCCCCTCTCCCTGAAAGTGCCCCCGAGCCCAAGCGCTGTGTAGGTAAAGATTATGGGGCATAATAGTCGCCCCAATCAGCCCCAGAGCTAAATACAACGCCTCAGCGTCTTGAAAGATAAGCCCATTCGGAATAAGGCCACGCCCCAGCTCCCCCACAGAAGGCCGTAAAAGCCAAAGCTCATAGACGAAAATCCCTACGACTGCCAGCGTGAGTAGACCGACAAGGCCCTCCAAAACGTAAGGACGCCGACTGGTCCAGCTAAGCACCAGTACCGTTTCTATGAGCGCGAGAAAAGCCCCCACGGATAGGGGTAATCCCAAAAGCAAATTAAGCGCTAAGGCAAAGCCCAAGACTTCCGCCAAATCCGTCGCTATGACGGATACCAAGGCTGTAAAGGCTAAGAGACTTCCCCCCCGCCGCCCAAAGTACGTATAGCCTAATCCCACTAAGTCTTGACCGCTCACGATGCCTATGCGAGCGGCTAAGATTTGGAGCAGAATGGCCACAGCGCTGGAAACCAAGATCACCCATCCCAAGCTGTACCCAAACTGACTTCCTGCCGCAATGCCGGTAGCCCAGTTGCCCGGGTCCATGTATCCCACCGCTACCAGAATACCCGGCCCCACCCAGCGCATACCCAAAGGTAAGCATTTTTAGGCAGGGCGAAATCTTTTTCTAAATTCTGAAATAGCTCCCTACGCTGATAATCATCCGAGAGGTCATCCCCGGCGTAGGATAAAAGCCGTATCGCACAAAAAAGGGAAAACCATCCTGCGTAGGTAGCCCCACCTCTACGAAAAGAATAGGCCGTATCTGGGCGTCTTGGGAGAAGCTAGTGTAAGCGGGGTCTCCGATTTGCATCCAGTACGCATCTAAGCCGGGGCTGATTTGAACATAGGACTGTTCGGCCCCGAGAGGCGCAATCTGAAAGGCCAGACCGGCCGTGGCCCCTGGGATAAGCCGCAAGGGACCTACGCCCCCACTCCCAACCACCGGTAAGGCCAAGCGCCCTTCTCCCCACACCCGTACTTGGTACGAGGACCCCGATTGCACTAAAGTGCGCGTTACGCCTAAGAAGCCCCCTTGCATGAAAAGAGGCGGCAAATACCCCCGATGATACCGGTGCCGAAAGAACTCCGACCCTCCATAAGCCACCCAACGAGGCTCTGCCCCCTGGCCCAAAAGCCAGCCCAAACTCATTATCAAGCCCAAGCTCAGCCGCATCCTTCCAATATACGAAAAATCTATTCCCTCCGTTTCACGACGTACCTTTGAGTATGGTCATTTGGGTGACAGGCGGCGCTGGCTTCATCGGAAGCCACTTAGTTCGCCATCTCGTGCGGAACTACCCGCAGGATTTTATCGTCGTTGTGGATGCCCTCACGTATGCAGGCAACTTAGCCAACCTGAGCGATGTAGCCGACGCCCCGAATTACTTCTTCTACAAGGCCGATATTGCCGATGCTGCCGCCATGGAGGAGCTGTGGAAAACCTACCCGCCCGATGCCATCCTCCACCTAGCCGCTGAAAGCCATGTAGACCGCAGCATCCTCTCCCCCTTAGACTTCGTCCATACTAATGTAGTCGGTACTATCACCCTCTTAGAATTGGCCCGCCGCCTCTGGAAAGGACGCGAAGATGTGGTCTTTTATCAAGTATCCACGGACGAAGTCTATGGCAGCCTTTCCGACGAAGGCTTTTTTGAGGAAGGCACACCCTACGATCCCCGCAGTCCCTACTCCGCCTCTAAGGCCGCCGCCGACCACTTCGTGCGCGCTTACGGCCATACCTACGGCCTGCCCTACATCATTAGCAACTGCGGCAATAACTATGGCCCCTATCAATTTCCAGAAAAACTTATCCCCCTCACCATTCTCCACCTAATGCAGCGCAAGCCTATCCCTATCTACGGCCGCGGCGAAAACGTCCGAGACTGGATTCATGTAGAAGACCATGTGCGAGCCATAGACCGCATTTTCCGCGCAGGTAAGCGCGGCCACACCTACCTCATCAGCGCACAAAACCCCCGACGCAACATAGAGGTGGTCTCCCGCCTCTGCGATCTCTATGATGAACTCACAGGTTCCCAGCATAGCCGATCCCTCATCACCTTCGTAGCCGATCGCCCGGGCCATGACTATCGTTACGCCATTCGGCCTTCTGCGCACCTCTTTGAGCTGGGGTGGCAGCCCCAAATCCCCTTTGAGGAGGGCCTGCGCCAAACCATCCGCTGGTACTTGGAGCATCCCGACTGGGTAGCCGCCGTCCAAAACGGCGATTACCGTCGCTACTACGAAATCCAATACGGCTCCCGACTAAGACAATAAACAAACCATCTAACCCCCACATAGCCCATAAAGAGACAGGGGAGCCGTGGGGGCATTAGAAGGCCCGCCTATCCAGTTTATACCATTTTGAAACCCAGGCTTTCTTAATGCGAAGAGGAGATGGCCGCGCCCGCCCTGCGGGCGGGCGCGGCCTTACAGCGGCGGCCAGCGCCCAAAGGGCGCTG
>Ga0079997_119042_pt1 | contig 12494 bp, 9 predicted proteins | sample PerSpoCPS_CMetaG_FD_69200 | JGI IMG/M metagenome (GOLD analysis project Ga0079997, IMG submission 69200) | Archaeal communities from Yellowstone National Park, Wyoming, USA - Perpetual Spouter C (PS_C) MetaG (SPADES assembly) (version 2) | ecosystem: Environmental > Aquatic > Thermal springs >... | reverse complement strand
AACTTCTCGAATCCGATGACCCTCCCGGAGCGATCCTTCATCAGAATCACTTCATCCCCGGTCTCTTCACAAACATACTCCTTCGCGGGATCATCGAACCAAACCGTCAGGGTGTTTCCTATTTCATCGTAAAGAACCATCACTTTGACCACAGCTGGGCTCCTTCTTTGATAGATCTGGTGACATATGTAGTGATAAGAAAACCATCGTAACCCGTTCGTTTAACAACCGCACAAATCCATTTGCCCGGAGATTCAAGTTTATAGAACAAATAAACATCGGGATCCTTACGACTGCGACGGACCTCAACAGGATCTCGAAGAGTGTCGGCAACGTCGGCTTCCCGACCTCTCATGCTTGGATGCTTAAGCTGGACAATTCTCTCCCAATAAGAACGGGTTACGTGCACGCTGAATCCAAGCGGCGTCTGAACATTGAACACTAATGTCTCTTCATTCATCATTCTTAACGACCAAAAGTCCTACCTTGGATCCTACCAATCATTCGGTAGGGAATCCATACGTATCGGAGGTAGGGAAATTCAGAGTTCAGATGACTTGGAAGCGGCCGGTGGCCTTGACGATCTTCTCTTTATAGTTCCGGACGTGGCGGAAGAGCTTTTTCTTGAGTTCCTGCCACTCCGGGCTGGCGAGGATGCGCTGCAGGGTTTCCATGTCCTGGGCGATGGCGCCGGTGAGGATCTGGGGGCCCTCCCCATACATCGTATACCAGGCGTCCGTCGGCTCCATCCCCAGGCGCATCATCCCCGGCGCGAACTCCCGGACGATGAACTCGAAATACTCCTGTTCGTGGCCGGGTTTGATATCCCAGGCCATCAGCAGCTTCACCATCTCGGCCATCGCAGCACTCCCTCCACCGACACAGGGGCTCCCGGATCGAACCCGCACGCTGTGTGCTTATATTGTAACAGAAGGACGAACTTTTGAGCAACCACGTGAAGCCCACCCCAAGAGAGGCATTCCCAGTTTCCCTTGGGACTCCTAATCCCTGGGGGTGTGTCCCAATTTTGTCGGGCCTCGCCGCTTTGTAGGACAACTGCTCGCAGTTGTCCTACGATTTTGGGACACACCCATCCCTGGGGGTCCAACTACACACGGCCGATATGCTGATTAAAATGGAAGAGAATTGTGAGATGGCCTCGCGTAAGGTCATTGCGAGCTCCGAATCTCAAAAGCCCGGATAGACAGAGAAGAGAAAGGAAGGCCTAGATGGACGCGCTCTGGCGTCGAGTGAGGCCTGCACTTCGAGGGGATGCATGGGGATCATGCGCCCTGATGGGGATGCTGATCCTGATCCTCCTGGGGCTCGGACTCTGGGAAGGCTCTTTTCTCATTATGGGAATTGCCCTCGCGCTCCTGATCCTCCTGACTTCTTCCGAAGCTTCTATGAAGAGCTGGCTTCATTACGTTGTAAGCGGCGTGATCATGTTATTCCTGCTCCTGCTCTTGCTGGCGCTGATCTTGGACCTCGAGTGGAAGCCCCGAACATCACAGCTTCAGATCTATGAGCTTCCTGAGGACCGCTCTCCCATTGTGGAACTCCATCTCCCGCGCCTGGTCCTGGCGGGAGGCGAGCCGGTGACCGGGAGCGTGAGCCTGCGGAAGGAGATGGCCTCCTCCGGACCCATCACGGTGGTCCTCGCTTTGCCCTCTGCCCTTCAGTTCGCAGATATGCCGGATTCCTCGCTCCGTTCCATTCGCCTATCCCCTCAAGGCCCCCACCGGGCGCATTTCCCGCTGCAGGGCTTTGCGGTGGCCCCGGGCCTGTGGGGAGATGTGAAGATCGAGGTTCAGCTGGAGGATGCCTCCGGCGTTCGGGTCCGCCGCGCCTCCTCCCTGCAGATCGAGGGCTGGATGATGGCCACCCTCCGCAGGGCCCTGGATGGATGGCGAGGGGAGGCTTCCGCCCTGGTTGGCCTCGCGATCAGCGCCCTGGCCGGGCTGGGCGGGCTCGCCCTGCAGATATTTCGGGAACGAATGGAGCGTGAGACACGCGCGCAAGGTGAGCGCCTGATTGCCGACTTTCGTAAACACCTGGAGGACGGGGACATCCTTGCGGCTCGCGGAACGCTTGCCCGCATCCTGACCCTGGAGCAAAAGGGTTACATCCCCGAGGACGTGATTCGGAGGATGGAGGATGTGCTCCAAGCGCTGGAGTCGCCGGAGCCCCCATCGAATCTGGAGGCGGTCTTGCAACAAGCGGCGTCATGGCCGGAGGCCGGAGCCCGTCTGTTCCTCCGATTCGCCCCGATGCTTCCGGATCCCGCCCGCCAGACGCTCCGGCAATGGATCCCCATGGATCGATTGCCGGAATCCTTGCGCAACGAAATCGACGCGCTCCCTGCGCCGTTGCCCCTCCAGCCCCGGCGATGGCCCCCGGAGGATGTGATCCCATCCGCCCCCCCAGCCCCTGCGCAACTCCCTGCTTTCATCCGGAACCGGCTGAACGGTCAGGATCCCTTCCCGGCCGAACGGGCAGAAGAGGAGGTTCGGCGTCTGCAGGATCCTCGCTCATCTGTTTTCTGGCCCCATCCGCTCTGGCAAGGGCTGATTCAGGCCCGCCAGCCGACCTGCGTGAAAGGGCCTCCCGGCTCCGGCCGGACGGCGATGGCGGCTGCGATGGCTTTTCAGCTGCATCCGGATCTCCGGCACGATCTGATCCTGTATCTTCCCGCCTGGACCGGTCCTGATGAAGTCGCCCGGGGGTTCGCCCGCCTCCTCCTCCGCTTCCTCCGGGAGCACCCTACATCGCTGGCCTCCCTCGATCGATCCACACACCAGCTGATGAACCATTTTTTAAACGGGGCCATAGGGCCGGAAACAGTGCAGGCCGCAATTCATCAGACCCTTTATCATCTGGAAGAAGCCTCATGGTTAAAGGAGGTGAAAGACAGCCAGCAAAGGGAGACCTGGCTGAAAGAAGCCCGATACGGCCTGCGCCGCATGCTGCAGGAAGGATCCCCGCTTCAGGTCCCCGCCCTTTCGGACACGTGGACCGATGCGCTTTGCGCCTGCGCTCAAGCCCTCGGTTTCCAGCGGATCCGTTTGCTCATTGATCTCTCCGAACCCCTTCTCCGCGAGCCTCCCCTTCGAGAGCTGGAGTCGCTCCTGCCTCGATGGGCCATGGCCGGGATCCTTGCGACCATCTTTCTGCCAACCGGCGGACCTGAAACCGCTTTGGCATGTTACGAAATCCGATGGGAGGCCGAAATGCTGAGAGGCATGATGGAGCATCGATATAAAGCGATCTTTGGAGGGCACCGCTCCATCGGCGAGATTATCGAGCTGGGAGCCCTGGACAATCTAATTCAGCGTTCCCTGTCTGATCCCGACGAAGGAGCGCCTCGTCATCTCAGTCGGCTCTGGCGTCAAATCGCTGGGAAGCTTCCGGATAGCTGTAAGCGAGTGGGCACAAAAGATATCTAAGAATCATGCACAAATCATTTTTTCGCGAATAATGCCACTATCTGGAACATTTCATCGAAAAGAAATCACATGAATGATTTATGGAGCACCCTCGATAGATGCTTGCTTCTTTCGGACATCCCTGTCAGATTCACGTCAGGAAATCCCCCGGGAACTGTCAGCCATGAGGTTTGCCCTCCGTTAGCCCCGGCGTTTATGATGAAGATGGGAGACCCAGGACCATATGGAACTGCCCTGGATGACTTCCAGAAGATCTGTGGTTCTGAGAGCACCCAAAGCAATCCCGGGGATCGGGATGAAATCGAGTGCTGCTCGGGCGTCCTTCTTGGCAGCCCTGAGCTTGTCCAGGGACCCCTTCGCCTGGGCCAGCGCGGAACAGGAGCTACAGGCCTCAATCTATGGCGCAGAACCCGAGCGTCTTCAATCGGAGTTGATCCCGATTTTCTTTGAGTATTTCACGCCGCCTCCCATCCCGATCCCGGAAGGCCGGACGCTGTTGGGAGTGTTGCGCGACCCGGGCCCGGCCTGCATCTATGGGGAGCGAGGGAGCGGGAAAACGATGCTCCGCCTCGCCCTTGAGGCTTACATCCGGCTGTTTCCGGAGAACACGCTGGTGATCTCCCATCCCTTGCGGGAGGACGACCCGCAGATCCTGGCCCGCGACCTGGCCATCGACCTGTTCATTCAGCTTATGGAACAGGAACGTTGGTCCGCATTCTTAAGCCCGGAGACGAAAGCGCCTCTCCTCCACGCCCTGCTGCCGGCTGCTCCTGCCATCGCCCGGGTGATCGCCCGCTTCCTTCGGGATCCGTCGCCGGAGCATCCGATGGGCGATGCGCTGCGATGGCCGGCTCTGGGACGACCCGTTGTGCGCCCTCTTCGCCTTTCTCCTGAAGCCCGCTCTTTCCTGGAAGCCCTTCGCCTTGATCCGGAAGCCGGTCTCCCCCTGCCTCCCGATCCCGAGATCGGATTCGAGGCCGCTCGGATAGCCGGATTTCAACGCGTTCTGATCTTGATCGACGATGTAGATTTCGGGGATCGCACGCCGGAAGCGATGGAGGTCCGCTTGCAACCCCTGCTGGAACGTCTGCCTGCCTGGCATAGGTCCGGCATCGATCTCAAGCTTTTCCTTCCTGTTTCCATACGGGATCGAATCGCCGGGCGTATCACCGTCCGCCCCTATCTCGAAGCGATCCTTGAGTGGGATGAGGAAGCATTGCGGCGCCTCCTGATCCAGCGCTTCCGGGCCGCCGGGTCCCGTCGCATCGGTCTGGAGGATCGCGCCGAGCCCGGGCTTCGTGGACATCTGGACGCGTTGATCCTGCGCTCCGCACAGGGATCCCCCCGCCGGCTTCTCCAGATCGTAAGTGCCCTCCTCGATGCTCACCTCGCCCGCGATCCTCAGGACCCTCTCCTTCGATCGGAGGATTGGGAACGAATGCGCCGGGACTGGCCTTACGAACCTCCCCCACCGGATCCTCTGGAAGCCCCTACTTCTGCAATATAAGGGCTTGTGTTATAACTAAACCGTAAATAGCTCTTAGGGGAAGGGAACGGGAGAAATGCCCCGGGATCGATATGATCCGAACCTCTTCGCCGGCCGCGTTCAGGATCTACGCCAAATTGATCAATGGTTGCGGAACCCGGGCGATCGTCGCCTGAGATCCGTCACCGGTTCTCCGGGCAGCGGGAAAACCTGGTTGCTGGAGCAGGTTAGAAATCAATATGCCGCTGCTCCAGGATACCTCGTCCTCTGGACCGACGCTCCTTCTCTCGCGAACCCCGCAAGCCCTTCCAACGCTATCGATCAACTTGTTCGGACGGCTGCAGAGACCTGCGGCTTTGATCCACGCCCTCTTCTGGATCCAAACCTGGCCCTCGAACGCCGCATGGAGGAGCTGGGACGTCGCGTCTGTGCGCACGGCTCCATGCGGATCCCTTTCCTCATCATCGATGGCATGGATGAGTTGCGATCGCAGCGGGAATGGGAGCGGGTCGAGGATCTATTGCTGGCTTTCTTGAGCGGTGGACCCTGCGCCCGGGCCCTCATCGCCCGTCGGGATGAGCAGGCGCTGAGCCGGTTCGGATTACGGTTAATTGAAGTAATTCACCCTCTCGGCGGATTCGATCACCAAGAGGCCCAGGATCAAGCTACAAAGCGTTTTATCCATCTCCACGGTCTTAGGTCTCCCCCTAATTTCATGCAGCTTCTTCAAAACCAAATTCCAGAATACGATGGCAGCCATCCATCGATGAACGCTTTCTTGGCCGATCGGATGGCCCGCTCTTCACGCACTCTCTCGGCGGATGATCTGGAGGCATGCCTCCGGGATGCAGCAGGCGGCTCGCTTCCAGACCAAGTCCTGAATCTTCTGCGGGTGCTTTGCTGCCGGGATGAGTGGACGCTGACAGACCTTTCGGATTCCGGGATCCACCTCGACGATCCCGGGATGATGGAGCTGTTCCAGCTGGGGATCCTGGTCGAGGCACCCCCGCGCTACCGGGTCGCCGAAGGGTTCCGGGGGATCACCCGGGCCTGGCGCCGTCTGAGGGGTGACCCTTGTTGAAGGAAGGGAGGCAAGGCCATGGCTATGTCGCTTCAATGGCCCTTCGCCGTTGCCCGCCGCCCGGCCCGTCTGATCGGGCGGGAGCGGGAGATGGAAGCCATCCGCCAGATGTTGCATTCTCCTGATGAGCGATTGCGCATCGTGACCATTCGGGGCCCCGGCGGGGTCGGCAAGACCCGTCTCCTGGAGGAGATCCAGCGGGAGCTGGGGGTCTGGGAGGGATCTCCCGCGGCCCGCATAGCCTGCAGTGAGCTGGTGGATCTGATCGATCCATGGCTGCACCTGCGAATGGGGTTCATCCGCGCCCTCCGGGAGAGCCTTCGCTGGATGCAACGCTTTTCCCCTGAGTTCAACTTCATTAACTATGAGATCGCATGGGAGCGCTTCGAACGGCAGGTCCTGGATAACGTGGAGTATCGCCTGATTCAGCAGGCGGCCCGGGAGGCTATGCGAGCCTTCTGGGAAGACTACGGGCGCTTAACCGAGCGCTGGCACATCGTCTGGCTCATCGACACGGTGGAGCAGCTGGCCCTGAGTGGATCCCGGTGGTTCCTGGAGAACGAACTTCTCTCTGAAGAGCAGGTGCAGTTTCAAACCACGAGGTGGCTGCTCCAAACGATCCGGGACCAGCGCCTGAAGAACACGACCCTGATCCTGTCCGGCCGATCAACGGAAGGAAAGCCTTTCTTCGAGCAAATCCAGCAGGCCGCCCGGGAGAGCAACATCCCTGTTCAGGATATTGAGCTGAGTCCCCTGACACCGGATGGGGTTCGGGCCTTCGTCCACGCTCTGGCGGAGGAATGGGAGCCCACCGGTCTCCCAGAGCCAGAACAGAAGCGGGCGGATCAGATCCGCAAAGCGCTCGACTGGCTGGCGGAGGATGAAGAACGGGTGCGGCGATTGCACCGGCTGACGGAAGGACAACCGGTGCGCCTGGCATTGATCACAGACCTCATCGTGGAGGGGCGATCGTTCCCGGAGGCGCTGCGGGAAGCCCTGGACCGGGACCTCCCGGACGAAGACCTGACCCGGCGGCGATGGGAGATTGAAGGTCGGGTTCTTGAGCTGCTCTTTCTGTGGCCCCGGCCGGAGCGCCCGCTCTCCCCGAAGGAGTATCCCAAATGGTCCCGTGAGGCTTCCCTGCGTTCGAGGATCCTCCGCGCGCTCATCCGCGTCCCTATGGGATTAAGCCCGGAGCAACTGCACTATCTCCTGGACAACACAGAAGCTGTCCCCCCTGTGGAGTGGGAGAAAAAAAAAGACCTCGCCCGAATTGAACAGATCAAGAAGGTTATGGAGGAGCTGCAGGATCTGGTGTTGATCAAGCGACGCCCATCCCGTCTGGTCATACGCAACGGCGAGGCCTATGAGGAGATCCGTCTGGGTCTTCAAGATGAGATCTATCGGATTTTCGCTGAGCATATGGCCCCCCACATCGCCCCCGGCCGACCCGTAGATGAGGCGGATCAACGGGATCGGGAACGCCTTCAGCGGATCTGGGAAACTCTGTCCGAGGACGAACGTCAACATTATCGGAAAAATTATGAGGACGAGCTGCGGGAGCGCGAGCGCATCTACGCCATGCTTCGAGACTGGGTGGCATGGCAGGTCAAGCGCGTGCGCGAAGCCCACTTCCGGCTGATCCTCCAGGAAGAGCGCGAGATGGAGCTGGAGCTCCACCGTATGGGTCCGGGGCATCCTCTGGCCGCCCGCCTCTGGGAAAGTGAGGAGGTTCAGGAGCGTCGGATTCGTTACCGCCGGGCCCTGAGGGAGCTGGAGCTGGAACACATGTATTACGCCCTTTTGCTGAACCCCGACCGGGAGCTCAACGAGGCATATTTCGACCTGGCCGACGAGTTCTGGCGGGCGAACGATGAAGACGCCGATGTGGCCACCCAGGAGCTGATGTGGCGGATCCTGAACGACCGCTTCGTCATGCGCTTCGTCCGGTGGGGGGAGCCTCGAGAGGCGGTCCGCCGTCGCGGGGAGGACACTCTGGACACGTTGCGGCGGGCTGCGCTTCAGGAGATGGCCTCTCGATGGATCAAACGACTGGCCCTGCGAAGGGACTACACGGCCGCTCAGCAATTCGCTGAGCGGCTGGAGGATTTCATCCGGAAAATGCCGCCAGGCCATGACCGACGCAGCTGGGAGCACACCTTCGCGCGGGGCGAACGACTGTGCTGGAAGGCCTACGCACGCATCCTTCCCGGGAACGCGGAAGAGATCCGAAAAGCGATTCAGGAGCTCAACGAGGTCCTGAAGGACTTAAAACAACTGGCGAGCTGCAGGATGGGGGAGATCGCTCTGGCAGAAAAGGGAGAGGAAGGATTCATCGGGCACCCCGCTGAGATCCGGCTCCGCCGGGTGATCTCTGTGAGCCTGGCTAACATCGCCTACGGCTACGCTCAGCTGGGCGAATTCGAGGAAGCCATTCGATTTTACAGCCAGGCTCTGGATTATATCCGGGAGACCGGCGCCCATGCGCACCGGGCTACCATCCTGAACAACATGGCCCGGGCAATGGCGGAGCTGGGCCGACCGGAGGCTCTGCGGATCGCCGTGGATGCCCTGAACCTGCGCCGGCAGATCGGCGCGGACGCTCCCATCGGTCTCTCTCACAGCACCCTGGCGCTCATCTACAACCGCCTTGACCGTCCAGACCGGGCCTGGGTGGAGGCAGCCAAGGCGATGATGCTCTTCCAGCGCGTGGGCGACCCGCGCGGTCGAGGGCTGGCCGCCATCCAGCTCGGAGAGGCTCTCCGTCGCCTGGGCGTCTGGGCCCGCGCCGGGCAGACCCTGCTCGCAACCTCCGAAGAGCTTTTCGAGGCTGCCCAGCGGGCGCTGGGCGAGGCGCTGGAGATCTTTGTTCTTCGGGAACCCTCCCCTGAGGAAGGGAAAGTCCTCGAACCCCTTCGTCATCTGGAAGCCAAGTTGGAGCGCGGTCGCCTCTTCCGAGATCGGCTGATTGGAGCACCGCAAGAGAGTTGGATCCGGGAGGGAAGGCGATGGTATAGCGCCGCCCTGGGAACCCTGGAGGAGGTTGCACAACAGGCCCGGGAATCCGGGTGGTATCGTCTGGAGCTCGAGGCCCTAACCGAGCTGGCATGGACCCATTACTGGGCCGCCCGAGAGGCTCCACCGGAGGAACGCGAGGAGGCGCTTCACAGGGCACAGGAAGCCATCAAGAGGGCCCGCTCCCGCCTTTCTGAAGTCCCTCAGGGCCCCTCTATCTTTTATTCCGCCGTTCACATCGCCCTGGTCCGGGCCTGCATCGCCCTCGATTCGTTCCAGCGATGGGTGGAGCAAGAAAAAGCAGCCCAGGAAAACCGGGAAGGGAAACGCCCACATATCGATCCGAAGACGATTCGCAGGAAGATTCGAACAAGGATCGGAGAGGAAATCCGTCAGGATCCTCACGGATTGAAGGAAGCGATCGAGGCGATCCTGGAAGGGCTGGGAGAGCTTCGCCGGCTCGGGCCATGCGCCCCGATTTGGATCGCTTTCTTTGATGCTCTTTATGAGTATTTCAAACGCTTCAACCAGAATGAGCTTGAGGGTCTTCGCTATTGGCTGGAGCAACAACCCATGAACTCTGAAAAGGAAGAGTTCCTTCGCTTCCTGAAAGAATCTGTCGGGCTGCAACCCATGAGCTCCGGATAACCTTTCTCTGTCCTCAGGTCGGCGCTATACGTCCTTAGCGTTGAAAGACAACAAGGCAGGGGAAACGAGAGATGAACGAGGCCTCAGAGAAGCCCCTTCTGCTCTATGCCGCGGACATGGGCCAGCGATACGATGACTGCGCTTGCCCAGGGGGGTCTCTACGATTGCATGCCCCTGAGCTGGATGAACCGGGGCCGGATTGCGCTTGTCCATCCGGATGTCGGGAGCATCAGCCGCCAATCTCCGGAGATGAACCCTTCACGATCGCGGAGGGGACCTTCTGCATCCCGCTCCCTCGCGGGTTCGTCCTTGCCTTCAGCCCGTATACCCCAGGAGGTCCATGTGTTCTCAATGAGGCCGGGCATCGGCGATGGCAGGATTTTCTCCATCCGCTGCCGCTTCATCACGATTTCGATCGATCACTGGCCCGCCAGGGGTTGATCCTGCCCGCCCGCCTCCCCCCACCTCGTCCTGTTGCTTCCTCGATGACCCTCACGGTATGGCTTCATATTACCAACGCCTGCAACCTGGATTGTCCTTATTGCTATGTGCGGAAATCCAGCGAAGCAATGGACTTGGAGGTCGGAATCCGAAGTCTGGACCGGGTGATGGGTGCCGCCTGCCAGCATGGATTCCGGAAAGTGAAGATCAAATACGCTGGAGGGGAGGCAACCCTTCATTTCCATCGGATCCAGCAATTGCATGCTTATGCCACGCAAAAAGCTCAGGAGCTGGGACTGAAGCTGGAGGAAGTCATTCTGAGCAACGGAACCATCCTCCAACCCGAGGATGCCGACTGGATCGCTGCAGAAGGAATCCAAGTGATGATCTCCCTGGATGGCATCGGAGAGCAGCATGATCTCCTTCGTTCATCGCGGGGAGGGAGGGGGACGTTCTCTCGGGTCGAACAAACTGTAGATCAGATCCTGATCCCTCGCGGGGTGCGTCCGGCGATCACAATGACGATCACGGGATTAAATGCGATGGCCGCAGCGGATGTGGCCCGCTGGGCCCTGATCGAGCGGGATCTCGCCCTCAGTTTCAATTTCTACCGCCGAAACATTCTCTCCGCCTCCCGCTCGGAGCTGGAGCTGGAGGAGCGGAGGATCATCGAGGGCCTTTTGGCCGCTTACGCCGTCATCGAAACTCATCTTCCCTCACGCCCCTTCTTCAACGGCTTGCTGGATCGCGTCCATGCGGGCTCTCACGCTCATCCTTGTGGAGCCGGTCACGACTATCTCGTCATCACTCACCGTGGAGAGTTCGCTCAGTGCCACATGCTCCTCGAACAGCCGGTGCGAACCAATCCGGATGGCGATCCCTTGCTGGCGATCCGCTATGGCCCTCTCCAGAACCCTCGCGGGGATGAGAAAGAGGGTTGTCAGAGCTGCCCCTTCCGGTTTCACTGCGCAGGGGGATGCCCTCTGGAGACCTACCGGGCCACCGGCCGCTGGGACATGCGAAGCCCACATTGCCGGATCTATCAGACCCTCCTGCCAGCTGCTCTGCGTCTGGAGGGCTTGCGCCTGATGAAGATCCACGGCTACCTGTAAGCTGGAAAGCGGCGCCGGCCTTTTCGGTTCCCCCGGACCCTGTACCCGCCCTTCGTTAGATCCGTGTCAGGTCCGCGTCATCCAGACCCCCCTGTCCGTCAAGCTTAGACCTCACGAGAGTTAGGCCTCTGTCGCCTTCCTCTCAGCGATCATGTCAGGGATCTCATTCGAATGAACTCTTTCGGGCGTCAGATCGCCGGATTATTCTGAAAGCAGAAGAGGTTCCTTCTATCCGCTTCGGAGGGGGAGGTCGCCATGTGGTCGGACCTGCTGGAGGAATATCTGAAGGGGATCTTGTGGATGAGCCATCCGGATCACCGCGTGCGTCAAGTAGATGCGCACACCTTCGTGCTGGAGGGAGGACATGCTCCCCATCATGTCCGACGTGCTGAGAAAGGATGGCTCTGCGATTGCAAAGCTTTCGAGTGTGTCCGAGACAGCAACCGATCTGCGATCTGCCATCACATCATCGCCCTCCAACGATGGCTGGAATCCCTAACCGAAACCTGCGGAGGAAACCATGGGCGTTCAGCTGAACTTTCGAGGCTTGGTTCTGATTATGCTGCTGTCCATCGGCTTAGCCTTCTTTGCCGGCCTGATGCTGGGAAGCCGGGAATGGCTCAACCCGGCCGAGGCCCGCCGAAAGGATGCGGAGACGGAACGAATCGTTCAGGAGAACTTGCTCGAGCTGAAGAGGCGCGAACAAGAGCTTCAATTGCAACTGGAAGAGGAGAGGCGACGATCAGAGGCCCACCTTCGAGCCGAGGAAGAGCGTCTTCAACTCGAGCTGCAGCGACAGCGCCTGCTGATCTACGCGGAATTTGCATGGCGAATGCTTTTCATAATACTGCTCGCCTGCGCCGGGCTCGTCGGGATGATCGTTGCGATCAACATGAGCCTACATCAGAAACAGCCCTATCATGAGCCCTGGGAGGATCTAACGTATCGTCGGCGCCGCCGGGAGGAGGCTCGTGCCCGTGAACGGATGGCTCGCGCAGCAGCCCTTGAAGGGGCGATCCCATCCAGCCAGCCAGGAGAGAACGGTCAAACCCCACCTCTCGAAATCCGGGCCGGATGAAGACCAGAAGCCTCCATCCGGCCCTTTGAATTCTTCACAGGATCATCTCTATCCCAGACGAAGCAGGCCAGCGATGAGGAGGAGCAGGAACCCCAACAGGAACAGGTCCAGGAGCAGCATCCCGAACAGGATCAGGCGCTGGGAGGGAGTCAGCGTGCGCAGGAACGCCAGGCCGGGGAAGACAGGA
>Ga0079997_115013_pt1 | contig 12594 bp, 11 predicted proteins | sample PerSpoCPS_CMetaG_FD_69200 | JGI IMG/M metagenome (GOLD analysis project Ga0079997, IMG submission 69200) | Archaeal communities from Yellowstone National Park, Wyoming, USA - Perpetual Spouter C (PS_C) MetaG (SPADES assembly) (version 2) | ecosystem: Environmental > Aquatic > Thermal springs >... | reverse complement strand
CGCCGCTGGGAGGCCGCGCCCGCCCGCAGGGCGGGCGCGGCCCCCCGGCGGGGGGCCGGCGCCCGCCCGCAGGGCGGGCGCGGCCATACCCTCTTCGCATTAAGAAAGCCTTGGTCTCAAAATGGCGTTGTATAAATGAAGATGAGATGTTTTGGCGGCGGCCAGCCCTGCGGGCTGGCCGCCGCCTCAGCACAGGGCCGCCGCCCGCCGAAGGCGGGCAGCGGGCCCATAAAATACCATCGACTCGTATTTAGCCCTCTTTGCATCAAGTTGGTATTATGCCAAGGGGGCATGGTTTAGCTCACAGAAGCAGGCTCACCCACGCCGCAGAAAGGATGGCCGCCAAAGAACCGCCCAGTACGGCCCGCAGGCCTAAGCTGGCCAATTCCCCGCGCCGCTGCGGAATAAGACTCCCAATACCCCCCAGCTGAATAGCAATAGAGCTGAAATTCGCAAATCCACACAGCGCATAGGTAGAAAGTACCCGCGCTTTTTCGGACAGAGGCAACGTAGGAAGCTGGGTATAAGCGATAAACTCATTCAAGACAAGCTTTTGGCCGAGGAGGGCGCCCACCGCCAGGCTTTCCTCCCAGCTAACCCCCATCAGAAAAGCAATAGGACGAAAAATCCATCCCAGTATCCACTGCAGGGAAAGGCCCGCGTAAAGCCCTTGGGAAGTTTGTTGAATCCAGCTATTGAGGTGGAAGAGGTCGCCAAGTTTGAAAAGGAGGTCATTTAGAAGGGCCAATACAGCAATAAATGCGAGAAGCATAGCCGCGATATTGGCGGCGAGGCGCAGGCCATCGGCAGCGCCTTGGGCCAAAGCCTCAATGAGGTTGGCCGCGCGCTCCGTAGGAGGCAGCTGCAAAGGCCGACGCGCCGCTTCAGGATCGGTCTCTGGAACTAGTAGCTTGGTAAAAACGAGCGCAGCCGGCGCATTCATGATGGAAGCCGTCATAAGGTGGAGAGCAAACTTCTGCTGAGCTACGGGGTCATTCCCCCCCAAAAAGCCCACATATGCAGCCAAGACACCCCCAGCCATGGTGGCCATTCCCCCCGTCATCACCGCCAAAAGCTCCGAACGCGACATCTGAGAAAGAAAGGGCCTAATCAGCAGCGGCGCCTCCGTCTGACCTAAAAAAATATTAGAGGCCACGCATAAACTCTCAGGCCCAGAAGTACCCAGCGATCGCCGCATCACCCACGCCACACCCTGAACCACCCGCTGAAGAATCCCTAAGTAGTACAACCCCGCCGTTAAAGCCGCAAAAAATATCACCGTCGGCAAAACCTGAAGTACAAATATGTAGCCAAAAGTAGAGCTGTATTCTGGCCTAACAAGATTTCCAAAGAGAAAGAGGGAGCCCTGCTGACTATAGCTGAGCGTCTTTACAAAAGCTCGGCTGAGAAATTCAAATATCTTTCGGACATATTCTACTTTTAGGACGAGGAGGCCGAAGGCTACTTGGAGGAGGAGGCCTCCCAGTACGACCCGAGCCATGAAGGGGCGGCGCCGTTCGGCTAAAAGATAAGCTATCAGGAGAAAAACGGGGATGCCAAGAAGAGCCTGCATGTGGGGTTTAAGACTTATTTGAGGCGCTGGATGATATCTCGGAGCTGTGCTGCCAGCTCGTAGTTCTCTTTCTGGATGGCTTCATCCATGAGCTTTGAGAGGAGCGTCACAAGTTCTTGTTTGCGCTCGGGAGGAAGGAGCGTGAGTTTTTCTAAAAGGGCTTCGACGGAAGGAAGACTGCCTTTGAGAAGCATGTCTATAAACTGCTGGAGAAAGGCGGGGGGACGAGAGGAGGTTGCTGGGCCAGTAACGCCCTTAAGCCCCGAAGGCTCTGACTCTTCTTGGTCTTCTTCCACAGGGACGCCCGCTATCTCTAAAAGGTGCTCTTCGCAGTAGATGGGCGCTCGGGTTTTGAGCGCAATAGCCACACCGTCGCTGGGACGACAATCTATTTCTAAAACTTGCCCAGTAGCTGATTCTAAAAGCAAATAGGCAAAAAAGGTGTTATCTTCCAGCTTATGGATATTTAGCTCCAAGACTTTGGCATCTAGGGCATGGATGATGCTAACTAAGAGGTCATGGGTCAAAGGGCGTCGAAAGGTATATCGCTCTAGTTCCATGGAAATAGCCTGAGCTTCGGCCTGCGCAATGATGATCTTCAAGCGACGATGGCCCTTTTTCTCGTCTAAAATAAGGGCAAAGGCAGCCTCGGACCCATAAAGGTCTCGCTGGACACTCACCACTTCCATTTCCACTCGGCCCATCGCATTCAAAGGTACAAAGAGAGGCAGGTCTTACGGAGCCGCCCCCTTGGGGACAGCCCAAAGATAACCCACTTCCCGATAAAAGGGAGTCGGCCCATGATGAACCTCCTCCCGAATCTCATAATCTGCCTCCGCTAAGACCCTTTTCAGCTCCTCCAGCGTATCATGAAACTCTATCCAGAGCGTGGGCTTATACCGTCTCAGGGTTTTCATAGCCCCCTTAAGCGCTTCTACTTCAGCACCCTCAATATCCATCTTTATCCAGTCCAGTCTCGGTAAGCTGAGCGATTCTACCAGACTATCCACGGATACCGCCAACGTATGGCCATTCTCTCCCACTTGGACCTTTGAGAGAAAAGAGGCGATCTCTTCTTCGGAGGCCTCGGATAGAGAGAGGAGGGTGCTTTCTCGCCAGGCCGCCAGCCGAAGCGGAATCACATGCGAAAGCTTTTTTTTAGCGAGATTCTCCAGTAGCATTTGATAGTTTTTCGGATCAGGCTCCCAAGCAAAGATAATACCTCCTGGCAAAACTCGCTTTTGATAGAGCAAAGTCCAGTATCCCCGATGCGCCCCTATGTCAAAACCTATCTGTCCTGAACCCATACCATCCAGCCAGTGGGCAGGATGTTCCGAAGGATGGGTAAAGTAAATCCACGTTATCCCAACCGCATCCATCCATATCCTCAGCGTGCGATCGTAATAATGTCTTTCTCCCAAGTCAATGGGAAAAACTGTCCAGTGTAAGTGCTGTTTTCGGGAGAGTATATGGTTAATAAAGTCCCGTTTCGTAGTGGAGGGATGGGAGATTTTGTAGAGGAGTTTGTGAATTTGCCACACGATAGCATTGATCCAGAGTGCTAAGGTGTCCCATATGGTTTCCCCTCGAAAGCGCAAAAGCCAGAACATAGCCACAAAAGTAGATGGATAGAGTTTTTCGTGCCCTATGAACAGACGAGGTAGGCCTTAGGAGACAGGGGCTTGGGGAACAGCCCAGAGATACCCATGCTCCCTAAACTGGCCCGGAGAAAGATGGAGCTCACCTTTGATTTCATAGTTCGCTTCTGCAAGAAGAGCTTTGACTTCCTGAAGCGTACCATGAAACTCAAGCCATAATGTGGGCCTATACCTAAGAAGGGTCTTCATAGCCCCCCTAAGGGCTTCTACCTCTGCCCCTTCTATATCCATCTTTATCCAGTCCAAGCGAGGAAGAGATAAAGATTCAACCAGTCCATCTATGGAAATAGCTAAAACATCATTACCTTTCCCCTCTTTGACCCTGGATGTAAAAGAGTCAGAACCAAATTCCAATGAAAGTAAAGTGCCCTTACTCCATGCGGCCATAGGAAGTGGAACTATGTTAGAAATTTTATTTTTAGCTATGTTCCTAATAAGATTTCTATAATTTTCTGGATTGGGCTCCAAAGCAAAAATGAGCCCTCCTGGCCATACCTTATGCTGGTGAAGGAGAGACCAGAAACCCCTATGAGCGCCTATATCCATCCCTATTTGGCCGGGCGACATCATGCTAAACCATTCACTCGGGCACTCCTGAGCGGTTGAATAGTATAGCCAAGTAATACCCGTAACGTCTATCCAGAGACGAACACTACTGTCGTACAGCAACTTTTCTCTAATATCAAAGGGAAATCTATTCCAATAGAGGTTAGGTTTTTTTGAAGTTATGTATTGTACAAAGTCTCTTTTTGTAGCAGAGGGATGGGAGATTTTGTAGAGGAGTTTGTGAATTTGCCACACGATGGCATTGATCCAGAGTGCTAAGGTGTCCCATATGGTTTCCCCTCGAAAGCGCAAAAGCCAAAACATAGCCGCAAAAGTAGCTTTTGCAAAACTTTGGCGGGTGTGGTGGATGGTTCTCTGGTGGATAGTTTATGGGTACTTCCTCTGGCGCTGGCGGCCCAGGGAGGTTTGCGAGGAAGCGCCCGCTCCAAAAGAAGCTACGGAAGGCTATTTCCATACGGAGGATTTTGCAGAGCGGGCCCTATCGGTTTCTATACTCATTCCTGTGCGAAACGAGGCCGGAGGATTGTCTCGGCTCTTAGAGACGTTGAAGAAAGAGTCTTTTCCGATTTTAGAAGTGCTAATAATAGACGATCATAGTACAGATGGGACGGCGCAGGTGATTGAAGCGTGGCGGGGGCGGATACGTTTTCCAATGTACTATTTAGAGAATGCGGGCATAGGCAAGAAGGCGGCGCTTTTGACGGGTTTGCGGGCGGCTCGGGGAGAGATTATTGTTACGTTGGATGCGGATACGGTGCCGGAGAGAGGGGCTTTGGAGAGGCTGGTGCGGCCCTTTTGGAATCCAGCTGTGCAGATGAGTGCGGCTTATGTGCGATTTTGGGATGGGGCTGCCTATGGTCAGGGAGACTTTTGGCGGCAGTTTCTCTTAGCGTTTCAGGCGCTGGAAATGGCGGGTATTTTAGCTTTGACGGCGGGCAGTTGGCAGCGAGGCGAGCCCCTCACGGTCAATGGCGCTTTTTTAGCTTACAGGCGAGAGGCATTTGAGGCGGTGGGGGGTTGGGGATCGGCTCCTCATCCGGGCGGTGACGATGAATTCCTCATGCGGCGCATCTACCAACGTTATGGGGCGGCCGCGCTGGTCTTTTCGGGCGCAGTGGCAGAAACCCGTCCGGCCCTCAGCTGGAGCGAATTCTGGCATCAGCGGCGCCGCTGGCTCAGCAAAGAGCGCTATGCCCCCCTCTCCCTCACCCAAGCCGGCCTTCTCCTATTGGGCCTGACCCACCTGCTTTTCTGGGGACTCCTCTTCTACTCTCCTACCTGGGCCATAGCCCATCTGATTGTAATCGGCCTCTTACAGGCCAGCATAATAGAAGCCGGAAGACGGGCTATGAAACTACCAGCGACTTTGTGGGCCTGGTATGGAGTCGCCCAGTTGTGGTACCCCGTGTATGTCGTAGCCTTGGGGATTCTCCTATGGAAGAGGGAGTTCCAGTGGCGCGGCAGAAAATATAAAACCAGATAGCCAGCACTTCCCCCAACCATCCCTCCCCCGTCGTCCGAAGGAAAAATGCCTTTCGGAGGCCCCCTTTGTAGGGCTTGATTGAGAGTATTGCCTTATATTTGGAGCATGAACAAGTTTTTTCTGGTGTGGGGACTGATAGCGGTGGGGATGCGGGATTGTAATCGCACCCAGGCGTCGTCGCCTTCTCCTACGAGGTCTGCCAAAGACCTGTATGTGCGTATTGAACGTACACCCTGTTATGGGCGCTGCCCGATTGATAAAGTGGAGGCTTTTGGGGATGGAAGGGTACGTTATGTTGGAGAAAGATTCGTGCCTCGCTTGGGTACCTATACGCGGCAGTTATCTGCACAGGAGCTGAATAAGTTAGAGTCTATTCTCCGCGAAAGCGCTTTTGAAAAGTACGACACCCTGTATGATAATCCCGGAATTGCGGACCTCCCCAGTTTGATTCTCACTTACCGGCTGGATGGCCGAGAAAGGCGCATCACCTGTCGGACGGGGTGTCCTCCGGATTTGCCAGGAAAAATAGAACGCCTACGCACCTTCTTGGCAGAAGAGGGGAGCTTCCAAATGGAAAAAGGCCCAGAAACGGAAGAGAACCTCCAAGACTCGCAGGACTAAGATGCGATACTTCCTCTTTATAGTTTTTCTGCTGGGGGGCTGTGGTTTGTTTCGGGACCCCCGGGCAAACTGCAACCACCCGAAGCATGAGGAATACCTGCGGCAGCAGCAGGCTTCTCGTTTAGCGAAGGAGACCCGTTCGTACCAGAAGACCGGTAAAACAGCTCGCCGCGCCCCTAAGAGCTGCCCTAATCCATAAGTACGCCGTTCCTGTTTTCGTATTTTTGCCCAGATGAGAAAATTTGGGACTATTCTCTTATGGATTTTTTCGGTCTATGCGCAGCCATCCAGCAGCACCGAACGGCTCATAGCCCTCATACATAGGGCCGAGGAGGCCGCCCCCAAAGAAGTCCGGGCTATCGTAGAAGAAGCATTACCGCTGGCTCGGGCCGCTTGTCAGGAAGCCCCACGAGATACCCTTTGTCAAAAGTACTTCCCACAAGTCCTAGACCTTTATGCGTATGTCCTGTACTTTGAGCAAAAGTTAGACTCTGCCCTCGTTTATTCCGACTCTGCCTTTCGGCTTTTGGAAAAGAATGGATATATCCGGGAAGCGGCTGGGGTTTTAGGTAACTTAGCCTATTATTATCACCAGAAGGGCCAGATTACTCAAGCTCTTGAGGCGCATTACAAAGTATGGGACCGGGCTGCTGCGCTGCAAGATACTAAGCTGCTCTTCTACACCATGAACAACATTGCGGCGGTTTTTCATGAGATTGGCCTTCAGGATAGCGCTATTCGTTTTTACTTGCGGGCGCTTCATTACGCAGAGGCGCTGAAAGACCCCAACCTTGTAGGTACCGTACTAAATAATTTAGCTTGCATTTACTATGATCAGGGGCTCTATCGGGAGGCGCTGCGGTATGGTCGGATGTCTTTGGAACTTCGTCTGCGCAACAGAGACACCATAGGAGCAGCCACGAGCTTATCTAACTTAGGCACTTACTACGAGAAGTTAGGCCAGACCGACTCCGCTTTAGCGCTCCTTCATCAGGCTCTTGCCCTCGCTCGCCAAAGCCGAAGCGCCAATGTGCAAGCCTTAGCCCTCTCTAACCTCGCTCGCATCTACATGTATAGAAAAGAATGGGATAAAGCCTACACCTATCTTTCGGACCTTCTCCAGCTACGAGCCCAGGCCCCCGAAGCCGAACGTTTCCGAGCCTATGTGAGCTTCATGCACTTTTATGAGAAACAGGCTGAGCATACCCCTAACCCTATCCTCCGGAAAAGACTATACCTCCAAGCTCTCCAATGGAACCAGAAAGCCGCCCCCCTCCTCCCCTTCATAAAGGATATTGATGCCCTTCGTAACTACTACCTGATTCTATCCAAAGTATACTCCGGCCTTCAGGACCATGCTAAGGCCTTAGAGGCTTACAAAACCCATATCTTATACCGGGACAGCCTACTTAATCGCAAGGCTCAACAGAAGGCGATTGAGTCGCGCTACTTATACGAGTGGCAGCAGCGGGAAAAAGCGCTCTTTCAGGAGCGCCTCCAAGAAGAAGAGCGCCGCAAACGTCTCCAGATTGCCCTCCTTTTTGCGGGCCTTTTAGCCTTAGGGGCCATTATAGCTGCATGGTTCTTCCAAAAACTCTACCGCCAAACCCAAATCCAGCGCGACATCATTAGCCAGCAAAAGCAAAAAATAGAAGAAGCCTACCATATCATTCAAGAGCAGCACGAAGAGCTCCGCCGAAGCCTCCGCTATGCCCAGCGCATTCAAAAGGCCCTTTTGCCCTCCGAAGAGGTTCTACGTTCCCTTCCCTACCCTTCGGCCTTGTGGTACCAGCCCCAACAGGAAGTGGGCGGCGATTTCTACTGGGTACGTTTCACCAAAGAACCTCAAGAGTACATGCTGGTCTTGGGAGATGGCACAGGACATGGGGTGCCTGGCGGTTTTATGACGGTTCTTGGTATCTCTCTCCTGGAAACCATCTGGGAAGAAGGCGTAACCGACTTAGAAGGCGTTGCGGCCGCTCTCAGCCATAGACTTGCCCTTTATTTGCATTCCGAAGAGAGTAGCGGCGTAAAAGATGGCATAGAAGCCCTTTTTATGCTGATTCGCCCCCACCAAAACCGCTTAAAGTATGTCAATGCCGGCGGAAGTGTGCGCGGCTTTTTCCTCAGCCATCACCAGATAGTAGAACTGACCAAGTCTGGACCCGGCCTGGGGCATAACATCTTAGGCACGACGCAAGCCTGGGAAGAGCGAGAGATAGAGTTGGGAAAGGGCGGACGCTTGGTCCTTTTCTCAGATGGGCTGCGCGATCAGTTAGGAGAAAATGGTCGCAAATGGCCACTCAAACAGCTTAGGGAGCTTGTTTTAGAGACGGCGACCTTACCACCTGACCAAGCCTTGACTTACCTAAAAACCGAATGGTCTCTCCACAAAGGGCGAATGCCTCAGGTAGATGATGTAACGGTATGGATAATAGACCTGTAAAAATCTTGGCAAAGGGCCAAATATGTGCGTATTTGGTTGGCATTTTGAATAGGTGGGGGCATAGTTCTTAGGTTTGTTGGGTTTCTGGTGGGGTGGAGAGGGGGAGCCACACGCCAAAGAGCGTATAGCCCGGCTCGCTATGTAGCAATTTGATCGTACCGCCATGCATTTCTATGATTTGGCGGCAAATGGGGAGGCCGAGGCCTGTGCCTTCGCCCGGGGCTTTAGTCGTAAAGAGCGGCTCAAAGATACGTTCCCGTATCTCGGGCGGAATACCATGACCATTATCCTGAAAGAGGATAAGGGCGTGATGGGGCTCTTCTTTGCGAATTTCTATGCGCAGCAGGCCTTGGTCGGGCGGCATTGCTTGGATGGCGTTTTGGATGAGGTTGGCCCAGACTTGGTCTAAGCGGGCGGGGTCTCCTTCTATCCAGAGGGGGTCTGGGGGCCAATGCGTCTCTACCTGCACACGTCGTAAGAGCGGCTTGTAAAACTCTATGGTTCGTAGTAGACTTTCTTGCAGGATCAGGCGAGTGGTTTCGGTGCTTTCTCGGATTTCTCGTACATAGGTTCGGATGCGTTGGACGCGATTTTGGAGCTTTTCGGCGGCGGTGCGAATCTGGGCTAAGTAGGTGCCTATTTCTATCCAGGTGAGCCAGGTTTGGAGGGTTTGGGGGTGGTGGAGGTAAGGGGCGAGGTCGGGCCATTGGGAGGGGGTGTAGCCCAGGGTGGCCAGCTGCTGGACAAGAAAGGCGGGTAGGTCGGGATGGGCGTTTTGCCAGGCTTGATAGAGGAGGCGTCTATCGGTGGGGGTTTGGGGGGGCCGCTCGGGAAAAACCAGAGAAGGCCGAAGGATAGAGAGTCGGCGCTCCACTTCAGAGAGGGCCGACTGGATGATGCCGAGGGGGGTGTTGATTTCGTGGGCGATGTGGGCGGCCATGACGCCGAGGTTAGCCATGCGTTCGTTTTGCAGGATTTGGGTTTGCTGACGTTTTACCTGCTCTGCTAAGGCGGCTCGCTCTGCCGCCAGCCGCCGCCGAAGCTGCTGATGATACCACTCCCGCAAGGCTACACCCCCCACCACCAGGAGTAATACCAGCACCGCCCCCCCTGCCCGCGCATAAATCGTCTTATACCAAGGGGGAATCACCCGCACGACCCACTCGTACACGCGCGGCCGCGCATACCACGGGTGCGACACCAAGAGCCGAATCGGCACCTCCCCCTCGGAGGGCAGATTCAGAAGCACTTCCCTGCCCGACGCTAAGAGCGGCGCCTGCTCCCCCACCTGATAATACACCACCCCATACCCCGGTAAAAACGGCGCCACCACCTCCCAGCTCAAAGAAAGAAACGACTTCTCCGCTGGAATTTCGTACCGATTGGAGTCGGTTCTTCTCAGACCTGCGCCTTTTAAGGTAGCCCGTAAGTGAAGCGGAGGCAGGTGGAGGGAGCTATCTACTTCTATTAGTCCGTGCGACAGAAGAAGGTAGCGCTTCCCCTTAGTGCGCCAAGAAGCCAGGAGATTGCCCCAGCTGGGACTTATGGGCAAAGCCTCTTCTAACCAGGGCGCCTGCGAAACCGTATCCCACCCCGACTCCCGCCGCCACAACCACACCATCCCCACCCGCACACAGAGTCGCTCCTTCCATACCCGCCCCTCCTCAATATAGCCACCTACCTTTTCGCCTTGCCACTGATCTTTCCTTTGACGATACACGTATTCGCTGCCCCACACCCATAGGTCTTCGCCTGTCCAGGCCAATCCTTGCACGACCATGGGAAAGGTGTATTGACGCTTTTCACTGGCTGTCCTTTGAATGGTGACGGCTCGACCAATAGCCCATGCGAGCTTTTCGCCCTGAGCGGCAACTGCCTTTACGTAATAGCCCACCTCAGCTATAAAGCGCCCCTCTTCATCCATGAGGCCTTTAGGGGTAGCCCACACCCAGAAGTTTGCCCTGGGACCTTTCACATAAGCAGCTCCTACTAAGGTAACAGGATAACGTCGTACCGCCTTGTCCCCCGGAAAGTAAGCCGTCTCTCCTTGCCAGACTACCCACCGCTCCCCCACTCTTTCCCAACTTGTAAAAACCCCCGGAAAGACGTATCGCCAGTGGGCACCCAGTTTGGGATACAATCCGATTACGCCTTTTGCTGTAAGCACCCAAACCACCCCTCCACTTTGGGACTCATGGAGGGCATACAGGTCTTCTTCGCTTTTCCAAAGTGGCATGGAGTCTCCTACGGCATATACTTGATTTCCCCGGATGAAGTACCTACCGGTGAGCAATCGGGCGCCCTCTTGTAGTTTGAAGAGCCCCCCTGCCGTAGCCCGATAGAGTTCGCCCCCACGCGTGAGAGCCCAGCCTTCCTTGCCGGTCCAGACGAATTTTTGAAGGGGGGCCGGGCAGAGAAAGGCCACCTGCCACTGGTCGGGATAACCTCTTAGGATGGTATCGGCGCGTTGTATCCACAGTCCTTGTGAGTCGGCCCCAATAAGGAGGCCAGGCAGTGGATAGGCTTTGAGCGGCTGAGCCCGAGGTATCCAAAAACTCTGCGAAGCCCCCCGAATAGCCACACCAGCGGGTACCGCCCAAACGGCTTCGCCCCAGCCCGCCTGAGGAAGCACTAAGGTGCGGGTATGCTCGTCCACGCGTAAATACACACTATTGAGCCCCACCACCCAAAGAGACCCTTCAGCGTCTATAGCGCCGGCCCGACCTTCGCCAGGAAGGAGCCCCACTATCTCCCACCTACCGCTCACAAAGCGCCAAAGACGCCGCCCCTCCCCCAAATACACCTCCCCCTGCGGCCCCTCCACCAAATAAGCCCCAGGCCCTACCCGCCCATACGGCCCCCCCAACCTGTCCCACAAAACCACCAACAGCCCTACCCAACCCCATAAGCCCATGCCCCAAAGTAAATCAACCTATGCCGAGCTCTATGCCTATTTTTGCTTATGCTTTCCCATGATCTGCGGGTAGAAGGTGCCCTCCAAAAGCTCCACCTCTCCTACCATATTGACGACGATGGCGATTTCGTCTTAGACTGGAGACTACACGGCGACCGAACCCAACGCATCTGGATAGGCTCCCGCACTCATCAACTCGGACCTTTTGAACTCCGAGAAGTCTGGTCCATCGTAGCTTACTTCCCCTACATCCCCTCCGAAAAAATCTCCCGCACCCTCTTAGAAAAAAATACCCTCTTCAAAATCGGTAGCTTCTGTTACCAAAAGCGCAACGACGGCTCCTATATCGTGATCTTCTCGGCCCGCATACCCGCTGACCTACCTCCACGGGACTTAGGCGCTGTTCTCTTAGCCGTCGCCCAAACTGCCGACGAAGCCGAAAAAGAGATCATGGGAACCGACGACTTTTAGCAGGCTGGCTCCAAAACCCCGGCAAGAATTCAGGCACCATCACGCCCTCCATCCATGTAGATAAAAGCTGGGCCTCTGGATAACCAAAACCTTTCGGCAGTTTACTTTCCCCGCGCAAAGCGAGAGCTTCGCACCTGGAATGCAGAGGAGACATAACGCATCTATTCGGGACATCTCTTGAGCTGGTCAAAAACCGTAGCTTTGCAGAATGAATACTCTTCCCATTGTCTGGATGGCTGTTCTCTTTGCGACAGCTGTCCCGGGCTTTACACCAAAAGCCCGCATGCAAGCCAAAGGATTTTCATCCTTACCCGAAGAAGACAAGACCGTCCGTAATCCCGATCCCCGCGTAGAACGGGCCCTCAAAAAGCTTGGCCTGAAATACAAAGTGGATGAAGATGGCGACTTCAAACTCGTCTTCGCCGTAGAAGGTAACCGTACGCAAGTGGTTATTATCAATTCTACTACCGAGACCCTTGGTAAGATGGAAATCCGTGAAGTCTGGTCGCCTATCGCTAAGTTTGCCTCCAACCCTTCCTGCGAGCTCTCCATGGATCTTCTTGAGAAACATGGCACCTTCAAGATTGGTAGCTATCAATACAAAAAGCTCAGAAGCGGCTCCTACTTACTAGTTTTCATCGTTCATCTTTCTGCGGAGGCCCCTGCGGAGGAGCTTGGCTCTATTGTGGGGGCAGTGGCCAGAACTGCTGATGAAACCGAAATGGCTATCGTGGGAAACGACGATTTTTAGGTCGGGCGATTTAGGAGGCTAATACCAATATGTAGAGAGATGTTTTGGGCGGCGGCCAGCCCTGCGGGCTGGCCGCCGCCCCACCACCGGGGGGACCACCCGCGGACGGG
>Ga0079997_124308_pt1 | contig 12609 bp, 14 predicted proteins | sample PerSpoCPS_CMetaG_FD_69200 | JGI IMG/M metagenome (GOLD analysis project Ga0079997, IMG submission 69200) | Archaeal communities from Yellowstone National Park, Wyoming, USA - Perpetual Spouter C (PS_C) MetaG (SPADES assembly) (version 2) | ecosystem: Environmental > Aquatic > Thermal springs >... | reverse complement strand
TATATAGAGCGTTCTTCCTATCAGAAAATTCTAATAGTTTTGACTTTGATTTCAGCAGATGCATAGATTTTCTCGTTGATTATTTTAAGGAAGATATAAAAAAACTTTCAGATCTTTTAGGCAGAGATCTTTCCTTTTGGCTTGAAGAGAAAAAATTAAAATCAGATAAAAAATAGCTCAAAATTAAGATGAAGCCAAAAGTCTATATTATAACTCTCAACTACAAAAACTGGTACGATACAATAGAATGCTTGGAAAGTGTTTTGAGAAATGATTACCCAAACTATCAAGTTATTGTAATAGATAACAACTCACCAAACAATTCTATGGAGTACTTGAAAGCTTGGGCTGAGGGGAAAATTGATATTTGGGTTGATCCAAGAAATCCTTTGAGGAAATTATCTTTTCCTCCCGTTCCAAAACCCGTACCTTATGTTTACTACACCAGGGAGGAGGCCGAAAAAGGTGGAAATCCGGATTTAGAGAAAAAACTTGAAAGAGAAGTACCAGAAGGAATAACTACAAAATACCCGATTGTCTTCATTCAAAGTGGAGATAACTTAGGTTTTGCCGGAGGAAATAATTTAGGAATGAAATATGCGTTAGCAAAAAACGACTTCAAATATATCTGGATTCTCAATAATGATACTGTCGTAGAAAAAGAAGCTTTAAGTGAGATGGTTAAAACTTTCAAGGAAAAAGATGGTAAAATAGGAATGGTAGGTTCAAAACTTATAAGATACTATAATCCTGAAAAACTTCAAGCATTATGCGGAACAAAAAGAATCAATTGGAAAACAGGAAATTATGGAGAGTATATATGTCCAGATTGTGATAGCTTAATCACAGACAAAGAACCCTTTGAAATAATGGGTTATGTAATAGGAGCTAGCATGTTAATAAAGAAGGAATTAATAAAGGATATAGGGTTTTTTGATGATGCTTATTTTATGTGGGCAGAAGAATCTGATTTCTGTTTTAGGGCTTTGAAAAATGGGTGGAAACTATACTGTTGTCCGACCTCTGTAATTTATCATAAAGAAGGAGGATCTTCAGAAGAAGGGAATATTAAAAATTTTCTATGGTTTGTAAAGAGGAGACCTTCTTTTCATAGGTTCATTATTACAGGATATCTTACCAACAGAAACGGAATATATTTTGTGAAAAAGCACTTTGGCTACCGTGGATTAGTTAAATTTTTTCTCGGAAAATTTTTAAAAATACAAATAAAATCTATTGTAGCAATTTTGTTGCTTGACGATAATAAGTTTGCAAGAATAAGAATTTTGCTAAAAGGTATAAAAGATGGTTTCCTAGGTAGAATGGGAAAACCAGATGGGCTATGAAAATACAAAGAGGATTTTAGTAGTTAGTCCTTTCCCAATAAGCTATCCCCCGCGCGATGGACATTCTCTAAATGTTATTTACAGGTCTTATTTTCTCAAAGTTTTCGCTAATGTCAATTCTGATATTATCGTTTCAGAAAATAGTGACTATTCAGCAAGAGATCTGATCAATTCGGGAATATTTGATAATGTTTTTACATATTATACTAAATCTAAGTGGAAATCTCTTGTGAAATCACTTTTCTCTCAAATGACGCATCTTATGATAAGATACGATATGAGCAATGTAGAATTGAAAAGAATTATAGATGTCATTAGTGAAAATAAATATCAGGCTGTTATTTTTGATCATAGTTGCTCTTATCCTCTATATAACAAACTAATGAATCATATCAAAGTAGATGGTGAAAAGCAAAGTAAAATCATTTATTGGAGCCATAATATTGATTACATAGATTCTAAAGTTATAGGAAGTGAATCGGATAATCCTCTGAAAAAGCTCATCCATTACATTACCTCAAAAAAACTTGAAAAGATTGAACCTGAATATATTAGGAAGTTTTCAAAAATTATCTCTGTTTCTTCTCATGAGGTCAATATTTTAAGAAAAATAAATCCTGCCGCTAAAATTTGGTGGATTCCTCCAATTTTACCAGAACCAAAAAAAGATGAATTTGTTGATGAAAAATTTATATCAGAAATTAGCGGAAAAGTAAAAGATTACAAATATAAAATCTTGTTTGTAGGTTTATTAAATAAGCCATCAAATATTTTGCCGTGTATATGGTTTGCAAATTATGTTCTACCAATTATAAAAAATAATTTAGATGGGAAATTATGTTTTTTAATTGTGGGAAAGGATACTTCAAAAGAAATTTTTAATTTAGCAGAAAATAATAAAGATATACTGGTTTTTCCTAATGTCTCTTCTGTTCTTCCATTTTATAAATTAGCTGATTTGGTGGTGATACCTATATTTAATCCATCTGGGATAAAGTTAAAGCTTATAGAAGCGCTAAAATACAGGAAAAAAGTTGTTGCTCGCCCAGAAACTTTATTGGGTGCAGGACTTGAAAATATAGTTCCAAGCGCTACTGATCCCCAAGATTTTGCCAAAAAATGTATTCAGGCTATTCAGGGAAAGATAGATTATGAACCCATATGGAATAAATTTGAACAAATTTATGATAATAAAAAAATCGTAGATAAGCTTATGGGAATTATTGAATTAGCTTAATTGATTGTATATTTTTTAGTTTATGGAACCAACGATATGGGGAATAATTTTTGTGCCATTATGTGCTCTTCTTATGTTTTTCAACCCGACCATTGTAATCGGAATCCTTATTCTCTCTCTTTCTCTTCAGATGACTACAATTGTAAATTTTCCTGCATCAAACTACGGTTTCCAACTATATAAATACCTCACAATTCTTTTTAGTCTTTATCTCCTTATAAAGGTAATTTACGATGGATGGAAATTAAGAATACAAAACTACTACTTGAAACAAATTTTTTTTGTTTTGCTTGCATTTATATCTTATTTATTTTTTATCTCTTTTGCCGGACCTTTTATTTTTAACGGCATTCCAGTATTTCCACCTTTGGTAGGCATAGATTATTCGGCTGTTTTAGGACCATCTCCTCTTGAATTTTCAAGCCTGAATATTGTTCTTCCAATGTATATACTGTTCTATTCCCTAACTTTTTTGTACATCATATCATACAATATTCAAGAAAAAGACATCAAAGTTATCTTACTTTTTTGGAAGCTTTCAGTATTTTTGACTGTTTTTTTCCTTTTCCTTCAATTCATATTCTTTTTTGTGATAGATGATGATGTCTTAAAGTATATAGTAAATACTGCTCCTCAGGGTGAGTATGGTTTTGCTAAATTTGAGTATTCAGAATCAATTTTTCCAAGGTTGAGAGGAACATTTCAGGAGCCATCAATGATTTCTCCTTTTTTGATAGGAATTTTTATATATAAACTTGCTCAACTTGAAAGAAATTTAAAAGATATATTATCTCTTATCATAATTTTACCTCTCTTATTTTTAACTACAAGTACTACCGCTTATATTTCTCTTGCAATTATGATTGCTATATATTTGGTTTTGAATTTGCCAATCAGATATAAGCGAAATTCATTCTTTTTACAAAAGTCAAAAGTAAAAATAATTGCCGGAGTGCTCCTTTCACTTCTTTTAATATTTATAATTTTAGGAGGAGTTTTAGGATTTGATTTTATTATTTTTACTATCTCTACCTTCGTATTAGAAAAACCTGAGACACTCTCGTATTATTCGAGAACAAAGTCTAACATACATTCACTCCAACTATTTTTTGATACATACTTTATGGGAGTTGGAATGGGGAGTCACAGGGGATCTTCTCTTGTTGCTAATCTTCTTGCTATAACCGGAATTTTTGGAACAACTCTTTTTTTTATGTTTATTTATGCATTTTTGAAATATACCTATAATGTTCTGAAGGGAACAGCTTATTTTCCATATTTTTATTTGTTGCCATCAATTTTGATTCCTATGAGTATTTCAATTCCAGATTTAACTTTGCCAACTTTTTGGCAGTTTCTTTATATAACTACTCTTTCTATAAAAATAGTACAGTATGGAAAACAGAAAGAAAAAGATCAAAAATGAAATAAAAAGAGAAGTAAAATTAAAATAATCCTTCAATCTCAAAACATGAAAGTCTACATAGATGGTTTGTTTTATAAAGGATCTGGAATAGGAAGATACTACGAAGCTTTAACAAAAGAATTTGCAAAAAGAGGAATAAAAATTTTTACATGTATTCCACAAGATTTAAAAAGCGAATTTGAGAAAGATTTTTCTGGCTATAGCAATATTCAACCTTTATTTGTAGATTATAAAAAATTTTCTTTGAGTGGATTTTTTAAACATACAAATATTCTCAAAAATATTCAAAGAGAAGTTGATTTATTTTTCTTTCCTCATATCAATTTACCTTATAGCATTCCTTCAACAAAAAATATTATTATTACTGTGCACGATCTTATACCTTTGAGTAATATTTATAAAAAACAGATCTTAAAACGTACCATTTTTTATTTTTTAGTCAAAAGAGCTGTAAAAATATCTCATAAAATTATTTGTGTCTCAAATTCGGTTGCGGATGAATTGTTAAAAATTTTTCCTCAGATTTCACATAAAATACAGGTCGTATATGAATTTGTAGATGATAAATTTGTAAATCAAAACTTCCAAATCAAAAAGAGAATTATAGATGAGCCTTATCTTTTGTTTGTAGGTAATAGGAAAAAGCATAAAAATTTAGAACTTTTGTTGAGGGGATTTGTCAAAATTAAAGATAAAATACCCCATTACCTTGTAATTGCTGGAGGCAAAAATAAAGAAAAAGATGAAATTGATATTTTAGTTGAAAAACTCAATCTTCACCAAAGAGTAATTCAGTATGTAAGACCATCTGATGAAATTATTTTGAATCTTTATAAATTTGCAGATTTATTCATTTTCCCCTCTCTGATTGAGGGATTTGGATTACCTCCTTGTGAAGCAGTAAGCATGGGATGTCCAGTAATATTATCTGATATTCCCGTACTAAGGGAAATTTTTGGTGATTCAGGTTTTTATTTTAATCCATATGATGAAAACGATTTAGCTGACTCTATACTAAAAGTAATTTTTAACTCAAACTTAAAAAATCAAATTTTATTAAACCAGAAGAAAAGAATAGAAGTTTTCAGCAAAGAAAAAATTATAGAGGAATATATAAAACTATTTGAAAGTGTTATCAATTCAAAAAATGAAAGTTTTACATTTAGGAAAACTTTGTCCACCTAATGAAGGTGGGATTGAGCTTTTTACTTTTGACCTACTTGAAAACTTGAATAAAAAAGGCGTAAAAGCAGATTTACTATGCTTTGGAGAAGACACGAAAATAGATATGTATAAAGGATTTAGATATTTTTCTTGTAAGATAATTTTAAAGCTAAATTCTGCTCCTTTATCTTATGACTATTTTAGAGTTTTCAGAAGTATAGAAAAAAACTATGATATTATTCATATTCACACTCCGAATCCACTAGCCGAATTTTTAGGTCTAATATCACAAAAACCCATTATTGTTCACTGGCACTCCGATATTGTGAGACAAAAAATAAGTTATAAATTCTACAAGCCTTTTCAACAGAAGCTCTTAAAAAAATCACAAAAAATTATTGCTACATCTCCTCAGTATCTTGAAACTTCCTTACAGCTTCAAAATCACAAAGAAAAAGCAGTTGTTATTCCCTTGGGACTTAATCCATCGCGACTTGAAGACAAAGTCTCAGATGAAAAATTTGAGAAAATAAGGAGTGAAATTCAAGATAAAAAAATAGTTTTATCAGTAGGAAGACTTGTTGAATATAAAGGTTTCTCATACCTTATAGAAGCCGCAAAATTTTTAGGTGATGATGTATTAGTTTTGATTATAGGTGGTGGTCCTCTATATAATTCACTAAAAAATAAAATTGAAGAACTTGGATTAGAGAGAAAAGTTTTTCTTCTTGGTAGAGTTGAAAATATTTCTCCGTTTCTTAAAATCTGTGATTTGTTTTGTCTCCCTTCTATAGAAAGAAATGAAGCTTTTGGACTCTCTTTGGTTGAAGCTATGTATTTTGGAAAACCTCTCATCACAACTGATGTGAAAGGCTCCGGTATGAGCTATGTGAATAGACATAATGAAACTGGACTTGTAGTTCCACCAAAAAATCCGGAAGCCCTTGCAGAAGCTATAAATAAAATACTATATGATAAAGATCTCTATAATAGGTTTTCGGAAAATGCAAAAAGTAGGTTTAAAGAATTTGATATTAACTCAATAGCTGATAAAATAATAAATCTATATCAGGAGGTTTTAAAATGCTGATACGATCTGCTGCACCTTTGAGACTTGGGCTTGCTGGTGGCGGAACTGATGTTAGCCCTTACTCAGATATTTATGGCGGAGCAGTTTTGAACGCCACAATATCTATGTATGCCTATGCCACAATTGAACCAAGAAATGATGGAAAAATTGAAATTATTTCTGCTGACAGAAATGAATCATTCTCAACAGATGCCATACCAGAACTTGAAATTGATGGAAAGCTTGACCTAATAAAAGGAGTCTATAACAGAATTGTAAAAGATTTTAATAAAGGAAAACCCTTATCTTTTACCATTTACACCTATGCAGATGCTCCGCCTGGATCAGGACTTGGAACATCATCTACACTGGTTGTAGCAGTTATAGGTGCTTTTGTTGAATGGTTGAAGCTTCCTCTTGGAGAATATGATATTGCTCACCTTGCTTTTGAGATTGAAAGAATAGACTTAAAACAAGCAGGAGGAAAACAAGACCAATATGCAGCTACTTTCGGTGGTTTCAATTTTATGGAATTTTACGATAATCATAAAGTTATAGTAAATCCATTAAGAATCAAACAAGAAATACTCGATGAACTTCAACATAATCTTTTGCTCTACTATACAGGAACAAGTAGGTTATCTTCTAAAATTATAGAGGCTCAGATAAAAAGTGTTGAGACTGGTAGAAAAGAGCCCCTGGAGGCTATGCATAAGCTCAAAGAGCAAGCAATCCTGATGAAAGAAGCAATTCTCAAAGGACGAGTTGATGAAGTCGGAGAAATTTTGCACTTTGGTTGGCAGTACAAAAAAAGAATGGCAGAAGGTATTACAAATCCCGTAATAGAAGAAATATATGAGACTGCTTTGAAAGCTGGAGCTACCGGTGGGAAAATATCAGGAGCAGGTGGGGGAGGATTTATGATGTTCTATTGTCCAAAAAATACAAAATACAAAGTGATGGAAGCTCTGAATAAATTTGGAGGAGAATTTAAAAGATATCAATTCACAAAGCACGGTCTTAAAACTTGGACAGTATGATTGTGTATAGCAAAATTAAGCAAATAATAAGATTATACTCTATTCCAAAATTCGTGTTCTTAAATGAGTTTATTAAGAATTATCCAAAGCATAAAATTAAAGTATTAGATGTTGGATGTGGTAATAAAAGTCCATCTATCACAAAATCATTATTCCCAAAAATAGAATATTTTGGACTAGATAAAGAGGACTATAATCTAACAATTGAAGATAAGAAAATATTAGAAAATAGATACTTTCATGTGGATTTAGAAAATCTATCTGAATTGAATAGCCTTTTACCCGATGATTATTTTGACTTTATCATAATGGCTCATGTTATTGAGCATACTACAAGAGGTATTGAAATATTAGAAATCCTCGCCAAAAAGTTGAAAGTTGGGGGGGGATATATATAGAATTTCCAAGCGTAAAGAGTTTATCTTTTCCGTCTATGCCGGGAACCTTAAATTTCTGTGATGATCCTACTCATGTAAGGTTATATGATATTAAAGAAGTAGCTAATACTCTAATAAAATGCGGTTTTAAAGTTATAAAGGCGGGAACAAGGAGAAATTTTATAAGATGTTTGCTGACACCTATGGTTATAATTTATCAATTGATAAAAATTAAGAAAATAGGGGGAGGTGCCTTTTGGGACATTTTAGGTTTTGCCGAGTTTGTTTATGCTGTAAAAATCAAGGATTTATAATAAAAATTTCTTATTATGTATGGTTGAAGAAGCTGTAATTCTTGCGGGTGGATTAGGAACAAGACTGAAAAGTGTAATAAAAGATATTCCAAAACCTATGGCAGAAGTCTGTGGAAAACCTTTTTTAAGCTATATACTTGACTTTCTGATCAAATATGGAATCAAAAGGGTTATCTTATCTGTGGGATATAAATGGGAAGCAATAAAGGAATTTTTTGGTGAGCAATATAAAAATATAAATTTAGTATACGCAATAGAGTATGAACCTCTTGGAACTGGTGGAGCAATAAAAAATGCCCTAAAATATGTCCAAGATACAGAAGTATTTATCTTAAATGGTGATACTCTTTTCAACATAGATTTGAGCGTTTTTTATAGCTTGCACAAAAATAAAAATTCAAATTTGAGCATAGCTCTGAAAAAAATGAACTTTTCCGAAAGATACGGCTCCGTCAAAATAGACGAGAACAACAAAATTATTGATTTCTCCGAAAAAACCCAAAAATTTAACATCCTGATAAATGGAGGAATTTACTTATTAAATAAAAAATTTTTTTACTCGTTAGCTACACAAGATAAATTTTCTTTTGAGAAAGATTTTTTGGAAAAACACTATAAAAATTATGAGTTCTATGGATTCCCTTTTGATGAATATTTTATAGATATAGGTGTTCCTGAAGACTATGAGAGAGCAAAAAAAGAATTTGAAAAATTTATGTATCGGTAAAGATTGGACCTTGTTTTTAGATAGAGATGGGGTTATAAATAAGAAAATTGAAGGTGATTATGTTAGAAGTTGGTCTCAGTTTGAATTTATTGATGGTGCAATTGAAGGATTAAAAATTCTCAGAAAAATATTCGGTAGAATAATAATAGTTACGAGCCAGAGAGGAATAGGTCTTGGACTGATGACAGAAAATGATCTACACAAAATCCACGAGAACATGCAAAAAATACTCCAAGAAAATGGTGTTTTTATTGATAAGATTTACTATTGCCCTCACGATTATCAAAAAGAAAATTGCGATTGCAGGAAACCAAAAGTAGGTTTGGCTTTAAAAGCTAAAATGGATTTCCCAGAAATAGATTTCAAAAAATCTATTATTTTGGGAGATTCAATATCAGATATTGAGTTCGGAAAATCTTTGGGCATGATAACAGTTTTTATCAACCAAAATTGTGATTTTTCTTCAGATCTTGCAGATCTATGTTTTAAAAACATCCTTGAATTTGCTTTGGCAGTAAGTAAAAAAGAGTAAGGTTCTCGTTGCAATCAATTAATGTGCTTCAGTATTGCGTCTTCTGGGAGTTTGATAGATTTTGTAAAGTTATTTTTTGTATATGAAAATTCAATTTACAAAGCATGCTTATCTGAAATTAAAAGAAAGAGAAATAGAAAAGGAGGAAGTCAGGCAGGTTATGGAGCACCCAGAAGAAATTCTCTTAGATTTTGATTGATACATCTAAAATTGATATTATAAATAGAAGAAAGGAGAAGGGAAGATGGATAAAAATAAAATAAAAATTAGATATGATAAAGACGGAGATATTCTCTATATTCTATCGGCTAAGGGACCCGTAAAAGATACTATTGAGATTGGAGAAGATGTCTTTGTTGAGATTGACAAGAACGGTAAAATTGTAGGTATAGATATATGGCAAGCAAGGAAAAATATTTTTGCTGAATTGATAAAATATCTGAAAGGTATAAGGCAAGAAATAAAAGAAAAAATTTCAGTTTGATAATTGAAAATATTAAACATTTAGGCTCTGATTCAAATTTTCCATATTATTACATCTTTTCTGTTGCCCCAGCTGTAAGCTATTTTTTGTAATTCAACTAAAATCTTTATCTTCTCCTCAAAAGTAAGTTTTGCTAATTCCATCCTCGTTTTCTTCTTGCCCTCAAACAATTCCTCCAAGGTAACTACTTTCCCGCCTTCTCGCTTAATCTTTACTTCTTTTTTTCTTTCATCCATCTTTCATAAAAATCTCTGAATTCTTTTATCAGACCATACTTGGTCAAAATCTCTTCAAGCTTTCCAATATCTACCTCTGCCTGCTCTAATAACATGGGATAAAAAATATATCTAAATCACGAGTAAAAAATGGTTCTATCCATCTCAAAGTAGCTATTGCTCCACCGATGGCGTAATCTTTTATCAAACCTTTTTCTTTCAAATTATTCATAACTTCTAAAACATTCTTCATTCTTTATTTTATTTTTTTCTTACAGTTTTATTGTTAAAATTTAGCTGCTAATCGGCAAAATTTGCAAAATTATAAAAATATGATATTGCAGGAACCATCAAGACTACTAATTTAAATTGTAGAATCATCAAGAAAATAAAATGAATTTGCTTTGTCGCAATGATATTTTAAATGATGAAAATTATAAAAAGCCTTATTTCAAAAAATAAAATTCTTTCAGCATCTCCGTTCCTTATCACAACATGAATGTTGTAAACTATCCCTATCAGTAGTGCCATCTTCCTCTTCGTTTCTTCTCTTCTTTCCCTCAAACTCTCTCCTATCTTCCTCTTTATCACATAATTTACCGTCTCACTTATCCACCTTTTTCCATATATCCCTAACCATACACTCAAAACATATATCAATCTCTGTACTATCCTCTCAAATCCCTTTATCCTCCCTCCTCTGCTTATCGGGGGAATTATACGAAAAGGCAAAGTAAATTTTAATCGGAAGTTCCCTTTTCCATCAAATCCTCTATCCATGATCTCCAAACAAGCTTTGAATGGATTTTGTTTCTCTAAAATTTCAAGATACATAGCATCAGAACCAGGTCCTCTTGCAACTGCCTTCCTCAAACACGCTTGCGTCTTTGTATCCACAAGATATACCAACTTTATCCATCTTCTCCTTATCTTCTTGCTTCTTATGGAAAAGTAAAAAGATGCAGAATCTTCCCTTAATCCTGTTGAATCGCAGGATAAGATACCGGAAGGTTTGAAGAACTTCAAGACTTGGAAAAAAAGTTTTTGGATTTGCTCCTCTTGAAGTTTCTGGAAAGCTCTGTGTAGTGTGGAATGATCAGGAACCTTTTCCCATCCAAGTATTTTTTGCATATCCGAAGATGATTTAAGGAGTTCCTCTAATCCTCGCCAATCTAAATTTTTGATATAAAGATAGAGAGCAGGCGATAAGAGAGGGGAATAGATAAGTATGCTTACTTTTTTTATGAGAATATTTAGGTAGGGAGTTTAAACTCGGAGGAAAGCGATTTTAAGGAAAGTGAGGAGTTTGCCTTCATTTGTTAGCTGTTTTTTATTATTGTGTTTGTAAGAAGATTTTTTTTATGTATTTTATATCCTCCTTGGGATTTATTTAAGATGTTATTAATTTTATGTGGGAAAGAACTATATTTTTTCATGATTGCGACAAGGCAAAATGAATTCAATAAGATATGAAGCTTGAACATTATTCTGCTGATAAATTGAGAGAAGATATCCTGAGAATTTTGGGAAAATATTTAGATCTTTCAAAGTATAAAGTTTTCTTTTTTGGCTCAAGAGTGGCTGGCTCCTGCGGAGAAAGATCTGATATTGATATCGGAATTGAAGGTCCTCAGATCTCACCACATATAAAGCTTGAAATAAAAGAAGAATTAGAGAATTTACCTACTTTGTACAAGATTGACTTTGTTGATTTTAATGATGTTGATGAAGATTTCAAAAGAATCGCTAAAAAATATGTAGAGTATATAAATATAGGTAAAAATACGGAAAATAGCTTTGAATGTGTAAATTCTGATGTATCTGTGTTTTCTGATTTTATGTTTGAGGATTTGCTAAAAAAATTTGAAAGTGCCCTGAGAAGGTTTGAAGAGATCTTGAAAAAAGAAAAAAGTGAAATTGTTCGTGATTCAGCTATAAAAAGATTTGAAATATGTTTTGATTTAGCTTGGAAAACATTGAAAGCTTATTTATATGAATACCTGAAAGTTGAATGCTACTCACCGAAATCTTGTTTCAAATTAGCTTATCAAGAAAAGATTATAGACTATGATGAATACTGGCTAAAAATAATAGATTTGAGGAATCAATCTGTACACATTTATAGCGAAGATCTTGCAGATAAAATTTATAATGAATTACCTAAGGTTTTAGAATACCTGAGAAAGCTATTTTATATATTAAAAACAGAAGGCGATTGCTCAAAAAATTCCACTCTTTGCTAAAATAACTTTATTGCTTAATAAATTAAAAACTATAATGTAAAAATGTAAAAAAACAGTTAAGAAAAAGAAAAAGGAGGTGAAAAAGTATGAATTTAGCCGAACTTGTTCTAATCGCTTCATCAGAGCAAAAAGCAGAGCAATTCCTTAGACAAAAAGGTATCCTCAAAACTTTCAACTCCTGCCCATTCTGCGGAGACAAATCTATCGGTAAAATCAGAAGGAACTTTTTAAAGTGCTACGGGTGCAAAAAAGAGTGGTCTCCAAGAAAAGATAGTATTCTTGAAGATATAAAAGTCCCTTTCTCTAAATTTGTACTTGCTATAAAACTCTTTATCCTTGAGGTCCCTGTAAATAAAGCTTATAAGGAACTCGGAATTGCTTATAATACTGCTCATAAAATCTATAAGAGGATAAGGGAGTGTATTTACAAGTTCA
>Ga0079997_107166_pt1 | contig 12618 bp, 11 predicted proteins | sample PerSpoCPS_CMetaG_FD_69200 | JGI IMG/M metagenome (GOLD analysis project Ga0079997, IMG submission 69200) | Archaeal communities from Yellowstone National Park, Wyoming, USA - Perpetual Spouter C (PS_C) MetaG (SPADES assembly) (version 2) | ecosystem: Environmental > Aquatic > Thermal springs >... | reverse complement strand
TTCAATGCTTGTGGCGTGGCTTTGATGAAGCTTGGGTGTGGTGTGAGGGTGGAAGAACCTAAAAGCAGAAGTGCAGAAATCATATGGTATTGGTGAAAATTGGTGAATCCTCGTCTGAGTGGCGGCATGGTAATATGCCGCCGTTTCTTCCCTTAAATGGGAAGAGAACCCGCAAGGGAGTAGGACGAGGATAGGAGGAGAGAAGACCCGCCTGCTTCCAAGATCACTCCTCTCCCGGAAGGAGAGGGTTTAGGTGTGAGGAAGTGGGTGTGGGAAGGTCTCCCTCCGAAGCCGCCTCTCCCCGACCCACCGCACTCTCCCGGTGGGGGCGGGGGAGAGTTGCGGTGGTAGGGGGAAGGCTTTTATGAAAGGAGGTAAAAGGCAGAAGGCTTTTATGAAAGGAGGTAAAAGGCATGAGGGTAAAAGACTATGAAATCTCTGCTTATAACGGCTTGGTTATTACGCTTGAGAGATGGAATAGCCCTTCAAGAAGAACATTGAGATTGAAGTATCATAACAGTGGGAGAGAACGCAGCTATAGCTATAAAGAGTTGGCCAGGATAGGAGCAGCTATCACAAGCATCTTGGATAGCAGTGATAAGAAAATTTCCTTTGGGCAGCGTTGGCTAAGCAATGGTAATTGGGACTGGGTGCTTATTGTGGAAAACAGCAGATACCTTGTGGTGTATGAGTGTCATGATCCCATAACGCTCAGCGACCTCAAAGAAAACAAGTGGTATAAGGCGTTAAGGCCATTCCTCGGGGAATTTGCGACCACGGGCCTAATAGCCCTTGAATTTGACGGACTTATAGGAGTAGAAAAGAAGCAGTCGGAGTGTAAACCCACACAGTCAGTTAGTTCTGAAGAAGTTTCTGTGGCTTAACATCGTTCGTTCCCATCCGCCCCCCCTTGTTTTTAACCCAAACCTTTACCAAACTTTCCACCTATCCAAGTTTTTTGAATTTGTGAGTTTTGTCCTTTTAAGGAATTGGTAAAAGCCAAAAGGAGAACCCAAAAGTTTTGCAGAAAACATCCTTATCTATCCCATGTATTTGAGTGAATTTGTAAGCCCCCCGTGTGGCTGGGCGGTGGTCCCACCCGCAAGCTGGCCCTAAGGGCCAGGCCACCCAGCCAAACTCCTCCTTCTCGGGAGGAGGCACGTGGGGGAAGGAGGAGTAGAGATGCTGTTTCTCTCTAACGCATTCTCCATTGCGATGCTGGGGCAACTGCCCCAGCAAGGGCGGACCGTAATGGTCCGTCCAATCACCTTGGAGGAGGCGAAATAGTGGCCCGCTGGGTTCGGGGAGGAGCCGTCAAGCCAAGCCAACAAGCCAAAGCGTAAAAATAGTTAATTCCCCCTTCCTTCCCTTTTAAACTCACACACCCAACAATCCATCCCAAAAATGTCCACATGAAATTGGTCAAACCAAGCCCGTCTTTGCATCCCTCAGTCAGTCTTCCAGCCAAGCCAAGCCTTTTAGACTGTCTTTCTGTTTTTAGGGAGTAGTCTGTCTTTTCAGAGGGATTAGTCTGTCTTCTCTGAGGTTTTTAGTAGGGTAAGACAAAGAGGGAGGAGTCTGACTTTTTGAATTTGTAAGCCCGAGGCCAAGTTCTGGGGGTGGTCATCCAAGGTAAGAGGTGCCATAGGCACCCGCCACCCCCTGTCCAAAAGGGCTTGGTCTTTGGGCGGGGGAAATGAAAAAAATGGTGAAGCTAAAGGTTGAAAAGAAAGTTAATTTCTACCGCGCCCTCTACTTTGTAGGGGGTGTCGTAGATCTCCTTGACTACCACCTGTCCAACGGGGCAGTAGTGGTAGTCAGGGAAGGAACACGTCTCCAAATTGGGGGCGTGAAAGGGCAGCTTGACCTTGGCTGGGTCAAGCTGGAAAAGACCAGAAGAAGGAAGGTTTCTGACCTTCCTGAACTGGTTGAGACTGCCCTTGATGGCAGGGCAGTCTGGCTAAGGACACGGGAGACCCAGAATTGGGTCTTTGTCGTGTCCAAAGAGTTGTGGGAGACCCGCAGAGAGGAGGTGAAAAGATACCTCCTTGATGTAGGGATCTCCCGTGGGATGGGGGTGCCCCTCACACTCGGGGGAGACCCTGAGTTTGAGGTGGTAGACCCTGAGAGCGGGGAGATAATCCCCGCAAAAGACATTCCCCTTTTCAAAGAGGGGGATGTTAATTTCCCGATTGGGACGGACGGGGACAGCTATATAGCAGAACTCCGTCCGTTGCCTGCATACTCCGAAGAGGAGTATGTATCTAATTTTCTGACCCTTGCAAAGAGGGTCAGTGAAGAGGGTGTCCTCCTTTGCACAAAGGGGGACATGTATCCTCTGGGGGGACATATCCACATAGGGTCCCCCGAGGAAAGAATCGTCAAAGTGCTCAGGAACGAAGTGCAAAGCTTCGTCCGGGCACTTGACGATTTTGTGGGCAGGGTAATCCTGCTCACATCAGGCAAGGCCAGAGGCGGTTATAAAAGCCTCATGGCCTATAGAATCAAAAACTACGGGTGGGAATACCGCACCCCACCCGCTTCATACTATGCGGACCCAGAGATGGTTCGCATAGTGTATAAACTTGTCAAGAACATCGTGGGCACCCTCTTAATTGAGGGAGAACTTGCCTACGATGTTCTTGAAGATGGCCGGGCAAGGCCCGAGGAGTATCTCCGTTTCCTCACCCAAGAGGAGACGGAATACTTTCTCGGGTTTCCCGAGAGATGGGCACGGGGAGAAATCTCTCCCTTTGTGCCCATGGGTCCAGCGGTCTCTGTGGCCGCTGGATAAGAAAGGGGGCACTTTGCCCCCTGAGTTTTACACACCGAGAAAACACATTTGTAAGCCCCGCCCTGTTGGGCTGGCCATCCACGGTAAGATGCCCCATAGGGGCACGCCAGCCCCCTCCCGAAAGGGAGGAGGGGTAGGGGCAGGAGGAAGGAAATGAAACAGGCTTGCGGAAACAATTATAGGATCTGGGTGGCCTATGCGCCGCCCCCAGATCCAATAGACCACCCTGAGCCCTTGCTCAGGGTGGCAGCCCCCGCTGATTGGGGGCGTGAGAGGGTGGAAGAAGCCCTCAGGGATTTGGGCTACAAGGTAGCTTTTGTTTTAGAGCTGCCTGTAGCCCTTGTGGCCGGGCTTCTACAAGCCCGGTTCTGTGGCGTTCCCATAGGGGAACGCTTAGGGTGGGCCCTGAATTACTTGGGCCCACTAATAATCCTTTCTTCTGGGAGGAAAGTCCCTCCCAGAAGGGGTAGAGATGGGTATAGATGGAGGGTAGAACTTCTACCCTCCAGATACCCCAAAGCGGACGTATCCGTCCGCTATTACAGAGATAGTGGCTACCACGTATTCAAAGTGGTGGCCACAGATATTCCTGGGGACCTATTTTACAGGGTCTCAGGAGCCCTGTCAGAGGTCCTCAGGGAGTTCATCGGGTCCCTCTGCGACCCGATGGACTACGGATATGAGGTGGAAATCCCACCTCATGTCCAACTAACGGACCTTCAGGTCCGTTCTATCTGTAAGCTTCTACACAGGCTTACAGATAGGGTGTTGCGGAGGGGCATCCTCCGCTACAGGGTCCGGGTGGGCCACCCAAGGGCTGGACACCCGGACGACTACCTCCGACTCGGTCTAACCGAGGAGGAGATGCAAGCCGTTCAGTCCATATAACGGGCTGAATGGCAGTCTGGGGGCACTCTGCCCCCTGAGTTTTTCTTTCTTCTTCAGTTTTCTCCAATGAAATTAGTCTGCCCCGCCTACCGCCACGGTCATCCAGGGTAAGTCTCCCCATAGGGGGGCGCCGTGGCGGTTCCGCAAGGAAGATGGCGGGGTGGAGGTGGAGATGGAAAAGCTTCTCTCCCTTAACCTCCCCTCCCTCCCTCCTTTAAGAGGAGGGGAGATAGTGAAAGTAGGGGAGGACTTATATGTCCTCCTCTTAGAGCCCTTGGCTGATGAGCCAGGGGCTTACAGGGGCGTCCCTCTTAAGGAGTGGACGCCAGTTCCCGTGGACCTTTTGGTCCACGAGGATTTGATAGAGGATGTGGTGGGGTGGTATTTCCCATCACTCCTCCAGATAGCGCGGGGCTTAGAAAGGCGCCCCGTGAGCTTCCTGAGGGACAAAGATGAGTTCCTCAGGGAGGTTATAGCGGTCCAGTGGGGCAGTGAAAACTGTCTCACGGAACCGTGGCAAAGGGTGGTGGTCTGTAAAAAGGCTACCATCCTAATAAGCAAGGAGGCTGATATAAGCCTCCTTAGGTTTTCCCGTTTTGGGAAGGCTTCTGTAAAGGAGCTTCCCGACGGAGTAGAGGTAGTCCTCCAAGCGGGGGCTGCCTACTTTACGGGAGGGCATGATGTCCTCCCAGACGGGGGCATCGTCAAAAAAGGTGCCTCCGTGAAGCTCTTCATAGAGGGCAAGGAAGTCCTCCTTGAGGAGGATGAAGACCTTGTCCTCTATGTGCGGGAAGGTGAAGACCTTCCCGAGGTGAGGGTTGTTTTCTGACCCTCAGGTTCAGGGGCGGATTGCCCCTGAGTTTTTCTATCCATAACCTTCTCCGTTCATTTGATTTGTAAAACCTGTCCTAAAGGTGCGGTCATCCAAGGTAAGTCCGTCCATAGGGCGGCGCCGCACCGCCCGAATGGGTAGGACAGGGAGGAGGTAGTCATGATATACCTCTGCAACTCATTCACCCTTTCTATGCTCTCCCCCTCCCTCTTGGAGGGTGGGGTGCTTGTTAAAGCCTCTCCCATTTCTTTGGGAGAGGTAAAAGCCCTCCTTCAAGAGGGCTTTGTTTCTGCGGTGGGACACGAGTCCACCGCAAGGGTCCTGAGTTCCTTACTCGGGACCGATGTGCCCTTCAACAGGGTGCAAATCTCTGTGGAGGAAGGAGATGTAATAATCTCCTTCCAGTTTCTCGTCCGTCTCCCTGAGGGTAAAGTCCTCGGGGATGACGAAGTGCTTGCCCTCTATAACGAGGGCAAGATAAAGTTCTTCCGTGTGGAGGTTATTCCCACGGAAGGGGAGGTTGGCTGATGGGTCAGTATTACCTGTTGGCCAACCCTAGCAAGCGGGAGTATATCCATCCCCACAGACTGGGGGCTCCCGCTAAACTTTGGGAAATAGCCTTTGACATCAGGGTTGCAGGGGTTCTTCTTGCAGCCCTTGCAATCCCTGATAGTAAAGATGATCACCCGTTCGTGGGAAGATGGGCGGGTGATAATGTGATTGTGGTGGGAGATGAGATGAACTGGGCTTATGTCTCCCACCTAATTGAAGAGGGAAAGGTAGACCTTCCCTCTTGGATGATAAATGAACTGAAGGAGGGCTATATCCCTCCCGAAGAGGGAGAGGATATAGACTCCTATTTTCAGAGAGTAAGGCGGGCGGGAGGCATCCCGACGCTTTACTCTCTTATAAAGAAGCACTTCAAGGACATCTCGGTGGAGGCCATCAAGTTCCTCTACCGAGAGTATAAAGAGGACGGGCTTTACGCAGCCCGTCTTATCATCAAGGAATACAAAGAGGGCTTATTAGGCCCTCAGTATGTCCTTGAATTGCTGGAGGATGAAAGGATTTTCCAAGCCCTCCAGCAAGAGATGGGAGAGGAGCTTCAAAAAATCCTCTCCCGTGTGAAGCGGTCTGACCGCTAAGTTGGGGGCTTCATGCCCCGCTTTCTTCAATTAGTCGCACCTGCCCGATGGTGAGGTCATCCACAGGTAAGAGTGCCCAAAGGGCACCGCCTCACCGTCCCGCAAGGGATAGGGCAGGGAGGAGGTATGCCATGAAATACCAAGCCCAACAACCCACCCAGCAAGTGAGGTCCCAAAGACCTCAAGCCCAACAAGCCCAAGCGGTTCAAGGGCAGCCCGAAACTGTCCTTGAGTTCTTCCATCAGAACGGTGAGAGTAAGTTCAAAAAGCTTACTCTTGCCGTCTCTGAGAGGGGCGGAGTAATCCTCCGCCTTTCTGAAAAGGAGGGAGACGGTGTTAAAAGCATCGTCTTCTCCTTGAACAGGACAGAGTTAATAACTCTGTCCAAGGAGGTAGAAATCTACCTCATGGGAGTGGTAAAACCCACTCCCAATGGCAGTGGAAGGCCCCCTGTGGTGGAGTTCTTCCACTACAATAGCAGCGGACAGTATAAAAAGCTGTCCGTGGAGGTGTTTTCTGACGGGGGCTTAGCCCTCGTCCTCCGTCAGGGGGAAAAGGGTAAGCCCTCTGATGGGATTGTCTTCAGTCTGTCAAGGGCGGAGGCAATCCATTTACAAGAGGAGCTTCGTCTCCTCTTTTATTTTTATAAGGGGGTTTAAAGCCCCCTGAGTTAGGGCGGGCGTCCTGCCCGCATTTTTTAGTTTTATGTGATTTTCAGTTTTATGGGAATTGGTCAACCCCGCCCGCAATGGGCGGGGACCGAGGGGGTGGTAAAAAAGGGAGGGAAAGGGGGAGAAAAGGGAGTTAAAAAACCACCCCTGCCCCAGTCTGGTCTCCTTCGGGGGACCAGGCTGGGGAGTTCAAAAAGCTCCCAAGGGAGGAGTGAGAGCGTTCTCCTCCTTCCCTGTGCCTGGGCGGCCAGTCTTCTGGCCGCAACCCCCACTGGGTCCACAGGGACAATTTCGTCCCTAATCTGGACCCAGTTTACGACTGCCCTCTTTATGGGGGCAGTAATTACTGCCCAGCCAAGCTGGGCAGTTGCGGGAGGTTTTTGCCTCCCGCTATGTAGGGGGTGAGAAAGACCCCCGTAGTTCGTTCAAGTCAGTTATTCGTCAAGCTTGCCTTGTCCTGTGGGTCATCCAAGGTAAGTGTGCCCATAGGGCACCGCCCACAGGGAAATCCCACAAGGCAAGCAAGGAGGTAGGAAATGCTAAAGCACAGAACCATCCACATCAACACCCTCCCCTCCCCTCTCTGGGATGGGGACAGGGTGTTTGAGGCCCCTGGTGGGCCTATGGCTTACCCTGTAAAGGGTAAGGACATTGCCCTGCCCAATCTCTTTGGCGGGGCGGTCCTTGCCCGCAGGGTAGAGTATGTGGAGGTGAAGGTCTCCAGAAGGCTTTCTACCTCCATACAAGTAGAAGTCTCTGAAAAGGGACTTCTGGACTGCATAGGGCTTGTCTGTGGTGGGCAAGTCCTTGCAGTTATTGGCAGAGGGTCTAATCCCAAAAGGACCCTCGTGTTTGTGGACCCTCAGGCCCTAAAGTTGCCTGAGGTTTTTGAGACCCTCTCAGACCTTCTTGCAAAGGAAGGTTTTGAAAGGGTGGAGGTGTCTGGCAACCTCAGACTTGGCGGAGAGGCCGAGTTTGAGGTTGTGGTGGGCGGCAGGGGGGTTCCTGCCGAGGATGTGCTTCCTCATGAGGAGGGCTTTGAACCTCCAGTGAGGGCAGAGGGTTCTATCCTCAAGGTAGAACCCGACCTTGCGGATACTCCTGAGGAGTATCTGGAGAATTTCTATGCCTTAATCAATGGCATAGACTTTGCCTTGTCCACAAAGGGCAAGGTATATCCAATTGTGGGAACCATGCTACTGGGTTCCCACGACAAAGCGACCCGCAATGTCCTGAGGGTGTTTGCCCAGGACATTGTAAGGGTTTTGGATGATTACGTGGGCAAACTCCTTCTGCCCACGTATGGAAGGGCCTGCTGGGAGGAGAAACTGGCAGGTCTTGGAAGCTATAGGCTGGCAGGTTATGGACTGGCCTATAGAGTTCCCGCCAGCATCTATGCGGAGAGGGAAACTCTCCGTATAGTGTATAAGCTGGCGAAAAACCTGTTGGAGACCCTCCTCTCTAAGGGAGAGGTCTCTTACAGGTTGGCAAAAGGTATTCCTCTGAGGGAGGAGTATTTGCGGTTCCTCTCTGAGGAGGAGACCGACCTTCTGCTTTCCTTCCCTGAAAGATACAGGGGAGGAGAAAAGCTTGTGCACTCTGTGGAATTGGTCAAACATGGCTGACCTCCTCCACAGGCACAAGCTTGCCCTGGGGCTGTTTTATCAGCCCCCTGCCTTTGCGATAGGGCTTGAAGCCCTATCTGAGTTGCCCCGTTTCTGGGGCACTTTATATTCTCAGTTCCTTTTTAAGCCACTCCCTTTCTGGAAGAAGGTACAGAGTGGTGTGGTAGTATGCCAAAAGCTTGGATGTCATGTCTGGAGGAGGAAGGATAAATCTGGTAGAGTGGAGAAGCTTGAACATATAGACCGTGTGTGTTGTGGCGTTGGTAAGAAGATGTCTCTCAAGGGATTGAAAGTTTGCAGGGTATCTCTCCTTCATTATAAGTCCCATAAGGAACACCTCAGGCAGGTATATGGGTTCCTCCTCTTTGGCATTGCTTAAGATTTCTCTCAGATAGCTTGCGGAGGTGTATTGCTTGCCCTCTTGGTAGGCAAGCCTTCTCCAGCGAAGATACAAAAACTTAGCAAAAACGCCCCAATAACCCTTATAAATGCCTTCAATCTTCTCTCTCCCTGTAATTTCTGCAAGTGCTGTGGTGATTGCGGCGTAATGAGGAAGTGGATTGTTCCTCCACTTCTCGTAATAAATCTCATATGCCTTAGAAAAGCCCACTTTCTTTATCAGGTTGATTGCTTCCCTATCAATGTGTGCAAAGCTTAAGACCCTCATGAGTTTATTTTAGCTGGAAGAGGTTAACTAACTCTTAATGCAAGGGTGAAGACTTAGTTAACCTGTGAAATTTGTAAGCCCAAGACCAGGTTGGGAGGTGCGGTCATCCAAGGTAAGTCCGTCCATAGGGCGGCGCCGCACCGCCCGAAAGGGCTTGGTCTTGGGTGGAGGAAAGATGAAGAAAGTTTTTCTTAAAAGGACCACCCCCTACGAGGGCGTGATCCTCGGTGAAGTTCACTTTGTTGGTAAGCTTCACCGATTTATTTACGACGTGGACCTCCCGTCTGGGACGGTCATCGTCGCTAAAACAGGGTCAAGGTTTATGGACCTTGGCCTTGTCAAGGACATGAACCTCGGGTGGGCAAAGTTTTTCTATGCCCGCCTGCCTGAGGACTGGGAAGGTCTTTACGACGAATACATCTACGAGAAGGACCTTCCCGTTTTCTGCGGCCGTGCTTTAAAAGGCATGGCCGTAGAATTCAGGACCGCCAGAACGGGCAGGGAAATTCTGGTGGTCTCTGAGGAAGCGTGGCACGGACGATGGGAGGAGGTGAAAAACTTCCTCCTTGAGGCGGGCTACGCCATCCCCGAGGAAAAACTCGGGGAGTTGGATTTTACCCTCACACTCGGGGGAGACCCCGAGTTTGAGGTGTATGAAGATGGGGCACTGGTGCCCGCATGCACCATCCCCATTTTCAACAAGGGGGCTTTTAGAGGCCCCATTGGACTGGACGGAGCTCACCATACTGCCGAGCTTCGTCCAGATGCCGCATACTCCGAAGAGGAGTATGTGGAGAATTTCTTGGCCCTTGTGAGGAGGGTCAAAGAGGAAGGAGTCCTCCTTTCCGTGAAGGGGGACTATTACGCCTTGGGGGGCCACATTCATGTTGGGTCCCCCAACAGGTTTGTAGCAAGGGCCTTGAAGGAAGGTGTAAAAGCCTTCATTGAGGCTCTTGACGACTTTGTGGGGAGGGTTCTCCTCCCCACTTCAGGCAAAGCCCGAGGTGATTATGCCCGCCTCGGGGAATATGAATTCAAGACTTACGGGTGGGAGTATAGAACCCCACCCAGTAGTTTTTATGCGGACCTTGAGATGGTCCGCATTACTTACAAGTTAGTCAGGGGTCTCGTGGAGACCCTCCTCAAAAAGGGGGAAATCTCCTACGAGGTCCTTGAGGACGGGCGGGCAAAGCCCGAGGAATACTACCGTTTCCTCACAAAAGAGGAGACGGAGTATTTTCTGGGCTTCCCGCAAAAATGGGCACGGGGGGAAATCATCCCCTTTGTGCCCGTGGGAGACATCCCAGCTGTCCTTCTCAACTTCTGCGGCAGCTGGGTGGGAGACCTGACGAGGGCCTTCAAGGAGGCTCTCAAGAAACTGCCTGTAAAGAGGCCAGTTCTTCTGGCCCTTTACGGGCTTGATAAAAAGGTGGGGGATGTTTTTGCCCTCCCCACCGCTCCAGAAGAATGGCGTCTGAAGGGATGTCTCCCTAAGGCGCCATTTGTTGAGGGCGCCATTCCAGAGGTCTGGATTGGCGTCCCGGACAGGTTCAGAAGGGAGGAGGAAATCCCTCCGGACCTTCTGAAAAAGTTCGTCAGCTGGGTAAGGGAATATCTTGCCCAGCTGGGTCTCTTGGCGGCACCAGTGGCCGCTGAGTAGGAAGGGGCTTTTGCCCCTTTTCGTCAAGCCCGCGGGAAGGTGGTCATCCAGAGGTAAGAGTGGGCAGAGCCCACCGCCACCTTCCTCCTGCCAAAGGGCAGGTTTGCGGGCGGGGAGGTAGCTATGCCTCAACTTTCACGCCCAAAATTCCTAAAAGTCTCCCCCTCCGTGGGGGAGGTCAGGTTGGCCCCTTACGGGGCCAACATACAGCTGGCCTTCACAGGGCCAAACGGGGAGGACATCAGGCTCCTCCCCCAACTCCATGGGCGGTTCCTTGTATTGGGGGTAAACCAAGAGTTAGACCCCCAAGTTGCAAGGGCCGTCCTTGATTTCCTGAGGGCGGACATGCCCCGGTTCTACAGACTGAGGGCATTCCTCCTCAGGGAAGTCCCGGCTGGCAGTTCTGAAAAGACTGTCCGGCAGGCAATATTGCGGTTCAGCCCAGACAGGGTTGAACTGCTAAGTCTGGACAGCGGATCGAAATACACGATCCGCATCCACGACGGCGGGCAGGCCGAGTGCACCTGCCCCGATTTCTACTACAGAAGAAGGAAAATAGGTTCTTGGTGCAAGCATATTAAGGCTTTGCACCAAGAGTTATGGGAAGAATTCTCCCCTAAGGAGAACTTCCCTTATTACTTGCCTCTGTGGGAGATGAAAGAGGTCTCCCCAGAGGTAGAACTCATAGAGGAACTTGGTGGCCTCTATGAAGTTATGTCTCACCCTGTGGTGGAGAAGGAAAACTATACCCGCCGCAGGGATAGGTATGAGACTCCCCTCTTGGGGGTGGAATTTGAAATCCCCGAGGGGGCAGGGCCTGGGGCAACTCTTCTTACGAAGGTTGTCTCAGCCTTGAAAAACCACGGGCTTGTCCTCTCCTTTGAGAGGGACTCGTCCGTGGATGGCGGGGAAATAAAACTAACTCCCTTCCCCGCAACCCTTGAGGAGGTCCTCAAGAAAGGACAACTCCTCAAGAACTTGAGAGGCCTCGTAAGAGGTCTCTTTGAGAGTTCTAAACACTCAGGGCTACATGTTCATATAAACATGTGGCCCTTTGAAAGACGGTGGGAGGATATTCCCGAACTCATCCTCCCATTTGCCCTCCTTCTTCAAAGGAGGTTTAACCTCGCCTCTATCTTTGGGCGAGGGATGAACCCCTACGCCACAAAGGTAGGGGCGACCGTTCCTTCACGGTATTGGTGGGTGAACTTTATGAGTTTACCCTATACCGTGGAGATTAGACTGGGTTGCTCCAAACACGGCGACCCAGTAAAGATATTGCTCATGGCCCTTTTCATGCAGAGGGCCTTCTGGGCAATAATGGAAGGAAGGCTTAAACTGCCTTCCTTTGACGCAAGCGGAGAGGAGTTAATCTCCGCTTTCTCAAGTCTCCTCTCTGAAGAGGAGAGGAGATACATAGTGCCTCTCTTAGAAGAGGCACTGCTTAGTCCCTAATTAGGGACTGAGTGGAGGGGGCAATTTGCCCCCGCTTTTGTTAGTCCCTGCGTGGATGGGTCTTACTTTGGGGGATTACCCCCAGCCCATCCGTCCCTGAAGAGGGGATAGCAGGGGAAGGAGGTAAAGCCGTGAGAAAAACCCTAAAACTCTGCTTCCCTGCAGTAAGAGTAGAGGGTCTCTACTGTTTAGAGCCCTCTACTTCAGGGAAAGTCCTCCGTATGGGGGACTTTCAGTGTTTTGGGGACCGCCACATTGTGGAGGTCCTCAGTGATGAGGTCATTATAAAGGACCTCTCCGGATACCTGCCCTTGGAGGAGTATGGGCAGGAGGGTGATTGGGCAAGGTTCAGTGCCTACGAGGGCCCTGAAAACCCTCTGGAACTGGACCTGCCCTTTGTGGCAGACGTTCCCATGAGGGGCGTCGTGCTTTTGGAGGGATGCGACACAGGACGGCGCATCCTCGTTGTCCTTGAAGAGGTTTGGGAAGACCCAGACCAATTCAAGGAAGGTTCTCCCTTCAGGGAGTTTCTCTTGAGGGAGGGTTTTGCCTTCTTGGAACCTCCCTCTCTGAAGGATGCGGCCATCTTGCTTGGGGGAGACCCCGAGTTTGAGGTGGTGGACATCCTCAGCGGAGAGGTCATCTCCGCAAGGGAGGTAGACCTCTTTGAGGAAGGAGGAGAAAATCCTTCCTCTGTGGTAGGCACCGATGGGTGCTCCGACATAGCGGAGATACGCCCACGGGCCTGCGAAACTCCCGAAGACTATGTTCGGGAGTTCAGGTCTATCCTTGAGTTCATAAAGGAAAAGAACCCTTGGATAGACCTGTCTGTTGAAGGGAATACCTATCCCCTCGGTGGGCATATCCACGTGGGCGCCAAA
>Ga0079997_116264_pt1 | contig 12635 bp, 15 predicted proteins | sample PerSpoCPS_CMetaG_FD_69200 | JGI IMG/M metagenome (GOLD analysis project Ga0079997, IMG submission 69200) | Archaeal communities from Yellowstone National Park, Wyoming, USA - Perpetual Spouter C (PS_C) MetaG (SPADES assembly) (version 2) | ecosystem: Environmental > Aquatic > Thermal springs >... | reverse complement strand
ATTCACGCCTCCCCTCTCGGGAAGGGCACAGCCGGTCCCCGAGAGCTGGACCTCGACGCGTTCAGCGACCTTCGGAGCTCCAGCCTCGCCGCCCTGCACGAGCTCGGCCACCTCCTCCTCTCCCTTCCTCCTGACCCTTACGCCCCTGATCCTCGCGACGATCTCGGCCATCACCGAGAGCGCCACCTCCTCCGGCGTGTACGCCCCTATGTCGATCCCCGCAGGAGCGCTGAGGTTCCTGATGAACTCCTCCGGTACGCCCCTGGCCCTCAGCTGAGCTATGTCGTGGGCCACCCTCTTCCTGCTGGCGACGAGGCCGACGTAGCCGACCTTCTTCCTCGAGAGCTTCTCGAGGACCTCCAGGTCCCTTCCGCCCTTCGTCAGAACCACGACGTGGTCGCGCTCGCCGAGGTCCATCGAGCCGATGTCGAAGTCCAGGTCGGTGATCAGGACGTCGGGCTTCACGTTCAGGACCGGTGACGGGTTGATCGACCAGGTCTCGAAGCCTAGCACCCTCCCGAACTGGATGAGGGCCTCCTCGACGTCGTCCCTCCCTCCCTGCGCCACGATTATCAGCCTCCTCCTGGGCAGCCGGGGCTCGATGAAGATCTCGAGCTTGCCACCGCAGAAGGTCTCGACGAAGACCTCGTCCTCCGAGGGCGGCCTCTCGGCCATCATCCTCAGCGACTCCTCAGGCCCCACCAGGTGGACCGTCAGGAGCCTGGGCCTCTCGTCCCTTATGGCCTGCCTCGCTACCGAGATGACAGGCCCCTCAGGACAGACCCCGCCGAGCGTTCCGTACAGGACGTTGCCTTCCTGGTCCACGACGATCTTGAAGCCGGGCTTGGCGATCGAGGAGCCCTCGACCTTGACTATGGTGGCGATGGCGTAGGGCTTCCTCTGGGACTCGAGCGAGTGGACGACCTCACCGAACCCAGGCATTCCCAGTTCGATCGGTCACACCCGGTTAAAACGTTGCCGTTACCTCTGTAACTGGGGTACCTTAGGGCAACGGGTTGTGATGCGCCATCCCGCCGCGTCTCTGCTCTCCTTTCACCCCTGGCGTCCCCTCTTCACGGTCCAGCCGCGGGGTCTCGGTTCGATTGTCCCGCTCTCGAGCAACTTCGCGAACCTCCCGTGCAGCTCCTTCCAGTATCCTTCGTCGAACAGAACGACCCCGTCCTTCAGGGCGTCCAGTATGAGGGTGTTCAGATCCTCGAACATCGAGTTAACCTCCTCAACGGTGTACACGAACAGGTCCACCGGCACCGTGAAGTAATCGTAATAGTCGAGGGCCCTGTCGAAGAACCTGCGCCCGTTCCTCCTCGATACTATCAGCAGGTCGTAGTCGCTAGCAGTCGTCCAGGTGCCCTTCGCCATAGAGCCGAACAGGACAACGGACACGATCTCGTCGCGCCTCTCTTCTATGAGCCTACGGACGTTTTCCTCCAGCTCCTCAGCTCTGGGCAATCCCCGTAATTCTTTGCGCAAACCGCACCACCCTCTCGGCCCTCAAGTAGGCCTCCCGGGCGTCCTTCTCGTCGTACATCTCGGCGGGCGCGCCGCTGGAAAAGGCGTTGGGATACCGTGTAGGTATGTAGTATCTGTTGAGCGTCTTGCAGTCATCCCGAAGCTCCTCCGATACCTCCACGTGGGCTGAAACCTCGGCAAGGAGCTCGAGGAGGTTGTGTCCTGTGGAGGGCGTTCCGAAGTGTTCCAAGATTGCCTTCAGCGCCTTCTCTGCTGCCTGGTGGCTGGCGAAGCAAGCCCACGCGTAGTTCGAGGAGTTCAACAGGTCATGTGCTGCCTTGAGGTCGGCTAAAGCCTGCACGATCCAGTCTCTGACCCTCCTCAAACCCGACTCGGTAAACGTTGAGAGTTCCTATAATCGTTTCCACGTAGTAATTTCAGAGGCCAAAAGACTACGTTGATGACATATTTCATCGTCCGCGACGGCAGAAGACCTTCATGAGGGGAGGGCCCTCCCCTTCACCATACGTTAGGAGAAAACCCACCTCCTCTATTAGCATATTTGCACGATAATAGAATTGTTGAGGGTTTATAAATTAGCGGCATTCATTCCATGCTGGTTTTGCTCTTGCTCTCCTGAAAGACCTTCAGAATCAGGACCGAGGCGAGGACCGCTATGCTGACGGCGTTCAGCGCAATCCCGAGGAGGTACGCTGCGAGGAACCCCGTCGAGATGCCGAGGAACCTCAGAACTAAAGACGGTGTGAGGACGGCCGTCGAGCCGTAGAGCCACCTCGAATAGAGCGGTCTTCCGATGCCTGCAAGCGCCGGAACGATCAGCGGCGCATGGGCGATGATCGCATGGAAGGCGAACCCGAGGTAGAAGGAGTGGATCCTGAGCTGTGCTGGCAGGCTCAGCGGTCGCGAGATCGCGAAAAGGGCTCCAGCTACGACGAGCCAAGCGTAGCCAATCATCATGTTCAGGCCGACGTACCTGTGGATCCCCTTCGCCCTGATCCCAGCCTTGACCACAGGGTCCCTGAGGAGCAGCCAAAGGCCTGCGACGACGAGGGGGATCCCGAAGAGCGGTTCGAGATCCCACGAGGCGGTCGCTAGAACCGCAACCCCGACGGCGAGCAGCAACAGCGCCGATGCGTGAAGGCCCCTCCCCCACATGAGAGGGCCTGTTGTGAACCTGTGAAGCGCGGAGGTGAGCTCCACCCTCTCGCCTGCTATCACGAGCAGCGGGTAGCACATCAGCAGCGGAAGGACCCTGAGCAGCGGAACCCCGAGGGCCATCAGCAGCGAAGATGCGGCCAAGGACGCGAAACCGCCTGCGATCAGGCCGAGCGCGACCGACCTGTGCCTGAGATGGTGGCCGAGAGACGAGATGGCGGCGACAGCGGAACCTGCTGTGGCGAGCGCAGCTGGCAACGCTCCAGTAGGAGCCGCGATTGCGATGAGGCCCGAGGTCGCAAGTAACAAAGTCCCGGAATGCGATGGGTTCGGCTTCCCTGTCCCCGTCCTCTCGAGGGCCACCAGCGATCCTAAGACAGCCACGGTCATCACGAAGTCATGGGAGGTCGCTACTTGAGACGGAACCGCCAAGAGCCCGGACCTGCCAACGCCTCCGACGATTCCGAGGAGCGCCGTCGCGAAGGTCAGCGGCAACATCCTTTTCCTGAAATCGGCCACGATGGGACCGATACCCGTCGATGTGATAGGAATTTACCCATGACGCGCCTCGTCGTTCCCGGCTTGGAGCGCGAGAGGCTGAGGGCGATCGTCAGGAGGGAGGTTGTGAGGCTAATGGAGCTGGCCTTGAGCACCGACGACGAGGTATTGAGGGATGCGGCCGTCAGGCACGCCGTTACCCTCTGCAGGAGGACGAGGACCAGAATGCCGAGGGCCTACGCCAAGCTGATCTGCAGGAAGTGCCTGAGTCTCTACAGGTTCTCCGAGGGTTCGAGGTTCAGGGTCAGGTCGGGAAGGGGGAAGAGGGTCGTGGTGACCTGTGGCAGGTGCGGAGCCCTCAACAGGATACCTGTGGAGCCCTGACCTTCACCAGGTCTCCTATTCCTCGCCTTCTTCTCGCTCTCCCTGACCGGAGGAGATCCTTGAAAGGTACTCGTAGTCTGACGGGTCGAGCCTCCAGCCCGAAGCTCCCGCGTTCTCCTCGAGGTGCTCCCTGCTCACGGCCTTCGGTATCGTCACGACGAAGTCTTGGTAGACGACCCAGTTCAGCGCCACTTGAATGGGCGTCTTCCCGTATTTCCTCGCCACCTCCTTCAGCGCCCTTCCCAGCCTCGTATCGGCTTTGACCTCCGTCGCTATCCTCCCCTTGCCGAGGGGGCTGTAGGCTGTGACCGTGATGCCCTCCCTTCTGCAGTAACCGAAGAGGTCCCTCTCGACGGAGCGGTTGAGCAGGCTGTACTCGACCTGGTCGGCGACCACATCGGTCACTGAGAGGTACGTCCTCGCCTCGTCCAGCAGCTCGGCCGAGAAGTTGCTGACGCCAATGTACCTGACCTTGCCGTCCTTGTAGAGCTTCTCGAGGGCCTTCATCGTCTCCCTCAGGGGTACCTCCTCCGAGGGCCAGTGGATCATGTAGAGATCGACGTACTTCAGGCCTAGCCGCCTCAGACTCCCCTCGCAGGACCTGAGAACCGCCTCGTACCTGAGGTTCGTCGGCCAGACCTTGGTCGCTATGAACAGCTCTTCCCTCGGATACCCCTTGATCGCCTCTCCCACCAGCTCCTCTGCGTGGCCGGCTCCGTACATCTCGGCCGTGTCGATGTGCGTCATCCCGAGCTCTATCGCGGTCCTGATCGCCTCGATCCACTCCTTGTCCCTGCTTCGGTCCGGCGTCGAGCCTCCTCCCATCCTCCAAGTCCCCAGCCCGATCTCAGGTATCTTCTCCCCCGTCCTGCCGAGGACCTTCCTCGCTATCACGCCGCGCCCACCCCTTCACTCGTATTTGAGCGCCTGCACTGGATCTATCCTCGAGGCCCTCCAGGCCGGGTAGACGCCGCTGACGACGCCGACGAGAGCACCGATCATCACCGCGAGCGGTATCCACTCGGGCCTTATCGCGATCGGCAACCGGACTCCGGAGAAGGGACCGACGTTCAGGAACAGCACACCGAACAGGATCCCTATCGGGACGGCTATGGTCGCACCTATCGCCCCGATCAGCCCCGCCTCGGTGAGGAAGAGGTTCAGCACGTCCCTCCGCCTCGCGCCTATCGCCCTCAGCACGCCTATCTCCTTCGTCCTTTCGGTCACGTTGACCAGCATGATGTTCGCTATCCCGATCGATCCGACGAGGAGCGCGAACGAACCTATCTGGAGGACGAAGCTCGAGAAGAGCTGGACCTGCTCCCGGATGAAGTTCGTCACCTCGCCGGCGGAATTCGTGATGAAGCCCATGTCCGGTGCGTCCCTCCTCCTGAGCTTCTCCGCGTCGGAAGAGCTCCTGAGGTACTCGAGGACTGCCGACTTCACGTCGTCGAACTCCGTCACGGAGTTCACCCTTATCCCCACAACCCTGTAGACCCTGACTGGCCCCGAGCCGGGGACGGTCCGCCTGACGTCGTAGTAGTCTTCGAGGTTGAGGTACGCCGCGTTCTGGAAGACGAACGGTATCTCCTTGAGGACGCCGACGATCCTGACCTGCACCGACTTCCTGACGCCTCCTTGGACGAAGTTCAGCTCGACCGTCTTCCCGAGCGCCTGCTCGACGTCCTCCTCGTTGCCCAGCTCCTTCGCTATCCTCTTGGCCACGTCGTAAGTCACGACCGTCTCCTTCCCGTTCCTGAAGACCCTTCCGTAGAGGAGCTGGTTTTCGGTGAAGGCGTTGGGTGAGATCGCTACGATCCTGAAGCCTCCCATCCCGCTCGAGACGACCTTTCCCCTGAAGACGATGGGCGCCGTCACGTCGGGCTGCAGGTCTCCGCTGGCGTACACCTCCTTCACGCCGGGAATGCGCCTGATGCGGCTCAGGTCCCTCTCGGATATCATGGGCGTCTGGTGGATGAAGAAGCCCGAAGCGCCGGTCCCGCTCCTGACTTCGCCGACCGCCACCGAGAAGGTGTCGGGTGCGAAGAGGTCCGTGAAACGGGAGATGAAGTAGGTCTCGACGCTGGAGGACATCATGACGACCGTTACGACCGTCGCCACGCCGAACACTATGCCGAGCGTGGTCAGCACGCTCCTGAACTTGTGGACCGATATGTTGGACCAGGCAAGGACCAGCAGCTCCCTCGCCCTCATCCTCCTCCACCGGATCTCCGCTCCCGGTATTAGTGCTCGCTCCCTTTCACCGGGGCCTTGTCCTGTCCAGGCACCATCCAAAAATACCGCCAAGGGCGAGGGACGGCGATGCTGAAGAGCGGAATCCTCACGCTGCCGACCTGCACCTCCTGCAACAGGGTCATCTCTCCAGACGAGAAGGCCGTGAAGTTCCCATGCCCGTCCTGCAACAGGTTCACCATATGGCGCTGCGAGATCTGCAGGGAGCTCTCGAGGACCTACGTCTGCAGCGTCTGCGGCTTCGAGGGCCCTTGAAGGGCCTCCGTCTCCTCTCCACGCTCCTCGCGCCACAGCCCAATTCCCACCAGGTGACAGGGGTCATACGTCGTGGCCCCGTTTCTCAATAGTCTGGCGGAAGGTTTTTGGTGGAGGTGACGGAGCGAGGGGTATGCGAGCGGACCCTAGGGAGAGGGCGCTGATGCTGGCGCTCACATTCCTCCTACTGCTCCCCCTTGCGCTGTCCTCCGCCCTTTCCCAACAGGTGACTTACAACTGCACGCTGGCTCCCAAATCGGTCAGCGATGAGGGTAAGGTCAGCTTCGCGGTGGAGGGGAACGCTCAGCTCGAGGCTTGTTCTGGAGAGCTCGCAGGCCCCGAGTTCAGCGGCGAGACCGAGACGGTCAAGGTGACGCTCACGAACACCGGCATGCTCTCGGACGGTTTCGTCATCAGGATAACCGTAGAGGTCCGGCACGTGAGGTTCCTCGCCGCGAGGTACTTCGTCGGATACGGTCCTGCAGTTGGAGGCATCTTCTCGTCGGTTGACGACGTAATCAGGGAGGGAGAGCAGAAGACCGTCACGTTCGAGCATTACGTCTCCTACGGCGAGCTGGAGGACCTCGTGGTGGTGGTCAGCAGCATCGCCTTCCGTGACACGCCTGCCGTCCTGAACTACTCGGTCAAGGTCTCCGCCGAGCCTAGGAAGGACGCGAACGTCGTCATGTTGGTCTCCAAGGGCGGCAGCCAGACGACCGTCAGCAACCCCGATTGGGGCGACGTTCCGAACGACTACAGGAGCGTAGGCGAGGGTGCGCCCGGGTACCTGGCAGGCAGGACGCTCCTCCCCGGCAGCGCCCTCGAGCTCTCAGGCTGGCTCTCCACCCGCCAGACTGACAGGGCCAAGTCGACCTTCATGTTCAGCAGGGACCTGGTCGATGTTTATGCCCTCTCGGTGAAGCCCGTTCCCTCTGCGAGGCTCAGGGTCTCCGTCACGCCGGAGGATCCGAGCGCCAAGCTCTCGGTCACGCTCAGGGCGAGGGACGGCTTCCCGATTAACAGCACCACAGGGCCGCGGGGAGGGGAGGCGGTCGTCGAGATGGTCTACTCCGAGCGGTCGAAGGACGACAGGGTCTTCGTCGAGGTGAGCCTCGTCGAGTCGAAGGCCTTCCTTACCCGTTACACGTTGAAGGTCGAGGTGATCGAGCCTCCGCCTCCTCCAGAACTACCGCCGCAGGTGACGGTCCCGATCCCGGAGGCACAGGTCAGGTCCATCGTCATCGGCCTGACGCTCGTCATCCTCTCCGCAGTAGTCGTCTCGGCCATCATCGGCAGGCGGAAGCGGAGTCGGGAATATTATTGGTACTTATGATAGAGAAATTCCGGATACCTTCTTGCCTTAATGTTAACGTAGATCATATTCCCCTTAAGAAAGGCTATCCTGCTTGGCTTATCGAAACTGGTAACCACTATCTTCAAGTTCCCATAGACCTCAATACTTCCCTGATTTAAAAACTCCTTAAGTATTGCTTCTAACTTCAGCTGAAACTCCTTCAATTCCTCATCATTATGGATATCCATTACTCAAAGACCTCCTTACCATTGAGCTTATAGGTGTGGAGAACAACTGACGTAGTTACTGCCTTCACTCCATGCATCTTCATCAACCTTTCAGAGATAAGAGACCTGAGTTTTTGTAGGTCATTTGCCTTTGCCGTGGCTATTAGGTCATACTCTCCTGTGACCTCATAGACGTCGATGACTTCAGGTATCCTCGCTAAAGCTTCTCCAACGTCTTCAATCTTTCCCGGTTCTACGAAGACGTGGAGAATGGCCCTTACGGTCAAAGACCGATCACCTCTCGTTCAATCCCTCTGCCGTTGGCTTCACCCTCACATCACCTTTGAGGGTTAGTGAACACGTACTGAAAAAAGTGCTGTCTTGCCTCAACCAACCGAGAGAACCATACGAGAACTGTGCTGTAGCTAAGACCTACATACTCTCGGCATATGGGGCTGTGGAGCAAATGCTTCAAGTAATCGTAGAAGCCGTCCTTTTTCGTAATTCATGATGAGGCGCCTACCGTCATTAGAATTCGGTGCGTTCATGGCCCCTCCCCTCACGCTATAGCACATGAGGACCAACCGCAATCGAGGCACGTGGTGCATCCTCCCTGACGGGCCAGCATCCTGCTTCCGCATTCTGGACACTCTTCTGGGGGTCCTCGGGGGGAGGCCGATGGGCCTGCGGGGGCGACTCCTATCAGGGGGTGGCCTTCGAGGACGCGGCCGGATGCCCGGCCTGTCTCTCCCCCGGGGAAACGGGGACGGAGACGGGGTGAGATGAGATGAGCGAAATACAACCGCCCCAGCTCGGAGGAGAGGAGGAGGTCAAGAAGATGGAGAACAACACCAAGATGAGAAAGAAAATCCCGCCTAGAGAGCTTCGGATTAAAATGTACAACGACGTTCACAAATTACGAAAACGTGGACTGTCACTTAGTAAAATCAGAGAGGAGATCTACCGAAAATACGGGGTTTGGGTCCATAAAGCAACGATAAGCAAATGGTTACGCGGAGTGTGTAGCCCATATAACAATAGACGGATACCTTCGCTAGAGATGCTACAGCCATCTGAGGATTTAGCATACGTGATCGGTGTGCGCCTTGGCGACGGATATGCTTATGAGAAAAGCGACAGCTGTGTCATAGGTCTTGAGGCTAAAGACAAGGAGTTTGTTGAGAAGTTCGCCATAAGTTTAGCCAAAGTTCTAGGAAGGAAGCCAATCAAGGTAATATATGATAAATCTTCAGGGAGATATGTCGCCAGAGCCAGCTCGAAGACGCTTTATGAACTCTTGAGAGAACCAATTGACTTCCAGAGAATTATGAAATACGTCGAACATTGTCCGAAGTGCACGGCTGCGTTTCTCAGGGGATTGTTTGATTCGGAAGCATGTATCACGAAGGAGGGTTACATAAGACTCTCTAATACCAACTACGAGGTGCTAGTCTATGCTCAAAAACTTCTGAAGAGAAGATTCGGCATAAAGTCAACAGGACCATGGCCTGAGCATAAAAAAGGGAGACCAATGCTTAGTCCTACAAATGGAAAACAATACAAAACTAACAAGGACTGCTACTACATCTACATTCGAGCCGAAAGTCTGCCGAAGTTCTACCGACATATCGGCTTCACAATCCCGAGGAAGCAGAAACGCTTAGAAGTGTATCTGAGGAGAACCGGAAAACTTTAACCCACCCCTTTTTCCCCTCTCATACTTACCAGTTCACCGTGTCTATGGGCTCCCTTAGGTAGCTTTACCAAGTCCAATATAATTTGCTAGATTTCCACCCTTGACAAAGTCGACTTGGTCCATGCAGTCGACCCTTTCGCTGGCGAACCTATCGATCTATCCTATCCATCCATCGAGCGAGAGGATCCACTACCTCAGGCTCTACGACTCACCTCCAGGGAAGAGGATGTCCTCAGCCTGAAGTACCCGTTGAGGGAGAGACCCCTCACCTTCTCCGCCAGCTCAGGCGGCACCTCGGCCACCACGCGCACCGAATCTTCTAGGTACTCCAGCACCTCAACGCGGCCCTTTGAGTGGATCTCATCGATCAGGACGTTGAGGCCGTCGTTGTAGCTCAGCCTCGACTCGAGCCGCACCAACCTCGGCAGGTTCTCCTCTATCGCGTCGAGCAGCTCCGGTAACCCGTCGCCGCGCTGGGCCGAGATCGGAACGACCCTCAGCCCCCTGAAGTCGACCTCCTCGAGGACCCTCCTGATGTGCTCGCCGCTCACCAGGTCTATCTTGTTCAGCGCCACAACGGTGGGCAGGTGGCCCGCACCTATCTGGTGGAGCGTCGAGTAGGAGACCTCGAACTTCTTCCTCACCTCATCGACAGGGTCCGAGGCGTCGACCACCAGCAGCACCATGTCCGACTCGGCTATCTCCATCAGCGTCGACATGAACGCGGAGATGAGGAGCGTAGGGACGTTCCGGATGAAGCCTACTGTGTCGGAGAGGTTAACAGGCCTTCCGTTGACCCGCATCGTCCTCCTCTTCGTGGAGAGCGTCGTGAACATCGCGTCAGATATGGCCGTCGGCGATCCCGTGAGCCTGGTGAAGAGCGTCGACTTGCCTGCGTTAGTGTAACCTGCCAGAGAGACAGTAGGTATACCTGTGCTCCTCCTGGCCCTCGTCTCCCAGGCCTTCCTCCGCTTGATCTCCTCCAGCTTCCTCGTCAGCGTCTGGATCTGCCTCTTCACCTCCTCGTAGTAGACATCCGCCTCATAGGCTCCGAGCCCGTGGAATCCGGGCTGCTCCCCCTGCTTCGCGAGCCTCACTTTCTCCTTCGCCCTCGGGAGCTCGTACTTCAACGCTGCGAGCTTGATCTGGAGGTTGGCCTCGAGGCTGGTGGCGTGGAGCGCGAATATCTCGAGTATCAGCCTGACCCTCGTGATGACCTCGACGTTCAGCTCCTTGGCGAGGTTGTACTCCTGCACCGGCTTGAGCTCGTTCTCGAAGATCACCTTCGATATCCCGAGCCTCCGGACGGCCTCCTTCAGCTCTCCGAGCTTCGAGGGGCCTATGTTGTAGAGGGGATGGGGGAAGCGGCACTGGGCCAGCCTGTAGACCACCTCGTAACCCGCGGTCCTGCAGAGCTCCTCGAGCTCGTCGAGGTTCTCGCTCTCCCAAGGGTAGTACCTGTGGACGATCGCGACCCTCCTTCCCTGAGCTAAGCCCACCACCCCGACCTCAGACCTCTACGCCCTCGTTTTTCAACTGCTCCCTGAGGACGTCGCCTATCGTCAGGCCCCTCCGCTGGGCCCTGGTCACGACCCTCTCGAAGACCTCGTCCGTCGCCTCGACCAGAAGCTTCACCTTCAGGACCTTCTCGAGCTTCCGGGCCAGCTCGAAGGAAGGCTTGAGCTCGTTGTTCTCGATGCGCCTGATCGTCGAGACCTTCTCGCCCACCATCTCCGCCAGCTGCTCCCGCGTGAGGAACCTCGCCTCCCTCGCCTTCCTCACGACGTTCCCCAAATCTTCGACGAACTCGTACCTCTCCACCCGCTCCACAACCCCGGCATACCTGTCGGCTCCGCCCTTCCTTTGCGGAGCGCTCCGCGGCTGCATGCAACCCTAATCGTTCCAGCTCACGCTTAACGCTTTTGCCGCGTTCGATTCCCGAGACTTGTTCGACCGCCACGAAAACCTTATGTGTCATGAGGATGTGGCAAAGATGCGCTTGATCCCGCGTTCGTTCGAGTATGTGGCTCCGCGAACACTCCAAGAGGCCGTCAGGATACTGAAGAAGTACAAAGGGGAGGCGAAGGTCCTCGCAGGCGGCCACAGCCTGATTCCGCTGATGAAGCTGAGGCTCTCGAACCCGCAGGTGGTCGTCGACCTGAAGCACCTCAGGCCCAAGCTCGCTTACATCAAAGTGGTTGGGAAGACCGTCAGGATCGGTGCCCTCACTAGACACGCAGAGATCGAGCACTCCGACGTGCTGAAGAAGGTCGTGCCGATCATGCCGGCCGCTGCGGAGTGGATCGGCGACATGCAGGTGAGGAACATGGGGACCATCGGCGGCTCCCTCGCCCACGCAGATCCGGCTGCCGACTGGCCCGTCGTGACGCTCGCCCTGAACGCGACCTTCGTCGCCAACGGAGGAGCTCAGAGGAAGATACCAGCGACGAAGTTCTTCCTCGGCCCGTTCACGACGGCCCTGAAGCCCCACGAGATCCTCACCGAGATCCAGGTACCGGTACCGCCTGCCAAACACGGCTGGTCGTGGAAGAAGTTCGAGAGGAAGGCAGGCGACTTCGCGACCGTTAACACGGCCGTGATCGTCGTTCCGGGAAAGAAGGGCGAGATAGAAGACGTCTCCATCGCGGTGGGCGCGGTCCACGTGAGGCCCTTCAGGGCGACCGATGCCGAGAAGGTGCTGAAGGGTAAGGTGCCGACGATGGACCTGATAAGGGAGGCGGCTGAGAAGGCCGCGGCCATGTCGGAGCCCTCCGCCGACCTGAGGGGGAGCGTCGAGTACAAGCGGGAGGTGACGAAGGTCTTCGTCCGCAGGGCCCTCGTCGAGGCCTGTGAGCGCGCAGGTTTGTTAAAGGCCGAGGAGGCGGTGGTGAGGTGAGATGGCTCGGAGGGTTGCTGTGAGGGCAGTCCAGAAGAGGGCCAAGGGGCCAGCGCCCCAGTCGAGGGTTCCGATCAAGGTGAAGATCAACGGCGTCGAGTACTCCCATGAGGTCGAGCCGAGGCTCCTGCTCGTCCACTACATCAGGGACGTAGTGGGCCTCACCGGCACCCACATAGGCTGTGACACCAGCAACTGCGGAGCCTGCACCGTCCTGATGAAGGGCCCGTGGGGGAACGAGTGGAGGGCCGTGAAGTCCTGCACGATGTACGCGGTCCAGGCGGACGGCGCCGAGATAATCACGATCGAGGGCCTCGCCAAGGACGGAGAGCTCCACCCGCTCCAGAGGGCCTTCTGGGAGCACCACGCCCTCCAGTGCGGTTACTGCACGCCCGGGATGATCCTTGCGGCCCTCGGCTTCCTGAAGCTGAACCCGAACCCGACGAGGGATGAGATCAGGAAGGGGATATCGGGGAACCTCTGCCG
>Ga0079997_104466_pt1 | contig 12662 bp, 11 predicted proteins | sample PerSpoCPS_CMetaG_FD_69200 | JGI IMG/M metagenome (GOLD analysis project Ga0079997, IMG submission 69200) | Archaeal communities from Yellowstone National Park, Wyoming, USA - Perpetual Spouter C (PS_C) MetaG (SPADES assembly) (version 2) | ecosystem: Environmental > Aquatic > Thermal springs >... | reverse complement strand
ACGTTTAAATTTAAATAATGATAGTATCTTTCAACAGGTTCTATAGCGATAACGGTATTTCCTAAAGATGCATAGTATATCGATGAATCACCTACCCAGGCGCCTATATCAATAACATATGTATTTCTAGGCGATCCATATAGGTTTTTGCGAAAAAACGCCCTTAATTGGTATAGAAGTTCAAGCATATACTCTCTCGGAGCATGAATAACATAACCATTAACAATAGCTATGGCATCGTTACCGCTATAATAGGCTTTATCAATCCCAAGAATTTTTGAAACCCTATCCAAATAGCCTTCATAAATATAATTCCTAAGCTCGATCTCAAGCAACCTTGATAAAAGGCTCCTAGTTCTTCCAAATAAATTCAACGATCTAGAATCACCGAATTCTAGTAGAAACACATCCTTACTAACTTTATAATAGGTCTCGAAACTAGCTCCAAATAAAATATATTTAATCATCTTAAATAAGGTCTTAGGATCATTAATTAAATATTTTATTAGTGATCTATATAATACGAATAATCTTTCAGAATTAATCAGCGATCACCCCCTTAAATTTGATAATTAATATCTTTAGTAGTAGGATTTTTGATCTTTTCATTCTTAGAATGCCTAGAATGTAACTATCCAATTCTAATCCCTAACAATATTCTTTTCTATAAGCATTAAAATATTCAACCCTATAGATAGATCTATCGATTTTTGGCTTCCTGTATTTTGTTGAATTATTGTAACTTTAAAGATCCTGTTTTAAGTCCTCCATACTATCTTATATATCTCTATGTTATTATTCTAGATCCCTACCGAGTACTTGTTTTCTTATTTCATGCTATGGTCTCTGTGCATACAAGTTAAAAGGATATGTTAGGTGTACTTTTATATAAAGTATAAATTTTATTATGTAGATTTATATTATTTGATAGCTTTCTAAATTTGCTCGCTAATTTAATATGTTTTCTAATATATCTATCTATGTTTTAATTTTACATAACAACTTGACTAGTGGTTAGATATTTTTTCTTGTTCGGTATAAAATAGCAGTATTAATATATTAATATTACATTATACTTGTTTGGTGATGCATTATTAAAAGGGATATCGTATTGCTTCACTTTTAGGTACAATAGGCATTTCCTCTTGTTTCAAGTATTATGTTAGATATATTGATCTCTATGATTATTTTTAGAAAGATAAATAGACCTACTACATTGGTTAGGAAGCAACTATCTTACTATTAGGGTAAGTATATATAAAGATATCTCATAATAATTCGTTCTCTACATAGACATTGGCTTATTACCTCTAATTGTAAATTATCAATGGCTATGAAAATAGGCTTCTTTACAGGTGCGCCTTTAGAAGTTTATGGGGGTACTGAGGTATGGATCTTAGAGGTAGGTAATAGGCTCTCTGAAAAGGGGCATAGGGTTTTTGTAATTTCGCCTTTAAGAAGTCTGTCGAGGGATCCTATTAGAACTAAGATAGAGCCTAAGTTTATGTATCTCAGAATTCCCTATGTAGGGTTTAGTCTTGGGGGGCTTAAGTTCTATAGACCTATATATTATCCTGATTTTGATGTAGCATATTTAGCTAATATAGGTGTGTTTCCTATTGCCAATAATAGGTCAATTCTTGGTGGACATACATTATTTCCAGGGGTGCCGATGTTTCGTTTTAAGGCATTATCTGTAACTATATTAAGTACTATGGGTAAGTTGGTAGCTGCCCACTCCCTCACCCCGTCACAGGCTTTTATGTTTAATAGGATGAGGTTTAAGAGGGTTTACTATATACCAAATGGGGTAGACTGTGAAAGATTCAAGGTGGCTGATGATCTCGAGGATCGAAGCGTTATTTTCATAGGTAGATTAACAGAGCAAAAGGGAATACCATTCATATTAAAACTTGCTGCTATTCTCAGAGATATAAAGTTCCACATTATCGGAGACGGGCCTCTGAGAAACATGGTCATAGAAGCATCATCAAGATTAAATAACATCATTTACCATGGATTTGTAAGCGAGGCCGAGAAGACCCATCTGCTCTCAAGATCTTCTGTCTTAATACTTCCATCGAGATATGAGATCATGCCGCTCACAGCTCTAGAAGCAGCAGCTTCAGGGGTTACTGTGGTGAGTTTTGATCTAAAATCTATGAGAGAACTAAATATAGACAAAATACTATGTAAAGATCTCGAGTGTTTTGTAAATAGTATAAAGAAACTAACTAGGGACTATACGTTAGAAAGAAAAATTAGCGTTAGAGAGAGAGCAGCTAAATACTGTTGGAACAACATAATCAATAAGATCGAGAAGATGTTTATAGAGGTCAGATCAGGACTATAGAAATGACTATATAGCGAAACTATAGTATATCAATTACCTTGTTATATTACGCGGCGTTTAAGTAGTCCTTTAAAACTTTGGGATATGGTCCTCTATATTCAGGGAGATTAGCGATCATCTCATTAATAAGCCTACGTCCTAGAACATCTAAATCCTCAATTCCATATACCTCTCTACCTTTAATCTTTGCATATTCCTCATAAGATATACCCTTTTTATAGGCATTCCAAAATTCTTCTCTATATTTGTACCATAGAATTTTTACAGCGAGTCTAGAAGGCTTCCTAACGCCTCCTAGATGGAGGCCAAGAGCTTTATTGATAAAGATCGCTCTATATAATCTGAGAGGGGCTATTAAGCTGTCATACGGTATATTTTTCATTACTATTTTTCTATACTGTAGTTTAGTAGAGTAGGTAAAGAGCCAGTGTTCTACGTGTTTACCGCAGATGTGCTTAAGATCTCCACAGATAAAGATCCACGGCCAATATATGAGGTAATGTCTTCTATGATCTAGATCCTCTATGAAGGATCTTATGAAACTACCTGTATCATCATATAGTATGAAGTCACCATCCCAGTGTAAAATCCACCTATAAGAGCTCTTTCTAAGCGCCTCATTCCTGATCTCGCTTAGATCTCCTGGTGGGACTCTATAAAGCCTTATGTTTAGTCCGTGTTCTTCCCTCACCCTCTTCACGATCTCTGGTGTCTTGTCTGTTGATGAGTCCATCACTATATACTCATCTACCAGATCTTTTATCGATAGTAAAGATGGCTCTATCCAGTCTTCCTCGTTATATGTTATTACCATTGCTGAAATTCCTTGGGGCCTGGATCTGGGATCCTCGTAATAGCCTATTCTAAAGGCTACTTCAGAGAGTATATTCCTTAGAAGAAATGTCCCCCTCCTCCCAAGGATCCTCCTAGCTATCGCCCTCAGGTTTAAGATTAACACCCATTACTAAATATATCTGTGGCACTTATGATTAACCTTATTACAACTAAAAACCTCGTCCTTTAGGGCGGGGATAGATAGACACTTTGTTGTTAAGCTTAAGTATCTCTTTCCGAATATTTTTTGGAATGCGGGTGGGAGCCATCCATAGAGCTTGTGGAGCTCTGCTCCCTACCCGTAGCTATTGGCTACAGGCAAGGCGGAGCAAATGAAGCAGGAAGCCCTGCCTTTCAGTGCTGAGAGGAGGTTAGACTCTGATAATATAGGGTCTAGAACTGCTTTTCAGCTTCTCATCGTCTAATACTAGGGTTTTCAGCTTTGCTAGATAACCGTGTTTCTCGAGTAGGTTTTCTGATAGGGCGAGCATTAGACTTTGCAGGGAGAGCCTTATTTTAGGTGCTAGTAATAGAGGTTCGTAGGGGCCTTTACATGTTTTCATGAGTTCTTTCTTGAATATGCCATCTATAAAGCCTCTACTAATTATCCTACCTCCGCTTCCCTGAAAAATTCTAAGGTAGAGACCCGCTACTTCAAATATCACTGGCATATACAAATATTTAGACTTTAAATATGGGCTAAGAGTTTTCCTATATATTAGATATTTATTTCTCTTCGCAGCATACCATGCGAGAGGCATAGCCTTCTTCACAGTAGCAGGCCCATGTGTATCCCCACGATCTCGGGAATAGCTATCGTCTTAAACCCATGGCTCCACATATCGAGCGCTAACTCAGTCTCCTCCCATAATAGGAAAAGCTCTTCTTTAAATAGATATCCCCTAATCTTCATAACGGGCTTAAGCTTTATAACCACCAGATTTCCCATTGCATAGGTTACATAAGAAGGCTTCTCAGGACACTCACTCAACTCTAGACCCTCACATCTCGCTATTGTTTGCATTGTTACGTTAATGATCTTTCCTACAGATTCGATTCTTTTTCCATCACTCTGCAGATTAACCCCCTGAGCTATGGCTATATCATTTCGACTCTTCATGTATTTTAAAATATATCTTAGAAAAAAGCTATTCTTAATAATATAATCGTTATTCATAATAACAACATAGCTAGGTACACCTCTATACTCTATATACCTCCTAAAACCCCTCTCATTGCCCCCTGCATATCCATAGTTTTTGCCAAGCTTTATAAGTAGTATATCACCTCTATATCGATTCTCGATTTCCTCTAAGCTACCATCTGTAGAGCCGTTATCTATAACAATCACATCCAAGTAGGGGTAGTCTATCTGCAAAGCACTATCAATAGATCTAAATAATATCTCACCAAGATTTTTCAGCCCATTATAGTTGAGTATAAGAAGGCAAACCCTATCATTCATAGCAGATCTACCTGGCCACATCACATATCCCCGAGATCATAATTTGTACTATATTAAGGTTATAAGGGATAGCCGAAGTTGGTATCAGCTTCTCTTAGCCTTGGGCATCTGCTGTCTTTCTCGCTTATTGTTGCTTCTTGTAGGGGCCATTTTATTGCTAGCTCTTCGTCTTTCCAGTGGATGCATCTCTCGTGTTGAGGGCTATACTCCTTGGTGACCATATATACTACTATGGAATCTTCTATTGCTTGGAATCCGTGTGCAAAACCTGGGGGTATCCAGATGGCTTTTCCTTGGTATATTTCTTCTGCGACGTATCTCCCATAGTATGGGGATCCTTTTCTTATGTCAACTGCTACATCGTATATCCTGCCTTGGATTACATAGACTAGCTTTCCCTGCTCAGCTGGTTTTAGCTGGTAGTGGAGGCCCCTTATAACCCCTCTCCTCGAGTAGCTCATGTTGGCCTGGATATAGTCGTAAGGGATCCCGTTTGAGAGGAAATCGCTCCTCTTATAGATTTCTGCGAAGAAGCCTCTGTGATCTGGGAAGCTTATATATTCTATAACTATTACATCTGGGATCTCTAGGGGTCTGAATTTGAACGGCATTATCGATACCCAAGCTCTTTTTTAAGGGTTTCTAGAGCGCCTTTTATATTATTAAGATCTATTCCGAGGATCTTGATTGCCTTCTCATTCCTAAGGCTGCTATCTATAGGTCTCGGAGCCCTAAACGATAGGCTCTTAATACTTATAGGCTCGACGAGCTCCCTCCTGAATCCAAAGACATCGCAGATGGCTAGTGCAAACTCGTATCTAGTCATTCTAGGCCCTGCCACATGTATGATACCGCCAACATCTCTTCCCAATAGCTTTTCAACAGCTATCCCTATGAGGGTGTTCAGCGTGGGAGAGGTCCACTGATCATTGGCAGCGCTCACCCTCTCACCCCTTCCGAGTTTCTCGATAACAACCCTCCCGAAGTTAGGCCTCCCAGGGCCGGCTCCATATACACTCGAGATCCTCACAATAGTCCCTCCAAAGCTCCTCACAATCTCCTCAGCTAACAGCTTTGTCAGACCATAGTAGTTGATAGGCCTCGGCAGATCCTCCTCCGAGTATAGCCCCCTAGAGCCGTCGAATACATAGTCTGTGGAGATATATAATATGTTAGAACCTATTCTATAAGACTCGCTAACAATTCTCCTCGCAGACTCAACATTTACCCTATAGCACTCAGCCTGATTCTCCTCGCAATAATCAGCATTACCTATAGAGGCTACATGTACAACAGCATCGGGCCTAAGATCCCTTATAACCCCCTCCGGATCTACGCTAAGATCTCTCTGGAGGGTTATCACACCATCTATGTGCACCGGGTTGCTTCTATAGATTCCGACGACCTTGTGTTTCTTTGACAGCTCTAGAGCTATTTTATAGCCTGGGGAAGAGCTGATCCCTGTAACTAGGATCCTCATGGCTCTAGAGCCCCGGGATTTTCTCTCAAGATCTTCTTATACCACTCAACAGTAACCCACCTCGGATCCTGCCTTAGATTGCCTAGGAGGAGCTCGTGGTATATTTGTTTAACCCCCTCCTCAACGCTGTAGAGGGTCTCAAAACCAAGGAGCTCTCTAGCCCTTCTAAAGCTCACCCTATAGGATCTCCTATCAGGATCTCCATAGAACTCTATATCGCCACCAACAACCCTTTTAACTATAGAAGCCACATCTATGACCCTGTAGTTCTGATCATCAGAACCAACGTTGATCACCATCCCATTCACCTTATCCCCATCAGCTTCGAGAGCCTTGTGGATAGCTCTGGAGGCGTCTACAACATGTATTAGGGGTCTAACCTGCGTTCCATCCCTCATAACCCTTATAACCCCCTTCTCATACGCCCACAAAGTCATGCCATTCACAAGTAAATCAAACCTCATCCTCCTAGAAGGGCCATAGACAGTTGCAAGCCTTAGGGCAAGGGCTTCGAAGCCTCTCGAGGCTAGGGGTAGTATCTCCCTCTCAGCTAGTAGATTTGCCCTTGCATATGTTGTCAGGGGGTTCGGCTGTGAGTCCTCATCAGCCACCCCATCCTGCTTGCCATATATGCTGCAACTAGATATCAGGATATATCTCTTAACCCCTTTTTTAGCAGCTATATTCGCTATCCTAACCCTACCCCTATAGTTTATCGAGAGAGTCCACTCGGGGTTAAGCTCTCCGGAGGGGTCGTTGGATAGGGATGCCATATCGATGACAGCATCCACATCTCCGAGCACCTCTGGATCCACTGTCCTTATATCCGCCTTCACAAGCTCGAAGCCCCTCTCCCCTATAACATGGGATAGCAGATCCTCGCCGAAGTATAGCCTATCAACACATTTAACGCTATAGCCCCTTCTAAGCAGATACGGGGTCAAAGTGGTTCCTATATAGCCTCCACAACCTGTTACCAGGATCCTCATACCTCCACCTCGGAGAAATCGCCTATATTCAGCCTTATACCCCTTCTAGAGTTCCTAACAATCCTCGCATTCCTACCAACGAGACTCTCCTCAAGCCCGTGTATCCCGATTATAACCGCGTTTTCGAGGACCACAGAGTATTCTAGGGAGCTGTTCTTTATAACAACATTATCCCCGATGCTTGTATATGGGCCTACAAAGGATTCCTCGATCAGGGTGTTCCTGCCTATCACCGCTGGGCCCCTCACAACACTCCTAACAATCTTAGCCCCCTCATCTATGAAGACTCTTCCTTCGATTTTAGAGTCAATAGCCTCACCCCTTATATCCCTCATAGCCCTCTCATCGAGTATTATCGCGTTGGCTGTGATGACATCGTCCTTCTTACCTATATCCAGCCACCACCCGTCTACAATTGAGTAGCCAACCCTGTAGCCCCTGTCTATGAGGATCTGGATCGCGTCGGTGATCTCCAGCTCACCCCTCCAGCTTGGCTTGAGATCCCTTATAGCCTCGAATATAGCTGGTGGCCTGAAGAAGTAGACCCCCACTAGTGCATACCTGCTCGGAGGGTCCTTGGGCTTCTCAACAAGCCTCACTATGTTGCCCCTCTCATCTAGCTGTGCAACGCCGAATCTCCTGGGGTCCTCGACCTCCTTGAGGAGTACATAGGCGTCGTATGATCCCTTGAGAAACCTCTCCAAGTATTTCCCTATCCCTCCTTGGAGAAGGTTATCCCCTAGATAGACTACGAAGGGGTCTTCGCAGACGAAGTCCCTGGCAAGCCCCACAGCATGGGCTATCCCCAAGGGCTTCCCCTGATTGATATAGGTTATCCTACAGCCAAACCTAGAGCCGTCTCCATACCTCTCCACAACCCTCTCAGGATATAGATCCCCAAGGATAATAGCTACATCTCTAACCCCACATGACACGAGATCCTCCAAAACATATTGAGAGACAGGCTTATTCGCTATCGGGATCAGCTGTTTAGGCCCGCTGAAAGTCAGAGGCCTAAGCCTAGTCCCAAGCCCTCCATGAAGTATAACACCCTTAACGTTATCCACGATCCCATACCACCTCTAAAACATCCATAAAAGGATATTTATACCTTATATCCCCCTCTCAGGATACCATCGACTCGATTAAGATCTCCCCCATTTATAGACGCAATCTATACAAAAAACCTTATAAACACCGGCCCTGCCCTAAAAGGGCGAGGCTTTCAGTTATAAAGCTATTAGATAGGCTTTATGGAGGATGATTCTATGCATCATCATACGAGGAGGCAGAGCACAGATTGTTGATTGAGGGTGCTAAGGGGTATGTGGAGCTGGTGGAGTAAGTAGTATGGAAGAGCGTGGGGTGGTGATTTTCCGTGCCTGTTGGCATGAGCCTCCCCCTCGACATCTACTCATATGTGGGGCATTATTTGGCCCGCTTCGCGGTGGATCACAGGCCTCACTGCTGATGTCCACCACGCTGTTATTGAAGCAGGGGCTTGTGCTTATGGTGGCTAAAAGCCTATAAACCATTAGCTAAGCCAGCGGGCTCTGGTCTCTATTCTCTGTTGGCTTGTCTGTTGCGCACTATATTTATAGCTACTGCTATTGCTCTTCCGAGGAGCTCTATTCTGGATGCTCTGGATATGTGTGCAGCTATTATCGATGCTATTGAGCCTATTACCCCTAGGGCAGCGTCTATCAGCGGTTCCCTGGGTGGTTGGGATAGTCCTATGGTTAGGATGGCTTGTATAGCCATCATCTTGATGATCCCATGTATATCTACACCCCTTATAAGAGGTAGTGGTGCTATTGATGATGCTAGATATGCAATTGCTATCCCCTTGACCCCTGCTAACCCTGCTAGGATTGGGGATAGAGTTGCCAGTGTTGCCAGCGATGCCACCCCTATGGTTGCTAGCCTTGCTAGGCTTCTCTCCCAGTTCATCCTAGACATGCTGTTAGCTATAGCTGCATATGGTATAGATGCTAGGCTCAATATTGTGAGGATCTCCCAGCGGGCTGAGAAGTCGCTGCCTAGGATGCCTAGTATGCTGCGCGAGGAGATGCCAACCCCAACCGCTATTGGGAGTACTAGGGAGGCGCTTAGAGAGGCCCCCAACCTAGATAGCTCTGGGCTTGCACCCCTCATCATGGCTGGGATGGATACGCTGGCAACGCTTGAGGGTATCAGCCCGACTGCCGAGGAGATCATTAGCGATATATATATAACCCCAGCAGCCTCTGGATCCCTGGTGAGGATCCCTGCTGCAACTACTCCACCACTCACAAGGGCTGGGGAGAGGGATATGGGGTAGTTCGACACCCCTATTCTGAGGACCTCAGCTAGATCCCCGGAGCCCGGCGCGGCTAGGCCAAGCCTTCTCACCGATAGAGCTAGGGATGCCATTGAGGCAACTATAGATGCGAGGAGCATCCCAAAAGCTGCTCCTAAGCCCCCATAGCCTAGGAGGATGAGGGGTATCCCAACAGCTATCCTAGAAATGTTAGAGGCTAGAACCACGAGGAAGTACTCCCATACCATGTTCATTGCTACAAGGGTGTTGAGGGATACCATGGATACCATGGATAGGATCGTCATTACAACCGCTAGGAAAGCATAGCTTGAGAAGCCTGTATATAGGCTTGAGAGGGGTGTGTATATAACTATGAGAGAGCCTAGAAGGCCAAGGAGAATAGCTATTAAAAGCCCGGAGGAGAAGGCCTTGGAACCCCTCACAGGGATCTCCCTGAGCATTGCATATGAGAGGCCCAGATTCAGCAGGGTCGACACAAGCCCCGAGATAGATACGGCGCTAGCAGCATAGCCAACGCCAGAGGCCCCGGCAAACCTGCTAGAGAGTAGCCAGAAGACAAGACCGGAGAGGTTAACAACAAGACCGCTTAGGATAAGCCATATAGAGCCCCTCAAAACATCATCAAAACCCCTGGCAACGCTATCCGAGATCCCCAGCACCCCTGCAACTAGTTGTTGAATAAGCCACTATATAAGCTATCCAACCACCGAAATAATCTGGGAGATCGATCATGCCATACTATTAAAAAATAGTGCCTCCACCAACAGCTGGGAACCTCACCCTTCAAGACAAGAAGAAGGTCGGTTCATGGGGTATCGAGGTTTTTAACAATCTCCTGAAGATCCTTATAAGGTAGTGCTGAATGGTTTAGCTAGCAAATATGAGGTTTTATCCTTTTTAATGGTAGTGGGGATGCTTTTATATTTGTTCATTCTCCAGCTTAAGCTTATGGGTATCCAGTTCATAATTGTTTTTATGATGAGGTGATATCTCTGCCAGATCTTGGGAGACCTCGGGATGCTATGATGCCCAGAGCACCCGAGATCGAAGCTCTGGATGAGGGCTATGCCCAGAAGGGCTTCGGGAATCCAAGGGTAGATGGGAGTCCCTTTCCGCTGGGCTCAACAGCCACCAATGAAACCACAGGGCTAGAAACCCTGTGGATCAAGAAGCAAAGCAACACCAAACAAATTAATACCAGTGATAACCAACAACCGTCGGGGGACAAGCGGTTGTTAGGAGGTCACCGGCTAGATGGGGAGAATAAAGCTTAGCTTCGCACCAGATGTAGAAGTTGTGTTCGTAGACAGAGAGATGGCGCTTAGGAAGATAGAGGAGTGGGCTGAAAAGGGAGTTATAAATGTGCAGGTTGTCTTTGGCCCCGAGGGCTGTGGCAAATCCGCTTGGCTCCGGCAGTCCTCAGAGGTGTTGAGGGATCTTGGCTTCGACGTTATATACATAAACCCTGTGGAGAAGGAGTTCTACGCAGTAGTTGGTGTAGATGGTATTAGGGAAAGGCTGTTGGAGATTTTAAGAGAAGCCACTGACGAGGCTTGGGCGAGGGCTGTGTGGGCTACGGTGGATCTAGTTAGAGGGCTTATAATAGCTGGGCGGAGGAAGATCGCTGTTCTTGCAGACGAGGTGTTTCAAGCGATAGGCTTGGGCAAGGCCTCTACCTATGTTAAGGGTTTGCTAGGATTGATAGAATATCCCCCTAGGAGTTATGAGAGGGTTATAGCTGTTGTCGCTACCAGCGAGGGGGTGTCTAGGAGGGAGATTGGTAGGCATAGATGGGCTGATCTGCTTCCCATGTGGAACATGCCTAGAGAGGGTTTTAGACAGCTCTACGATCAGCTCCCCGGCGGGAAGCCACCATTTGACGAGGTTTGGAGACTAACAGGTGGAAACCCAAAGCTACTGGCAGAGCTCTATAGAGTAGGGTGGGATGCAGATGTTGTTGTTAAGAAGATCGTGGATAGGAAGAGGATAGACGCCTTTGTGGCATCTCTGAGCAACATCGAGAGAATGCTTTTAACGCAGGCAGTAGAGGATCCAGATGTTTTGCTCAGCAGGGAGGGGGTGTCTATTATGGATAGACTGACAGATCTCAACCTGATCGTGGATACAATACCAGAGAGAGATCCATTGCTCTGGGCCGGCGAAGCGCCACCAGAGAAAGACCTGGGGCTAGGAATAGGGAGGCGGGTGGCCTGGCAAACACCTCTGCATAGGGAGGCTGTTGAGAAAGCCCTTCATTGACCCCACCCTAGAGGGCGAGGCTTTCAGTTGTAGCTAGAAGTTTTAACCTCCTTGAAGAGCTTACAATTGCAGTTGCCGATGCCGAGGAGATAAACGCTCTCACAAGGGTTATGTTCCTAGTTGTTTCCTATGATCTAGGCTGTGAGGAGTGTGTTAGAAGGCTCTTAGATCCTCTAAGATTATAGGTTAAGCCTAGCTTGTGCAGATTTAATATTGAGTTCGCGAATGTAGTCATTGGGTAGGCGGTGATTCGTGGGTAGCTCGGTATTTGTGCCGAGGAGGCTTGTTGAGGAGATTGAGAAGAGAGGTTTAAACCTAGAGGATACCATAATAGAAGCTCTTTCTAAGGCACTAAATTTTGATCCGAAAACTATTGCTGAGTCCCGCCTAGAGCTTGCTGAGAGATATTTAGCTGAGGGTAGGAGCTTAGTAGATAAAGATCCTGTCCAGGCTAGTGAGAAGCTTTACAAGGCTGCTGAGGAGTGTGTTAAAGCTCTAGCTATGCACTTCAACCTAGAGGATATCCTGAGAAGCGTTAAGAAGAGGGGTAAATGGGCTGTAGCTGATCTCGAGAAAGCTGTTGAGGCATCAGCGAGATGGTTGGCGGGTGGTTTGGAGAGGCTTGGGATAGGGCGTGGGCTCTACACGTATGGGGCTTCCACGAAGCTAAGTTTGATAGCAGTGCTGTGAGAATTAGAATGCCGTATGTAGAGAAAATTGTTGAGGAGACTAAGAAGCTACTTAGACCAGGGTAGGAGGTACAATCGCTAAGCTATACATGGAAGAGATTCCCTTTAGAGCGGGGGTTTGGGCTATATCCCCTCTGAGAGGGTTTAGCACCACGCCTGGTCTTAGGCGTGTTACCCCTACCCCGCATAGTGTGGGGGCTCAGGAATATGGATTTTTCTCTTCTCTAGAACGTTGAACACTTGCTGGTGGGTATTTAAATGTTGTTGGGGATT
>Ga0079997_128747_pt1 | contig 12810 bp, 16 predicted proteins | sample PerSpoCPS_CMetaG_FD_69200 | JGI IMG/M metagenome (GOLD analysis project Ga0079997, IMG submission 69200) | Archaeal communities from Yellowstone National Park, Wyoming, USA - Perpetual Spouter C (PS_C) MetaG (SPADES assembly) (version 2) | ecosystem: Environmental > Aquatic > Thermal springs >... | reverse complement strand
GGTCGTGCCTTTATACACTCCTCCGAAAATCGATTCCCGCCTGGAACCCTCAGGCATCAGGTTTAAAAGGGGGACAGCTCCTTGCGGAGTTCAAGCTCACGAACTTGGGTGAGGTTAAGGTGATGTTTGAAGGTTGAATGCGGAAGTCTACGGACCTGACGGGAAGGCTTTGGCTCCAGCTTCTCTGGATAAGGCTGTCGTTTCAATACCGGGATCCACGCAAACCCTGACCTTAAAGGTAGAAGTCAACGAAGCAACCTTAAGCAAGATCGCATCCTACTTCATGGAAGGCAGGGATAGAATAAACATCGAGGTTAGGGGAAATGCTATACTGCGCGTTTTCGGTTCCAGAGTCATAGCACCCGTGTCTTCGTCGTTTGAACTCAAATTGAAAGACATCCTGAGGCAACCAATAGGGTGATGGCTTTGGCGCTCTTCAAGTTTAACCTTCTAGGGCTTGCGTCGGCCTTTCTGCTCTTTTACACGGCCCTATCCAACAACCCGTGGTGGACGGTGTACGGAGGGGTAGGTGATGAACGCACCTTCTCGGCCGAGGTCTCTCCGTTCAACATATCTGTGGAGGTCTTGGGGAAGCCGGTAATAGTTCCGATGCTATTTTACCTGACCATGGCGGCCAGACTCAGCATCCTGCTGGCAGCCGCAACGACGCTCTTAGGCTCCTTGCTGGCCAATAAGCCATGGTCAAAACCACTTATAAGCCTAAGGGGACTGATACTGCCTGTACTCTTCTTGGCTGGTCTTTTCATAACGTTAAATCTAGCTAGCTCATACGCAAACGTAAGCATACCGCTAATCGGGCGGTCTATTATAGAGTATACAATCAATTACGGCGGGCTTAGGATAGATACGGAAATGGCTGTAGAGGCGGCGCTTACCCAAGAGTATTGGATTGCGCTGACGGCCGGGGTGTTGTCCGTTCTAGCTAAGGCTGACCACGGCAGGATAGTTGGAGACCAACCTCGAAACGCGGACTAGTATGGGCACTAGCGGGGCAGATGAGACGGTTTTACTTGTACATATTACCGGCGATCACGGGAATCTGAGATGAGAGCCGAAAACGTCACAGGAATTGCCGAAAGGTAGCGAAGAGAGGCGAAAAGAGCCCAGGAATTAATCCACAAGAGGCCATAAGACCTTAACTTTAACGTGAATACATCCTTTATCCTTCACCTCAAGGCCTATTGCCACGCTTCCATTCCTCTCCCATGATGAGCTGCTGGAAGAGGGTCGATGAGAGGCTCATTAAGCGTGGCATGCTCATTATGGATCTGGATTTCTTGAGGAATTACCGGGATGAGCTCATCGGAATGAACAGGAAGAAGAGGGGGAGGCCTTACAGGATAGCTGAGAGCTACGTCAGGTTCCTTGCTGTTATCAGACATCTCTTCTCCCTAGGTTACAGGCAGCTTGAGGGTTTCACCAGAGTCCTTGAGAGGGTCTTCCCGATCCTTCCCGTGATAGACTACTCATGGATAAGGAGGAGGATCGTCCGGCTGGGAGAAGATTTTGTGAGGTACGATCTGAGGAGCGTAAACGGTCCAGTGGTCATAGTCCTGGACTCGACCGGTGTCAAGGTCTGCAGGTCTGGTTCGTGGCTAGAGAGGAGATACTCCAGGAGGAGGGGATATCTGAAGATACACTTCGCTATAGACGCAATGACAGGAGAGATAGTGTACTTTGAGAGGACAACAGATAGGGTACATGACTCTGAGGTCGCTAAGAGGATGGTAGATAGATCGATGGAGGCTGGGAACGTAATAACGGTAATCGGAGACGGAGCATACGACTCCATCGGATTCATAAGACATCTCGAGAGGAAAGGAATAGAACCTATTATAAGGCCAAGGAGGAATGCCAAGATGATAAGGGATTACGGGTACAGAGCCTGGAGCAAAATGGTTGGATATGGTAGGAGGTGGATGGCTGAGGCTGCAATATCCAAGTTCAAAGCGTTGTTCGGAGAACATCTCCTCTCCAGGAAGCCGAGATGGATGGACTCAGAGCTGACGATCAAGGCGTTCATATACAACATGCTTTTGAGCGCAGTAACGACGCAGGAAACTGGGCCCCAGCCGGAGAGGGGAAAATCGAACCATAGGAATTAGACCACAAGGCAAGTACCGCTAAAGGTTTTTATGGAGGCTGATAGAGGCCTGTAGAAGACGAAGGGAGGCTGATGATAATGATGATTGAATACAAAGAACCATTAAGAATACTGATTATAGGGTTAGGTACTGTGGGTTCTAGCCAAGCTTATTTAATGCGTAAGCTTAATCATGAAGTTTTCGGTTACGACATTAATCCTACTGTGGTTAACGAGATAGTTACTCAGAAATTAGAAACAGAGGTAGATATAACGTTTATATGTACCCCTGAAAGTGTAGTTGAAGACGTAATTCAACAACTTGTAAACAATGGTGTAAAGGGACTTTATGTTATTAAGAGTACAACTCCTGTTGGAATGTGTATGGAGTTGATGAAGAAGTTCAATACCCACATATGTCATAACCCTGAATTCCTGAGAGAGAGATATGCTTTAGAAGATGTCGTGAATCCAAGTAGAGTGGTCATTGGAGAATGTTGTAAAAAGCATGGCGATCTCCTAGAACAGTTATATAAACCATTAAATAAACCAATTTATCGTACCGATCCAACGACGAGCGAACTTATAAAGCTAGTTTCTAACGTAATGAGATGTTTAATGATAAGTTTCTGGAATTATGTTTATTTATTAAGCCAGCGGGTTGGCGCAAATATTGAGATCATAGCTGAGGCGGCTGACCCTGGTAAAGTTATAGGCGAGTGGGAAGGGGGAAAATGGGGCACAAGATTCTTTGGGAAACCATATGGTGGTAAGTGCTTACCCAAAGATATTAAACATTTGTTAAACGCAAGTCGAAAATATGGTATAAACACAGCATTACTTGAGGCAACAGAAGAAATCAATGAATTGGTCAGATCTCTAAACACAGGAGGGAGCGAGGTAAATGGGTGACAAGGTATTAGTGACAGGCGTTGCTGGATTTTTAGGCTCTTTTCTTGCTGAAAGACTTATTGAGGAAGGATATTATGTTGTAGGTATAGATAATTTGTTTAGAGGAAAAATGCAAAATATACAACACCTTTTAAGCATTAAAAAGTTTGAGTTTTACGATTACGATGTTAGAAGACCTTTACCTACGTGGCTGTTCGATGATGTTGAAGTGATATTTCACTATGCTGCCATTAATGGTACACGCCATTTTTATGAGCGTCCAGTAGAAGTACTAACAGTAAATGTCGAAGGAACATTAAATGTTTTGAGAGCTTCTATAGAGAATGGTGTAAGAAAGTTTGTTTTCGCTTCAAGTAGTGAAGTCTATGGTGATCCGCAAAAAATTCCTATCGCTGAAGATCATCCGTTAGTCATATCATCAATAAATAACCCTAGGCATTCGTATGCCGTTAGTAAAATAACAGGTGAGTTTTATGTGAAGTGGTTTGCAGAAAGAAGTGGTTTAAAATATCTTATTCTGCGAATATTCAACACTTACGGTCCTAGAATGGATTCTTCAGAATATGGACAAGTAATACCAGAATTTATAAGGAAAGTGCTCTTAGAACCAGAGTTCACAATAATAGGTCCTGGAACACAGACGAGAAGTTTTTGCTATATAGATGACAACATAGAGATGACCTTAAGAGTGTTTAGGACCGTCAATAATGAAGTGTTAAATATAGGAAATGATGAAGAAATTTCAATATTAGATCTCGCTAGAATACTTCATGAAATCGTAGGAAGAGATTTCAAATACAGACTTCTACCGCCTAGGGAAGGCGATCCAGCTAGACGAATCCCAGACATAAAGAAAGTTGTTTCTCTAACAGGTTACCATCCAAAAATATCATTAAGAGAGGGATTAATGAAAACCATAGAATGGTATAAAAAGATGTGGGGTGTGAAATAATGGTTAAAGTAAAGATAGTCATTCCTACTTGGAATGAGCGGGAAAATATTGAGAGATTACTCGATAATATTCGTAAAGTAATGAGTTCGCTGAATATCGATTATGAAGTCATTATAGTTGACGATAATAGTCCTGATGGTACAGCAGAGATCGCTCTGAAATTTAACGAAGCGTACGGTCATGTTAAGGTAATTAAGAGATATAGCAAAGCTGGTTTAGGGTCAGCAATTAAAGAAGGTTTGAAATATGCATTAAGCGATGGGAACACGCTTTACATAGTGACCATGGACGCTGATCTAAGCCACTTGCCAGAGGAAATACCGAACCTATTATATAATGCATCAACTGTAGATATAGTTCAGGGTTCTAGGTATGTAAAAGGGGGAAGGATAAAAGGATGGAGAATGCATCGAAGAATGATGAGTTGGGGTGCAAACACATTTATTAGATTACTCTTCCACACAAAGATAAAGGACCATACCTCTGGCTTTAGGGTGTACACATCCAAAGTAGCGCAGGTAGTAGTAAATGAAACATTTAGCCGAGGCTACGAATGGCTAGTTGAAGCTTTGATAGTAGCTAGAAAAAGTGGATTCACAATTACGGAGGTTCCCATAACATTCATTAATCGAAGAAAAGGAAAGAGCAAAGTGGGGTTCAGGGAAATATTAAGGTGGCTCAATTTTATGTTATACTATGCTTTTAAACAGAGGTGCAGAAGATGGTAATAGAATTTTTACTAAAAAACGAAGAATTCATAATCAGATTAGGATACTTTTTAACCGCTTTAATTATTCTTTCAGTAATTGTCAATAAGGGCTTTATTATTCCTACGGACGTCACAATCATAATCTTTTTTATACTTCTCATTATACTTATGATTGGTAATGTAGTAGCATTTACACTCCTTAAAAGACCTGAAAAGATAATGTATCTGATACCCTTATCGTTAATTATTACCTTGATCTTCTCGCATTATACTTTCATTAGATACATTATGGTACCTTACTCTTCTGATTCGATAATAATGTCCCATGTAGGTGCGGAATCTATTCTTCGGGGGGAAAATCCTTATAAAGTTTCCCTGCTTCCACATTATGAACGTTTTAACTTACCTTTACATCTCACAACTCCGAAAATGGATGGTACAATTACTGATGTAATAACATATCCTGCATTTAACTTTCTATTTTTTGTACCCTTCATCTTATTCGGATTAAATGATATTAGATGGGCTTTACTTTTTTCCCATATCGCTACACTTATAGTTATGTATATTTTTACGCCTAAGAAATATAGATCTCTAATCTTAATACCAATGTTTGTAATTCCTGATTTCCTTACTTTTACTCCAGGTGGCGTTACCGATATTGTTTGGGTGTTCTTACTAGTTTTATCATTGAAATTATGGAATACCCGCCCTGTCATTAGCTACATATTTCTTGGTCTAGCATCAAACTTCAAACAAATAGTCTGGTATGCCCTACCCTTCTTTTCAATCCGTTTATGGTGTGAAGGCGTTGATCTCCCTTATAGTGAAAAAGTGAAGAGGTTCGCGATTTTTTGTGCGACTCTAGGTTTAACTTTTACTGTACTGAATGCGCCTTTTGTAATTGACGCACGTGACGAGTGGTTACAAGCAGTTCTAGCTCCACTGTTCCCTCAAGGTGCACCGATGGTACCTTTCGGTTTCGGTTTAGCACTTATGTCGAGCTTTGGAATTTCTCTGCCACTGAGGTATTTTACTGGTTTAACGATTTTAGCAATCGTAGTAGCAACAATTGCATACTATTTATACTGTGACGAATATCCATGGCTTATGTGGGTTCTCCTCCTTATCATTCCTTTATTTTGGTGGAGATCTTTACCAAATTACTTTATTTACTGGATTCCTTTACTTGCTTTTGATGTTTTTGCAAAATCATGCAAAAGGTGTAAACAATGAGATTGTTCAATGTAAGGAGGTATAGGAAAAAACTGTTGCTTATGCTCATATTTTTCTCGATAATGTTTGCAGGACTATGGACTTGGATAAATATTGGGATTAAAGAAATTCTTTCTATAGAATTCATCGATATAATACCTGTTCAGAATCGAGAGATTGATGAAATAAATGAGGTGGTTATTACCATAAGGAATACAGGATCATATCCAATAATACCAAGGTTCGGCATCTATCGCAATTTCATAAATTATTATCCTATGCCGTGGCGCATCCTAGAAGGACCTGAAATACTTCGTCAAGGCACTTCAGCAACATATAGAATCTACACCGAGTATCCAGAATGGTTCGTCAAAAATGGCGATATTATAACAATTATAGTGAATGATGCAAGAAATCCGAATATAATCAAAATATCTCCACAAATTAGGATTAATGTGACGGAGAGCAAGTCTGTAAAAAATGGTTTCTTCAGATACTGGTTGGTAGACACTAAATTAGGCTTAAAAGTTCCGTATAAATGGCAACTTATCCTTAAAAAATCGTTGAATGATAATTTTTCAATCAGTATCGCAAACATTGTAACAAAGAGTGGCTTAATGTTGCAAGTTTATCAAGATGGTAGAAAAGAAAATGGTTTAGAATTTGGTAAATCAGTCGTGGAAGAAGAGTGGGCTCACGTAGGAGTGATTCAGAAAGTGCCTCTGTTCACTACGCTTAGTTTCTATATCTTTCCAACGTTTAACTCTACACGAGGTCTTACAGAGAGTGGCATACGTATCAGTGATGCTACTTTTCGTCACCTACTCATTTTATTCTCAGAAGAGGTTTCCGCTAAACAATATAGGTACTCCCTCTACAATACTGGTTTACAAGAAATCATTCTCGTACTTCCTACACAGCTTAACACATGGAACTACTATGAAATAAATATAGCTGAAAGTTGGAGATATCTCGGATGGGAGTTACCTAAAGAGTTCTATATAGAACTTTACGTAGCGGCTCATTATACAAAGCCTGGTAATTATACAGTTTATTTTAACGGAGTTTTGACTAAATGAGCAAATAGCCTATGGCAGTAGGTGATATGGAGTTTAAGAGAGTCATTGAGTTCATGATAATAAGAGGGAGCGGTGTAATTGTGAATGAAGGAGCGTTCTTCGCCCTAACAGAAATCGCCCACTTTTACTACATTATATCCGCACTATTGGGAATAGAGTTGTCAATACTTTCTAATTTTATAATTAACGACCCATTGACATTCAAAGATAGAAGAAATGGAACGAAATTCTTAGTCAGGTTAATCAAGACGAACTCTGGCTACGGAGCGGGCGTAGTAATAAATCTAGAAGCACTCTTCACCTTAACTGAATTCTTCGGTATCTAGTACATACTCGCTAACCTTATAGTGATATTTATCGCATTCCTGTGGAATTTCCTAATAAGCGTCGGCTAGATATGGAGGCGTTAAACCAAGATCGGCTTTACCTTTGCGCTCTTCTCGAAAAGGGTACTGTCAAGTTGGTATTACCTCCTCTCCTCCTGTCCTGATGATGTTATGCACCGTTGCAATTGTAGTTACCAACTCTTCTAAGCTCTTCAATGTCTTCGCGTTTACTTTGTCGTAGAACCTCTTCATCCTATTCTTCATCTCCCCTGAACCACTTTCTATCCTGTTCCTGTTACCGAAGGTCTCATGGAAGTAAATTATTCCCAATCTATCTAATGCCCATCTGTACCACGGTCCTCTATCTACTACTATGACTGGCTTACCCTCACGCGAATTCAACACCTCCCCTAGGAACTCATTTGCGCTCAGAATCCCTCTCCCCCCTCGACGCGTATACGGCCAATATCTCGTTGGTATCCACATCTATTGCGGCCCAAAGGTAACAGGTCTGACCATTCACCTTCAGGACGCTCTCATCTACAGCGACAAGCCTCCTAACCCTTCTGGAAGGCCTGAAGAGAGACGAGAACCTGTGGACCCATATCCTGACCGCTTCCCTAGATGCACCGGTGAGAGAGAGCCTCTTGGTGAGATCCCTCAAGCTGAGGCCTGCTGCGAAAAGAAAGACAGAATAGATCTTCTCGAGAGGAGGATACCTTAGGACCGAAATATATTGGAGAAGGGAGTCCAGTACAGCATCGACGACATGCATCATGTCCAGAGATCCTAAAAGGCTTAAGTAAAACTTTTCAGTAGCCTGTAGGCGTGGTAACGAAAATTACACAGTTTAGGATTCTAGTCCAGCTAGCTGTCGGAGCTGTTATTTTGCTCTATTTGCTTCAATTGGCTGATGTAAGCAAAGTGTTCTCAATGCTTTTAGCGGTTCATCCAGTAAATGTTCTTCTTTCCTGCAGCTTCTTCATCATAGCCTCAACCTTTGTAGCATTTGCACTTTATATTCCGATAAAATCTATCGAAAGATCTGCACCGATGGATAAAGTTATACTGGGGAGTTTTGCCGGACAGCTATTGAGTGATGTGACTCCAGTCCGCTCTGGATATTTTGCTACACCGCTAATTCTTAAAGAGCTATGCAACGTATCGGTCGAGAAGGGCATGGTCGGTGTTCTTGCCACAGGAATCGTCAATTCCTTTGCGAAGGTCGTATTATCGGTAATCGCCTTAATTTACTTTATAAGTTTTCTGCGTTCGAACTCGTTGATCGTCAATGCCATAGCTGTTGGAATACTTTTCCTCTTAGGCGGAGGAATATTTCTTCTAATTATTTTAATAGAAAAGCGTATCTTGAAACTTATCGCAGTTTTTGAAAAAATCCCTATAATAAAAGTTGTAATAGGCAAGCTTATAAATCTGCTCAATCAAGTTCAAGAGGGGGGAGTAAATATTAAAAAACATTTCCCTATAATGTTTCTTTTAATAGTGTTGTCCGTGCTAACGCATGCGATAGCATTACAATTTATCTCTGATGGGTTCGCGGTTAAATCAATAAGCCTCATCGAACTTATGTTTATAGCGACTTTAGTTGGCTCCCTCATGTACATTCCTGTCACAATAGCAGGATTAGGAGTTCAAGAGACAGGTTATGTTCTACTACTCACATCATTAGGCATGCCTTTTGATACAGCAGTAGCATTTGCCTTGCTTGCAAGAGTATTATTCACGGGGACAGATATTATTGGTTTACCAGCACTCATGAAAGTAGGTTTTAAAAACATAAACAAAAAGTAAAGAATTTCCATAAAGCTCATTAATAGCTTTAGGGAATGTTACGAGAAGGTTTCGTTTTTAGTATATAAGGATCCTAACATGTTGTAAATAAGACCCAGGCACTATGAAAGATTTGGCGCTACGAAGGGCCGCTCCTGAAATGCGAAAGGTCCTTACAGTGCCGACACACCGCTATGTCCGAAAGCTCATCTTATATCCAATCTCTCCTCAAACGCTCAAGTCCCCCCTGACCGAACCCAGGAGCGCGTTGATTTCGGGTCTGTAGTACTGCCTGAGGAATGGCTCCTGGACGTCCCTCCCTGAAGCAAATCGATGACCTCAGGCTCTATGCCCCTTCGCCTCATGAACGTAGCCCAGATCTTCCTGAAGATGCTCGGACAGTGATCGCTTCCGAACCTCCTCTTCACGCTCAGACTCAGTGAGTTGTACGTCATCGGCTCTGTGCCCTCGAGCTGGCCGAGCATATAGTCGTCGATGACGGTGATGTAAGCCTTCTTTGCCTTCCGGATGAATATCGCGGGATACTTGAAGTGCTCGAGGACCATCAGCTCCCGGTTCAGGTAGCCCTCGGCGTCGGTGTGGTAGAGCCTCATAGCTTCCAGCACCTCTCCGACACTCAAGCCCGAGAGCGCTATGAACTCCAGCACTCTTCGGCACCGATCCGATGAGCTGATCACCTTCCTAGCCTTGTTGACGAGCGATGAGTAGGTCTGTGATGTCAGGATCGAGAGGACGTAGCTCATCTCCCTCTACCTCTAGAACCCATATGCCTCCCTGATGGCCCTCAACCCGTCCCTAATGCCTGAGACTTTGGTGAGCATGCCGAGCGCCGTCATCTCGTCCAGCTGCATCCTAGACTTCAGGACCATGGACTCAGAGGCGTCTGAGGTCAGGAGGATGTGGTGATAGCGTCTCATCAGAGACAGGCACCATCTAGCGCATCTCCTACTGTAGTTCGCGTAGATGACCTTCTCGACATAACCCCGGTCAATCGCCGAGCCGTTTGAATATGCTCCAACACGTTGAGCCGGGAGCTTTCGGCGCGGAATACGGTATTACGTTCGGCGGGTTTGCGTCAGAGAAGGCGAAGCTTTTTATCCAAACGCAAAGATTGTCGTCTGAGGTCGGTCAGACGACCGGCCTCATGGGAGACCGGGCCGCCAGAATTGGCGGTCACGGTTTCCCAGTCCCCGGGGCAAAAACCCTGGGGGCGCTAGGGGAAGAATTGGGGCCGCCGGCGAAAGCCGGCGCGGCACCGCCGCGTCGAGGCCTCCCGGATGAGGGGGGTGGCGGTCCTGGACTTCCCCTGGTCCGAGGGGAGCTACCTCCGGGGGATGATGGAGAGCATCATCCCTCTCCCGAGGAGGGAGCGGCGGGAAGCGGCGCCCGCCCGTAGCCCCAGGATGCCGGGGCAGCAGGGGAGTCCCGGATGGGAGGGGCAGAAGGGGCGCCCCGAGGAGAGCGAGTGCCCTAAGCTCTCCCGGAAGACAGAGAAAGGGCGGAAGGAAGAGGAAGACAGAAGACAAGAAAATGGAGCCCATAGACGCAGATGCACCCCCGGGTCAGAATCCCGGAGCTCCCAATATTGTGAATTGGAGGCTGGGGACCGGGGGTGGGTGGTGCGCCGGGATCCTCCCCAGCTCCATAAGGGATCCCGGACGTAGGAGTGGCGGCGGCGGGTGTCCCGCACTATCCCGCCAGGGATGGTGTGAGGGCCGGAGCGCCAGCTATGAAGGCACCGCCACCCGCCAGGGGGGCAGGGCTAACCGCCATAATCCCTCCAATTAATTGGAGGGGAAAGGGCGATGAAGGGCAAGCCGCCAGGCTCCCGAGCCCTGCCGCCAGCAGGTGGTCCGGAGGCCGCGGCCCGAAGGAATGCCCCGCCAGGGGGGCTAGCGGTTCTCCGGGCACTTGACGATTTCCGATGTTTACTGGATAATTTCTGATGCGCTCTCTCGCCACATCCCCGGGCAAGGCCGGCCTCCGGGTCCAAGCGGGGGATGGGCATACCCGGGATTATGGCGCGGTGTGCAGGGGTCCCCCGGTGGTGAGGGAGCGGAGCGGGATAATCTGGACACTCCGTCCCAATAGGATCCCGGGTCCTATTGGGATGGAGAGATGAATTCAGGTGAATCAGACGTTCAGACAATATTCGAAACCCTGCTGACAACCTCCTCCCCTCCAAACCAACCTCCAGATTTTTTTGAAGCCACCGGCCCTGCTCGGGGTTAATCCCCGGGCGGGGCCGGTAGGCTCCGTCTGGGGGTTGGCCCCGGGCAGGCAGGGCGTCTAAGGGGCCTCCAAAGGAGGGGGTCCCAGGGTTCCCTCCCGTCCCACCCTGGCCCGTTCCCGTGGAAACGCGGGAGCCGGTGGAGGGTCCAAGGGAGGGGTTTCAGGAGGTGAAAGGTATGGCCCAAGTCCCTGACCCGGAAAAGCAGGAGGGGGAGGAGGTCAAGAAGAAGGACAACATCACCAAGACGAAGAGACGGAAGGTCGCACCTATAGAGATAAGGATAAAGGCGTTCCACGACGTTCGCAAATTGCGAAAACGCGGGCTGTCATATACTGAAATCAGAAAAGAGATCCACCGAAAACACGGAGTTTGGATCTCCATGAGGACGATAAGCAGGTGGTTACGTGGAGTGTCCAGTCCGTATAACGGCAGACGGATACCTTCGCTGGAACTATTGAAACCTTCTGAAGATTTAGCGAACGTGATTGGCGTGGTCCTTGGCGATGGATTTATTGTTGAGAGAAAACACTGTTACAGTTACATCATAGGTCTTGAGGGTAAAGACAAAGAGTTTGTTGAGGATTTTGGAAGACGTTTAGGCAAGATTCTTGGAAGGGAGCCATACAAGCCGTGGATAAATGCAAGGACAGGGAGATATCGCATCGAAATTACATCTAGGACACTCTACGAACTACTCAGGAAGCCAGTTGACCTCAAAAGAATCAGAAGATACGTCGAACACTGTCCGAAGTGTGCAACAGCGTTTCTCAGGGGACTCTTCGACTCGGAAGGATGTATCGGCAAGGATGGACGCTACATAAAACTCTACAATACCAACTATGAAGTACTCGTTTATGCCCAAAAGCTTCTGAGGAGGTTCGGCATAGAGGCAACAGGGCCATGGCCTGATAAACAAAAAGGGACGACAATGCATGATCCTAGGACAGGGAAACAATACAAAACTAAAAAGGACTGCTACTATATCTACATTGGAGCCGAAAGTCTGCCGAAGTTCTACCGATATGTAGGGTTCACCATTCGGAGAAAGCAGAAACGACTTGAATACTATCTCCGGAGGAAAGGGCTACTTCAGGAGGACTAAACCAAAAGACCTAAACCCACCCCCTTTTCCCCTCTCATACTTACCATTTCACCGTGTCTATGGGCTCCATTACCATTTAAACCCAGGATAACCGCTTGCGAGTTGGAGGAGCTACTATTGGTCAGACTATTGGTCAGGAAGTACCGGCAGCCAGCAGACGGTCAACCTCCTGCTGAGCCTGACGGACCTTCTCGACGCTCCTGACCATCCTCCCATCGATCAGCCGCTCCTGTTATAGACTTTGATCTCCCATCGGTCCAGGAGTTGAGGTGATACGCTTATCCCGCTGTCGGAAGCAGTTCGGCACAGAATGGACTGGGCGCGTGAGGAGCTGGAGAGGGCCGAGTCCTTCAGGGACGTCTTCAG
>Ga0079997_118066_pt1 | contig 12832 bp, 8 predicted proteins | sample PerSpoCPS_CMetaG_FD_69200 | JGI IMG/M metagenome (GOLD analysis project Ga0079997, IMG submission 69200) | Archaeal communities from Yellowstone National Park, Wyoming, USA - Perpetual Spouter C (PS_C) MetaG (SPADES assembly) (version 2) | ecosystem: Environmental > Aquatic > Thermal springs >... | reverse complement strand
TTTTTGTTTTGGGAGAGAGGGAAGGTAAGAGGATGATTTTGGGAGTGAGGGTAGAAAGTTCGTATGGAGATGAGAGGAAGATGTTTTTGTCGTGGCTGAGAGGGCAAAGGGAGAAGATAGGAGAGAGGGTGAAATATGTTGGAGATGGATTGTATGGCAAGAGCATAGAGATTTTGAGGGAGGCGAAAAGGAGGGGATGGGAGATATATGTGAAGGTGAAGGAAGGGATATGGCAGGGAGTGAGGGCGAAGGATAGGAAAGAGGCGATGAGAGAATGGGAGGAAGGTAGGGAGATATACAGGCAGAGATACAAGATAGAGCAAGTGATAGGGTTGCTAAAGAGGTCATATGGTGAAGGGTGCAGGGAAAGGAGTGAGGAGATGGCAAAGAAGGCGATAATGATGAGGGCGGTTTTGTGGAACATGGCGGTTTTGATGGTGTCAGGTTTTTTGTTGTTTAGGTGTTTGGTCTTGGAAGGTGGCTTATTGATTGCTTCTTTCCACGCATGAAGGAAGACTTTTCGAACATACTCACCGAAGCAGGGAGTGTCCAAAAGACCAAAAATGCCTTCCATGCCACAGCCCTCAGCCCATAGTTTATGAAGAAACGATTGAGCATCAATTTCAGAGTGACATACTTGGTCAGTTTTGAACACTTCTCTTGAGGGGTAGTGGGCGAAAAGTAGGTGATAAAAGTAGCGTCGTGGCTTGCCTCCAACGGCAGTTATCCTTTTTAAACGACCGTCGCTCATAAGGATGACGCTACAAAAGGTCATCCCTTTCACCTACAAATTTGTCATCACCCCTTGAGGACATGGCAACAACAAGATTAGAGTGATACAATTAAAATGCCAAGTTAAGGAGGGAGGTAAGCAAAATGCTGAGGAATGGACTAACGAGAGACGAAAGTGGTAAAAGAACTGACAAAACAGGACAAAGAGAACTTGTGTTTAATTATTGGCATAGAAAGTTTCTTAGTAACAAATGTTATGCTACTGATATAGATTTTTATGAATATAGGATAGTTAAAAATAACATACTTCCAAAAGCTATCCTTGAGTGTAAACGATTACATGTGAAGCAAAAGAAATATATATCATCTGCGAATACGAAGGCTTTGTTTATTCTTGCTAAAAAGGCTGGAATAAGGTTTTTTATAGTATTATATGAAGAAGCTTGTCCAATAGAAAATGAAGAAGATCCGCCTGAATTTAATTTTTGGGTGTGGGAACCTAAAACTATAGATGATATAGATAAATACGATGAGCGATATTTCAGTGAATATTTTGAGAAATATACTAATGAGGAGTTTAAAGAATTGATAGAAAACTTATGACAAAGGTGATTGCTTTTATGGAGACTTTGGAACAAATTGGCTCAAGGCAGAACTCAGTGGTCAAGATCTCTTTCAGGGAATGGCTTGGTTCTCTCAATATGAGTAAGTTAGCGTCTCTGGGACAAGACGGGTTGTCGCCAGAACCGATGTGGGATAATAGAATCCCCGAAATTCGTGCACTGAAACCTGCTCTCATCAGACTTTTCATTCAAGAGTATTTCAATTTGATGCCAGAACTGGGCAAGTATAACTTCGCCGCACTGGATCGCTCAGTTGAAACAATTCTCAAAACAGGCGCTAAGCCACTGATGTGCATTTGCTTCAAACCAAAAACGCTCTTCCCTCAAATTGACCAAGATGTCGTTGAACCAAATAACTGGGATGAGCGGTTAGTGTTCAACTTAGTGAAGCATTATCGGGATATGGGTGCTGGCATCCGCTATTGGGAAATCAGCAACGAGCCCGACATCGGCGAAGACGGCAGTTGCCCTTACCGCTTCCAACCTAAAAGTTATGTCCGCTACTATCGGCACACAGCAGAGGCTATTCTTCAAGCCGACCCGAATGTCCGATCCCCAATTCTGCCCAAGTTACTTGAGGAGTGCAGTCGTGAAAATGTCCCATTCATCTTAGCACATTTACACCAATTTGAGCCTTACGCTGTGCATTTCTGGTCATTTGAATGAGAAGTCCCTTAACAGCCCATCACCTTTGACGGTTTTTATCAACCAGTGGTTTGCCTGTGAGGACAACCGTCACTTCAGCACGAGCGGAAAAGCCTTTTGTGGGTTCGCAATCAAATGCGACGAAGTTCCTACCACGAGTAATTGTCGGTGTTTCCCCAATCGGCTTTAGCGTCGCAATCAATTCGCCACGCTCGTCGTAAACCTTGCAATCAGACGGTGGCTTGAATTCAATTGATTGCCCACTTTCAAGGGTGATGGGAAAAACGATTCTCTTCCCATTGACCGATATGCTCGGGTTCGACAACTTAACCTTCGCAATCGGCACTGCCCTTATCGGTGAAATGTAGCACCTTGTTTCTTCGCCCTGTGGGATGTTGTTGAGGTAAATGTTCAGTTCGCAGATTGCATGCTTAACGAGTGGTGTGCGGAAAATCTGGTAAACTCCTACATACGGCCAATCGTAGTCCACATATCTCTCGGCGTCCCTTTCACGGAGCAGCAACTCAAAATACCTCCAACCGACGAAGTTCACATCAACATAGTGGTCGCTGTAAGTGCCGTGATAATACTGTGGCAAGTCCCTGAGTTGGAAGTTGAGTATCTCGCCTTTGCCGTCACCGTAAATCCACAAAGCCATCGCACCTTGCTTGCTCAAGTCAATCGGTGGCGAGAAAGACTTGGTAATTCGTGCCCACGAGCCTTTCGGCTGTGCACCTTCGTTTTGGGCGAAGAAGAGCCCACTTGCGTTGCCAACCTTCACCTGTTCTTTTGTTAGCGTGAACCCGCACTTAACTCCTTGCGCCGAGCCAGTCACTTTGAACTCTCCATCTCTCGTGAAGTCGGCAATTACGATACTGTCTGGACTGTCGTAAGGCATCGCAGCGTAAAGTGCTTTGATCCTGACTTCAAGTGGTTGTGGCTCAAATTGGTTGTCAATGACCCACTTGTTGCTTCCATCCTCAAGCCCTGTCACCTTATGCTTGATGTATTGGGTCGGGAGGAACTGCCAGGTTTTGTCTTTCGCTTGGACAAGCCTGAACTCTTTCCCGGGTTTCCGCAACTCGGACTTAATTGCTTCCGAGAAGTAGTTAGCGAGCCTGAGCCTCTCATACCTCCCAATCATAGCCAGATACTCATCTTGGCGGGCATTCCATGGACGCCCACCGACACTGACGCCCTGCAGTGAAATTGGTGCATCGTAGCCCAGCGCTTTGCATAGGAGATACTCCATCTCGTCTGGCGTTTCGGCATCGTAATCTGGAGTTGGTCCGAGTATCACCCACCACCCAAGTTGCCCAGGGAGAAGATGGATTCGCCTGTATGTTTCCAGTTCGCTGCAATGAATGTCAACGAACCGCTTCAGACCCCAACAGGGATGATCCCAAGCACCGATGCACGAATGGAATGTCCAAGAGTGGTATCCCCATTCGCTCGCTTCTACACGCACAGGTCTTTTGAGCCTTTTCACAATTGCAGCCCTCATCTTCGCAACACCATACCACCCTCCCGGAGTCGCTTCAGCGCCATCTTGATAAACCATGTCGAACCCACACTCGTTCACGACATTCGCAATCCTGTCGGCTATCTCGTCAAGAAGGGTTGAATTCTCGTCAGGGTAAAATGCGCCGTAGTAGGAGTAAAGGTAGTGGACCTTTGTTCCTGCTTCGTGGGCTGACGCTTTAGTCCCAAACGCTCCACGCTTGCAACCGAAGAAGCGATATGGAGGCTCTTGAGAGTAACCAGAATATTGCACGAGTTCGTCGTCAATTTGGAGCACATTCCCTCTGCTCGCATAAGCCCATATCACATCCATGTCTTCTGGTTTCTCGTTGACGAAGATGACTTCGTCCTTTTCGCTGATCGGTTTGGCGAGGGTGAAAGTTTTTCGCTTCGCAAGCCTTTTGTCAGGGATTGGCGTCACATACGGGTCATGGGGCGAGATAAAAGCAGTAAGGATATGGAGACCTGCCTTCAAGCCCGCAGCGTGAATTTTCTCCACAACCCTTTTCATTCCAAGTAAGCCATTGGGAAACAGGTCGTTCCTCGGCTCGTAATGCCCATAAGATTTCTCCCAACTGATGAAGTGAATGGTGGAAAGCCCTGACTTCTTGGCGAGTGAAATCCATTCGTCAACATTGCCCTCTGAAACGGTTGCGAAAACATAGGAAAGCCTGTTCTCTTTTGCATCAAGCGCAAACGGACCACCTAAGGGAGTGTGAAGTATGCCTTCGTTCTTCACAACTTCCTTCAATATATCCCGCAGTCGGTTCGTTGGAGAAGCAACCAACGCAACACCAGCGCCTTTGAAGCCGTAATTTGAATAGCAAATCGCTGCCAAGGTCGCTGGCTTCCCGCCAACCCTTACATTGGTCTGAAGGTTGAGCGCTCTCATGCAAAAACTGAATTGCTCATAGCCCACCATCCCGACCATGTGGCTGACATTTTTAGCCTGCCTTGCATGAATCTGAGCGAAAACGATTTCGCTGATGTTGCTCCCACTCACTTCCGCCACTTTAAAGACGAAGTAACGCTGCTTTACACTGACATCAATGGCTACACTTGCGTTAGCGTCAGCGAAGCGAAAGAGGAGTTTACCGCCGTTGCGGGTCTTGGAAAATGAGCAAGCGGAAGGTGGAAAGGATTTTCCATCTTTGACGAGCACCGCAAACGGTCTTTTGTCAGCGCAAAGTTCAGCCTTTGAAGATTTGTCAAAGATTGAGACCACATTCCCTAACTCGTCCAACGAAAGCCTTGCGAAACTGTTTTCTAAAGTCACAAGATTTGATGACGCTCTCGCGTTTCTGGAGAATTTAGCCAATGCAAATGCTGTCAAGCCAACAACAAGCCCAAACAGCAAAAGGTTACTATTTAACCTCATGCCCTTATCGCCTCCGATGGCATAGAATAACTCAACGAAGGTGGCAAGGCAAGCAAGGAGGAGACATGGATGACTAAAAAGGAGCGTTTTATGACCGCACTTAGGCTTGGAGTGCCCGATGTCGTTCCAGTTGCTCCCCTTATCCATCATCGCTTCGCCCACAAAGTTCTCGGCAAGTGGGATTGGAGAGCAGTTTTCGAAGTTCATCAAATGCTCGGCTCAATCCATTTTCGTGGTCCGCTGAGTGTCGGCGTCCATTCGTCTTTGCCAGAAGGTTACAGCGAAGACATGTTGAAGCGTTCATCGCATCGCCTTTTGAAGTGCACCGTTTCCGCCATGCCGAATTTTTCGGTCGGGCAGGAGCCCGACCCTCCAAAGGAAACGAAATCCACTCCGCCATCCTCCAAACCCTTACCGTGCTGTCTTCACTCCCTGAGGCGATAAACTGACCGTCAGGCGAGAGGGCGACCGTTACCACCGGCTTTGAATGCCCTGAAAGCGTGCGAACCAACGAACCATCCCAAACCTGCCAAACCTTCACCGTCCCATCCTTGCTGCCTGAAATCAGAAACTTACCGTCAGGCGAAAAGACAACTTCGTGAACCCAATCTCTGTGCCCTCTCAAAGTCCGAAGCAAGGTTTTGTCGGAGAGCCGCCAAAGTTGAATGGTGGGGTCATAGGTGCTAATCGCCAAGAGTTGACCGTCAGGTGAGAGAGTGGCGAAGCGGATAGGGCGACTGGGGGAAAGTTCATCCATTTTTGTGCCATCGTTAACTTTCCAAATCCGAACCGTTCCGTCCCAACTGGCAGAGAGAAGGCGTTGACCGTCAGGGAAAAAGGCGATGGAGGTGATGGGGCTTTTGTGGGCTTTCCAAGTTCGGACGAGACGCAAGGGTTTGGGAGAGAGGTCAGGAAAGAGCCGAAGCGACAATGTTGCCAGCAAGATTGTTGCGATGACGACCGAGAAAAGTTTCCAAGCCAATTTCTTGTCCGTTTTCATCGCTAAACACCCTACTGCTTGATAGCGCCATTGTTCGTGTCTCCCTTGACCGTTTAGATTGCTTCATCTTGAGCCGGACTGTGACAGTGCTTCAATGGCTTCGGGTCTGAGGGCGATGTGTTGTTCAGCCAGAACTTTTTCATCAACGGGTGTTGGTGCTCCGGTCAACGGGTCTTGCATTGTGCTGGTCTTGGGGAAGGCGATGACTTCTCTGATGTTCAGGTAAGGCATACCCGTTTCAGGCGATGTGGCTTCGCAACCCGCAATCAGTGCGATAATTCTGTCAAGCCCCAAGGCAATTCCGCCGTGCGGCGGCGCTCCATACTCGAAGGCTTCCAGCAGGAAGTCAAACTTTCGCTTCGCTTCTTCGGGTGGCAACTCTATCGCCTGAAAGACAAGTTCCTGAATCTCACGCCGATGAATTCGGATGCTTCCGCCTCCAATTTCGTAGCCATTCAGAACGATGTCGTAAGCGTAAGCGCGGACTTTGCTGAGCGGGTGGTCTCGGTGTCCTTTTGGAATAGGGTAGTTCGGGTCATTGAGCGCTCTGATGCCTTCCTTAAGCAGCGGGATGTCGTCAGGGTAAGGTGAAGTGAATGGGTGATGGGAGGGTGAGTATCGGTTCTCATCGGCATCCCATTTGAGCAGCGGGAAGTCAGTGACCCACAGGAAGCGAAACTCTTTGCTGTCCTGAGAAACCAAGCCCAATTGCCTTCCCAACTTCAGCCTCAAGTTGCCGAGAACCTCAGCGACTATCTCTGGCTCGTCGGCGACCACAAGCACCAAATCACCCTGTTGGGCGCCGCACCGCTCAAAAATAGCCTTCAACTCGCCTTCAGTCAGAAACTTGGCGACTTGTGACCGGACCTCGCCGTCTCCGAGGGCAAAGGTTGCCAAACCTTTCGCACCGAACCGTTTCGCAAATTCCGTCAAGTCGGACAACTCTTTTCGTGAGGCTGAAGCCATGTTCGGGACTCGCAAAGCCTTAACTTGACCGCCTTTCGCAACCGTCTCGGCGAAGGCGCGGAATTGGCAATTAGCCACGATATCGCTTATGTCAACCAATTCCATGCCGAACCTCAGGTCCGGCTTGTCGCTGCCGTAGCGCTCCATCACTTCGGCGTAAGTCAGCCGAGGGAAGGGGATGTCAATTTTGATGCCGGCAGCCTTCTCAAAGGCATACTGCAGCAGACGCTCAACGGTATCGTAAATGTCCTCGGCTGTCACGAAACTCATCTCAATGTCAATTTGCGTGAATTCAGGCTGTCTGTCAGCCCTTGGGTCTTCGTCGCGAAGGCATCGGGCAATTTGGAAGTATCGTTCAACTCCAGCGACCATGAGCAATTGCTTTGCGATTTGAGGTGATTGCGGCAAGACGAAAAACCTTCCGGGATGCAAGCGCGATGGGACGAGGAACTCACGGGCGCCTTCGGGCGTATGTTTCCACAAAATCGGCGTTTCCACTTCCCAGAAACCGTTTTCGTGCATGAAGTCCCTGACCGCTTTCGTGAATCGGTGACGGAGTTCCAAGATGTCGCGCATCCGCTTGCGCCTCAAGTCAAGGTAGCGATATTTGAGCCTCACCCATTCGTCAACTGAAATCTCATCAGCGATAGGGAAGGGGAGAGGCTTTGCGTCGTTGAGGACTTCCAAAGATTTCGCGTGGACTTCAATCTCGCCCGTAGGGAGTTTCGGGTTTTCTGTCCCAGGGGGACGGCGGACCACTTCGCCAGTAATTTTCAAGACCCACTCATTTCCAACTTCGCGGGCAGCGGACACTACATCTGCAGGACAAAATTGCGGGTCAAACACGCATTGAACAATCCCGCTGCGGTCGCGCAAGTCAATAAACACGATACCGCCATGGTCACGAACCCTGTTCACCCAACCGCACAAGGTCACTGTTTGACCAATATGGCTTGGTCGCAGTTCTCCACAATGGTAGGTCTTCATCATCCCTCGTTCACCTGTCCCTTCTGGCATGTCATCTTTCTATTCGTGCCGTCAAAATTTTGGCACGACGAGTTGCCAAAGAGAGTCAGAAAAAAACATGACTGCCGGAGGTGGGAAGTTGAATGAGCCTTGACTCAATGTTGCGAGGGACAATGCGGGTCAACGAAAGAGGTCATCTGGAAATCGGAGGATGCGATTGCGTTGAACTGGTGAAGGAATTTGGAACGCCGCTTTATGTCTTTGATGAACTTCTCATCCGAGAGAACTGCCGCCGCTACAAAAAGGCTTTTGCCCAAAACTACCCAGCCGAAGCGAAAGTTTGCTACGCAGGAAAAGCTTTCTTGACCTTGGCGATGTGTCGGCTCGTGGACGAAGAAGGTTTGTGGTTGGATGTGGCGTCTGGGGGGGAACTTTTCACGGCATTGCAAGCAAAGTTTCCGCCGGAGCGAATTTACATGCACGGGAACTTCAAAACGGAGGACGAATTGAAAGCAGCGGTCAGGAATAAAGTTGGGCGTGTGGTTGTTGATTGCATGGAAGAGTTGGAGCGTCTGAACTCGATTGCTGCCAGCCAAAACACTGTCGCCGAAATCCTCTTGCGGCTTACGCCCGGCGTTGAGGCGCACACGCACGAATACATCAGAACGGGACAGATTGACACGAAATTTGGCTTCCACATTGAAAACGGGATCGCCTTTGAGGCGGTCAAAAAAGCCCTCTCGCTGAAGAATTTGAAGTTGCGAGGTTTCCACTGCCACATCGGCTCGCAAATTTTTGAGACGGAGCCGTATCGCATCGCTGTTGAGCAAATGTTCTCGTTCGCAGCGATGGTTCGTTCCGAAACAGGGTTTGTGATGCAGGAACTTAACTTGGGCGGCGGGTTGGGAGTTCGCTATGTCCCGGAAGATGACCCGCCAAGCATTGAATCTTTCGTCGCAGCCATCTGCGATGCGGTCAAAGAGACCGCTTCTCGGTTTGGGTTTGAATTGCCATCGTTAGCCATAGAGCCGGGACGGTCAATAGTTGGAGAGGCTGGAACGACCCTTTACACCATCGGCGTTGTCAAGGAAATTCCCAAGGTCCGAACTTATGTGTCGGTTGATGGTGGGATGAGCGACAATCCGAGACCTGCCCTTTACGGTGCCCGTTACTTTGCTGTTGTCGCCAACAAAGCGGATCGGACGCCGAACAAGGTTGTGACTGTTGCAGGCAAGCATTGTGAGAGCGACATCCTTATCAGGGACATAGCCCTTGCCGATCCAGAACCGGGCGATATACTGGCAGTTTTCACGACGGGGGCATATCATTACAGCATGGCAAGCAACTACAACCGCTTCCCGCGTCCTGCAGTTGTGTTTGTTAAGGACGGGAAGGCAAAATTAGTCGTGAGGCGAGAAACCTACGATGACTTGCTGAAGTGCGACCAATTGGTGAACTAAGCGTTAAACTATTTGGCGTCGGGAGGTGGTCGGTATGCCTAAATCGCAATACCTCGCCGATTTGAAAGTCGGTGACTATGTTGACACCATTGCCATTGTCAAGAGCAAGCGGCGCATCCCTTACCGCAACCGTCCGGGCTACTACTTGGCTTTCATCCTCAAAGACCGAACGGGAGCAATTGACGGGAGAGTTTGGGAAGATGCGGAAAGGGTTGACCACGAGATTTCCGAGCGGGATGTCGTCCGAGTTAGGGGAATCGTTGAACTCTACCAGCAACTCCCTCAAGTCAGAATTGCCAGCATTGAAAAGGTGCCTGAAGGTGAATATGACTGGTCAGACTTGGTGCCGCGAACGGAGCGAGACATTGATGCGTTGTGGCAGAAAGTGACCGGCGCAATTGAGAGCGTGCAAAATCCCTACCTTCGTTCTCTGCTGCGCTCTTTCTTTGACGACCCAGAATTCGCCGATGCCTTCAAAAACGCACCGGCGTCCCTTTACCTTCACCACAACTGGGTTGGCGGTTTGATAGAGCACATTTGCTCGGTTTTGGACTTGGCTGAAGCGATTTGCCAGAACTACCCCGAACTTGACAGAGATTTGCTCATAACGGGTGTGCTGCTTCACGATGTCGGGAAGGTCCGGGAATACTCGTGGCAGGCGGATATTGACAGAACCGACGAAGGGAGATTGTTGGGACACTTGATTTTGGGCGATGAGATGATAGCGGAGCGGATCAAGCAAATCCCTAACTTCCCTCACGAACTTGCGATGCGCATCAGACACATGCTTATCAGTCACCACGGGGTTGGGGAATGGGGTTCGCCTCGACCGCCTATGACCCTTGAGGCTGCAGCCCTTCACTTCCTTGAGTTTGCCGACGCTCAATTGAGGAGATTCGCTACCGTTCTTAAGGAGAAACGGGAGCCCGATAGTGCTTGGACAGCATACGAGAGAAGTTTGGGGAGGCGTTTGTTTGTCGGTTACCCTGCCGCTGCGCCAGTTGAAGAGATGCCGACAGAAGAGGTCCCGCCCGCTCAAATTCCCTCTGTGGCTGAACCCCTGCCCTCGCTTGAGGAAGTGCCTCCGATTCCCTCGGAATTGGAGTTGCTGCCGAGCGAACTGGAAGCCTTGACAACAGATTTGCCGGAGTTGCCCTCCGAGTTGCCTGAGTTGCCCGAGATACCGGAGACGCAACCCTTGACAGAAATTGAGGAAGAGGTTCCGCGCAAAAGGAAACCGAAGAGAGCGGAGCCCTCTGAGGAAGGGCGTCTACCGTTGTGAAAGGCGTTTCGTGAAACTCGTTGTTGGTGGTGAACATGTGGGAAAAACGCATGTGGAAGCAGGTGGATTGGTTGCTTTTGGCGGTGATGTTTCTCCTGCAACTTATCGGTTTGGTGGTTCTCGCCAGCGCAACCTATTCGTCAGGTTGGGCGAAGGTCACGAGGCAAGTGATTTGGATGGTTATAGGAGTTTGTGCTTTCGTCTTTGCCCTTCGCAACGACTACCATTTATGGGCGCGCTGGTCAGGTTGGATCTACTGGCTCAACATATTTTTGCTAGTCGCAGTTATGCTTTTTGGTCACGAACAGTATGGCGCTCAAAGGTGGCTTAAATTTGGAAGCATCACGGTTCAGCCCTCAGAATTTGCGAAAGTGGCACTTATAATAACGCTTGCTTCTTTCGTTGCTGAACATCGGGATCGCCTCTTGACAGATTTTCGCTACTTCGTCCGAACGGGTTTTCATGTTTTGCCTTCATTGGTTTTGGTTTTCATGCAACCTGACTTAGGGACATCTTTGGTGTTAGTTGTGATTTGGCTCGGCATGATGTTTTTTGCAGGTATACCGCTCCGATGGCTTTTAGTGACCATAGTAGTGGGCTTGACTCTTTTTGGTGTTGGGTGGCAGAAGGGTGCGATTAAGGAGTATCAAAAGCAACGGCTCATAGCCTTTATTGACCCTTATTCAAGGGCAAACAAAGAAGGCTACCACATTATACAATCCCAATTAGCCATTGGTTCTGGAGGCTTGACAGGCAAAGGTCTATTTAGAGGCAGGATGGGTAAACTGGGATTTGTTCCCGCTCAACATACTGACTTCATTTTTACCGTCGTTGGGGAGGAAGGCGGTTTCATCCTCGCCTGCACTGTTATTGTGCTCTTTGGAACACTTCTTTGGCGACTGTTGACAATTATGGTGGAAACGGAAGACCTTTTGGGGGCATGTATTTTGATAGGGACTTTTTGCTTTTTCTTGGCTCACATTCTTGTCAACATCGGAATGACCTTACGGCTCATGCCAATAACTGGCTTGCCCCTTCCGTTTTTCAGTCTTGGTGGGAGCAACCTTTTAGTTTGCTATTTATTGTTAGGCATCACCCAAAGCATTGCAGCGAGGAGGAAGCGATTGGTCTTCGGTTAACGGTTTTTGAAGGGCATTTCACAAAAGATGAAAAATTGACGGCAAAATCCGTTCTTTTGGTGGGGTTCAGGGTATTTACAAACAGTGGCAGCGTTGTTACAATGTTTATCGCCAACTGAGGAAAGCACCTTCAAAAGATGCTCCAAAGATGAGGAGAAAGTTGACTATTGACACCGTTCTTTCGGGTGGTTATAATTAAACTGCCACCTGCAGGAAAGCACCTTGACAATGGAACAGTGTTGGGTGTGGGTTAGGAGTGACAGGTTAAGGCTTCGTACTCCCCAAAAATGAGAGAGCCCGTCACCCATCGCGAAGAGCGATGGGTTTTAACTGCTGGAGAGTTTGATGGTGGCTCAGGGCGAACGCTGGCGGCGTGGATAAGGCATGCAAGTCGAGCGCAGGCTTGCCTGCGGGTTCTGCTCGCAGGCAGGTGCTGAGCGGCGAACGGGCGAGTAACGCGTGCCTAACCTACCCCGGGGACCGGGATAACCCTGGGAAACTGGGGCTAATACCGGATACTCTCCCTCGTCGCATGGCGGGGGAGGAAAGGTGCCTGTTCCGAAAGGGCAGGTGCCGCCCTGGGATGGGGGCGCGTCCCATCAGGTAGTTGGTGGGGTAACGGCCCACCAAGCCTATGACGGGTAGCCGGCCTGAGAGGGTGGCCGGCCGCACCGGGACTGAGACACGGCCCGGACCCCTACGGGGGGCAGCAGCCGAGGATCTTGGGCAATGCCCGAAAGGGTGACCCAGTGACGCCGCGTGGGGGAGGAAGCCCTTCGGGGTGTAAACCCCTGTTGGCGGGGGAAGAAGCCAGTCCCTCGGGACTGGTTGACGGTACCCCGCAAGAAAGCCCCGGCTAACTCCGTGCCAGCAGCCGCGGTAAAACGGAGGGGGCGAGCGTTGCCCGGATTTACTGGGCTTAAAGGGTCCGTAGGCGGTGTCCTAAGTCCTTCGTGAAAGCTGCCCGCTCAACGGGCAGAGGTCGGGGGAGACTGGGACACTTGAGGGCGGGAGAGGCCGGCGGAACGGCGGGTGTAGCGGTGAAATGCGTCGATATCCGCCGGAACACCAGTGGCGAAGGCGGCCGGCTGGAACGCCCCTGACGCTGAGGGACGAAGGC
>Ga0079997_118988_pt1 | contig 12859 bp, 10 predicted proteins | sample PerSpoCPS_CMetaG_FD_69200 | JGI IMG/M metagenome (GOLD analysis project Ga0079997, IMG submission 69200) | Archaeal communities from Yellowstone National Park, Wyoming, USA - Perpetual Spouter C (PS_C) MetaG (SPADES assembly) (version 2) | ecosystem: Environmental > Aquatic > Thermal springs >... | reverse complement strand
CTTTATAAAGTAATCAAGCTGTCCCATTAAAAACTTCTTTAGGTTTTTGTGGATAAAGTAGTCCCTTGTGTTCTTTGCGGTAAATCGGTTTATGTGATAAAGGAGTAAGGGTTGTTGGTTTCTTTGTTCTTCAAGCAGGTTTTTAATTGCAAATTGAAAATCCTTTATCTTGGAGGATATTTCCATTAACTCTTTTTTTAATCCCTCAAAAATCTTTTCGTTTATCTTCTCCTGTTTTATACCTCTTCCTCTTCCTCCGTTTTCTTCCTCTTGTTCTATCTCCTGACCATTTCCGTTATCCTTGTAAAGCTTTATCTCCTCTTCGCCCAGTTCTCTGTATTGAAATCTAATTATTATGCCTTCTTGGTCTATTTGGACTGGCTCTTCATCCAAAACAAAATACCTTTGCTTTGTTGCCTTGTTGCTGTTTATCTCCTCCCGTGCGGACACGGTCCTAAAGATTACCTTTTTGTCCCCTGCCCTAAAGGTATAGTCCCTAAAGAGTATGCCCGTTTTTATGTAATATTGGTCTGCGTTTGCCCAGTAAAGCTTCACCTCTTCTCCGTTGTAGGGTATGCTGTATTTTGGCTCCTTTGAATACCTGTACTGTGGGATAAAATCTCCATCTTCGTAAAACCTTGAAAAGAAAGAGTAAAGGTCGTTATAAACTTGTTCTTTTATCTCTTCTAGCTTTTCTAAAAGCTCTTTTTGTTCTTTTATTCGCAAGTATTCCTGTCCTATGTTAGTGTCTGCATAAAGAGGGTTTAGCTCCCCCGTTGGTGTAAAAGCATTATTTCCAAGGGTTCTTACTATCTCCCTCCTTACCCTTTCATACTCTTCGTGGATGTCCTCAGATAAGTTTTTCTTGTGCTTTTGAAAGGCATCCTCTATTATCTGTGGCAGTTTTTGATCTATAAACTCTTTTACTTCTTTCTGTTTGTAGTTGAGAATTCTGTATATGCCAAAGTCAAGATCCGAACTTTCAAACTGGAATATATCCCTCAATAGCTCTTGGAATTTTTCTAAGGCATTCATACATCCCCCTCCCAGCGTATAGAAGGGTCCCAATTTTGAATCCCTATAGACAATTTATAACCCTTTGGTGTGTTATTTTTTACAATGTTTCCTTTATTCCTTTTCATATTTATGAGTGTATATTTTATGGCGGTGAAGTTTTGGCACACAGGTGTTCTTTCCCCTTTATAATACCCATCTAAGGCCGGGTAGCTCAGGCGGTAGAGCAGGGGACTGAAAATCCCTGTGTCGGGGGTTCGACTCCCTCCCCGGCCATTTCTTTGAAAAGGCTCCTCCTCCCCGTTAGGGGGATGACGTGTGAATCCTGTGCAAGGAGTGTAGAAAGCATACTCAAATCAAAGGGTATAAAAGAGGTCAAGGTAGATTTTTCCTCGGGTAGGGCTCTTGTTTACCTTGAAGAACCCGAAAGTATTTTATCTGCCATAAAAGAGCTTAAGGGCTTCGGGTACAGTATATCTTATGGGGAAGTTGTGGTAAGGTTTCAGGATATAGGGCAAGAAGAGATTAAAAAGTTGGTGGAGGATCTTTTAAAGGTGGAGGGGGTAATAGGGGTTGAGGTGGAAAACATAAGCAGGAGGCTTTTTATTAAGTTTTCACCCTTACAGGTTTCCGAAGGGAAAATAATAAAGTTGATTAAGGATAGGGGTTTCCCGTACGAGATCGAAGGGGAAAGTTCAAAGGGAAGGGAGATAAGCTTATTTCATAGGTTTCTGATTGGCTTTGTTCCCACCCTTTTGGTCCTTCTTGGGCATCATTTTCACCTTAAGCCCTTTGATAACCACATCCTGCAAGGGATCTTGGCAAGTTTTGTGGTATTTTTTGCTGGATATCCCATAATAAAATCCGGAATAGGTGGGTTTTTGAAATTTTCTCCAAATATGAACAGCCTAATAACCTTGGGGAGTTTAAGCGCCCTAATTTCTATGAACTTTGAGCCAGTAAGCGTAATTATACTCTTGGTTTTGCTCGGAAAGTCCGTAGAGGAGAGGATGAGGGAAAGGGTGTATAAGGAGTTGGGTAGCTTGATTGAGGGTATCCCGCGATTTGCCAATGTATTGAGGGATGGAGGGGTGGTTAAACTTTACGCGGAGGAGATCTCGGAGGGTGATGTGGTTGTGGTGAAAAGTGGGGAGAGGATACCGGTTGATGGGAGGGTTTTGAGGGGGGAAGGGGAGGTTTCTATGGCGGTTTTGACGGGGGAGTTTGAGGGGGTTAAGATTTCGGAGGGGGAAAGGGTGTTCGCGGGTTCCGTTTTAATAAGCGGTTACCTTGAGGTTGTTGCGGAAAAGGTGGGGGAGGATACCTTCGTGGGAAACCTAAAGAAAGCGGTACTATCCGCTCAGGATGAAAAGGGTAAGATTCAAACATTGGCGGACAAAATCTCCGCACGTTTTACTTGGGGGGTTTTACTTTTTGCAATATTAACCTTGATCTTTTGGGGCTTTATGGGGAACTTCGCAAGGGGCTTATACTCCGCCATATCGGTTATGGTAATTGCCTGCCCTTGCGCCTTGGGTATAGCTACACCTTTGGCGATGGCGGTGGGAATATCAAGGGCTATAAAGAGGGGAATAGTGATAAAGCACCCTCAAGCCCTTGAGAATGCTAAGGATATTAAGGTTGTTTGTTTTGACAAGACGGGAACATTAACGGAGGGAAGGCCATATGTGGTGAAGTTTGAGGGGGAAAGTTGGATCTTACCTTATATTTCTTCCTTGGCGGAAAAGAGCTCCCACCCATACTCCAAGGCTATATACAAATTCGTTGGAAGCTCACCCTACAAGGTTGAAAACTTTAGGGAAATTGTGGGGTTAGGTATAGAGGGGGATGTGGATGGCAAAAGGGTTAGGATAGAGAAAGGGGAAGGTTGGATAAGGGGGGTAGTTGATGGGGTTGAGGGTAAGTTTTTTGTTGAGGATGAAATAAAAGAATCGGCATTTAAGGTGGTAGAAAGTTTAAAGGGTATGGGCTTGAAGGTGTTTATAATAAGCGGGGATAATGAGGGGAACACAAAAAGGGTGGCGGAGAAGCTAAAAGTTGAATATTTTGCTAATTTATCTCCATATGGAAAGGTGGAAAAGGTTAGGGAATTAAGGGAGAGGTTCGGTAAGGTTGCCTTCGTTGGTGATGGGATAAACGATGCTCCCGTACTTTCTGAGTCGGATATGGGGATAGCGGTGGGGAGGGCAACCGATCTGGCGATCCTATCTGGGGACATAATAATAGTTAGGGGGGATATAGAACTTGTTCCCGAGATAATAAAGATAGCGAGAAAAACCCGTTCAAGGATCCTTCAAAATCTCTTCTGGGCTTTTCTATACAATTCCCTCCTTATCCCTACCGCCATGACGGGATTTATACCTCCAGAGTTATCCGCATTTGCCATGGGTATGAGCTCAATAACGGTGGTTTTAAATTCAATAAGGTAATGTGCGGGATAGCTGGGGTAATTAGCGGGAAGGGGGTTAGGCTTGGGAAATTCCTTGAAGTTTTAAATGGGTTACAACATAGGGGGCAAGAATCCGCGGGTTTTTTGGGATATACGGTTGATGAGGAACTGGTTTCTTTTAAAACTTTCGGTTTGGTTTCCCAAATACCGGAGAAATTTCCATCGGATCCAACATTTAAGGTTTTGATAGGGCATACGAGGTATTCAACCACGGGGGAAAGCTGGAGGACGGAGAACATACAACCCTTTTATGTTTTAACCGAAAAAGGGATAAAGGCAATTGTACATAACGGGAACATAAGGAACCATCAGGAGATAAGGGCGGAGTTATCATCAAAGGGGGTATTTTTTAGGGCAACTTCGGACACGGAGGTAATATTGAACCTTTACCTTACCCTTGATGGGGAAATTGAGGAAAGGTTCAAAAAGATGGCAAAAATTCTAAGGGGGGCATGGTCGGTTTTGATGATAGAGGGGGAAAATTTGGTAGCCTTTAGGGATCCGTACGGATTTAGGCCCCTTTGGATGGGAAAGAGGGAGGGGGAAATTTGGTTTGCATCCGAAGATTCCGCCTTAAGATCCGCGGGTATTGTCCCTATAAAGGAACTCCCAAGGGGTGTTGGTATAATTGCGAACCCTTCTTCATTAAAAGAGTTTGAGGTTGAAGGGGGTATTCCCCTACCCTGCTCTTTTGAGCTCGTATATTTCTCAAGGCCTGATAGCAACATATTCGGAAGGTCCGTGTATAACTGGCGGTACTTCGTTGGAGAGAAGCTTGCGGAGATGGAGGAAGTGGAGGCTGATATAGTGGTTCCCATCCCGGATTCGGGAAATATATACGCCCTTGGATTCTCTTCAAAAATCGGAAAGCCCTTACACTTCGGCCTTATAAGGAGCCATTACGCAGGCAGGAGCTTCATACAACCCACGCAAGAAAAGAGGTTAAGCGTGGTAAGGTCCAAGCTCTTTCCCGTTGAGGGGGTTTTAAAGGGGAGGAGGATATACCTTATAGATGATTCAATAGTTAGGGGGACAACGATGAGGGAGATAGTATCTATGGTTAAGGAGGCGGGGGCAAAGGAGGTGCACGTAAGGATCGGTTCTCCACCCGTCATAGGACCCTGCCATTATGGGATAGATACTCCAAACAGGAGGGAGCTTATAGCAAACCAGATGGACGTTGAAGGAATAAGGAAGTTCCTTGGGGCGGACAGTTTAAAATATTTACCCTTGGAGGTTTTTGAGGAAAATTTGAGGGATTTTTGTATCTCCTGCTTCTCCGGGAGATATTTTATCTGACCACCACCTTTTCCCTTATTAACTTTCTATCCGAGACAACCTCCACGAAATAAAAGCCCTTTGAAAGATCAATCTTAACTTCGTTCGTACCCTTTACAGACTTAACCATACCTCCGCTTACATTATAAACCTTCACTTCAAACTCTCCAGATCCGCTAACCTTTATACCGCCTTTGTATTGAGTTATAATACCACTTACAGGTTGGCAGGATTCGGAGATGGATGAGAAACAGAGTTCGGAAACAGTGAAGGTTGGAGATGTAACGGTTGGAGATACGGAATTAACGGTGAAACTCGGAGAAGAAACGGAAGGAAAAAGAAAAGTTATAGAGAAGAGGGCATTATTTACAGTTGGGCTTACATCTTGAACTATTGAACATGAACCTACGCTACCAGTTTCATCTGTCTTCACAAAGAAAACATCCCATCTGCCCGCACCGAAGGAATATGTATAACCCGCCACGATGTATCCATTATCAGATGTGCGTTGAACGGAAAAAGCCCCATCACTTATTCCTCCCCCATAAGTTTTAGCCAAGCTTAGGTTCCCGTTCGCATCGGTTTTGACAAGGAAAACATAGTAAGCACTGATTATATCGACGTAACGTGTATAACCCGCCGCGATGTATCCACCGTCAGATGTCTGTTGAACGGAAAAAGCCAAATCATAATCTGTTCCCCCATAAGTTTTAGCCCATTGTATATTCCCGTACGCATCCGTTTTGATGAGGAAAATATCACTATAACCCGCACCGAAGGAGTACGTCTCACCCACCATTATGTATCCACCGTCTGATGTCTGTTGAACAAAACGAACCAAATCATCACTCGTTCCCCCATAAGTTTTGGCCCATTGTACGCTTCCGTTCGCGTCCGTCTTGATAATGAAAATATCCCAATTGCCCGCACCAAAGGAAGCTGTATGACCCGTCACGATATATCCACCGTCTGATGTCTGTTGAACGGAAAAACCATAATCCTCACTTGTTCCTCCGTAAGTTTTAGCCCATTGTATATTCCCGTTCTCATCTGTCTTTATGAGGAAAAAATCGAAAATGCCCGCACCGAAGGACCATGTCCCACCCACCAAGATGTATCCACCATCGGATGTCTGTTGAACGGAATAAGCATAATCATAATTGGCTCCACCGTAAGTTTTAGCCCAGATTACGTTTCCGTTCGCATCAGTCTTCACAAGGAAAATATCCATATAGTCCCCAAATAACACACCTATATGACCCGCCACTATGTATCCACCGTCGGATGTCTGCTGAACGGAATAAGCATAATCATAATATGTTCCCCCATAAGTTTTAGCCCATTGTATATTCCCGTACGCATCCGTTTTGATGAGGAAAATATCACTATAACCCGCACCGAAGGAGTACGTCTCACCCACCACTATGTATCCACCATCTGATGTCTGTTGAACGAAACGAGCCACATCCTCGTCTGTTCCTCCGTAAGTTTTTGCGAATGTCACAGCGTAAGCGTACTGTGTGAAGAGGGCTAATGTTAGCCCCCTAACCCATAGCGCCCAAGTGCGTAAAATGTGCCTTTTCATAGGTAAGGTATTATAAAACCGTCCTATTCCCTGAAATTGGTTTTATCTCCGCCCGCACCGAATGAAGTTGAATGGAAGAAGCAAAATCCCAATCACCCGAAACTTTTTGCGAAAATCTTCAGCCAAAAATTAAAAGAGATCGTTAAAATCAAGCAAAGGAACCTTTCCCACCTTAAAATTTTTGGAAATGAAGGAAAGGCCGATGAAGATCCTCATAGCGAAGGTGGGGTTGGATGGGCATGATAGGGGGGCAAAAATAATAGTGAGGGCGCTTAGGGATGCTGGGTTTGAGGTTGTATATACGGGTTTGCATCAAACCGCGGAAAACGTGGTAAATATGGCCCTTCAGGAGGACGTTGATGCCATAGGAATATCCATACTTTCGGGTGCCCATATGACCTACTTTCCCAAGATCCTGAAGCTTATGAAGGAGAAGGGTATGGACGATGTTCTACTTTTTGGAGGTGGGATAATACCCGATGAGGATGCCAAGGTTCTTGAAAGTATGGGGGTAGGCAAGCTCTTCGGTCCGGGGACGCCCCTAGAGGAGATAATAAACTATTTGATGGATTGGTACGAGAAACACAGGCTCAAAAGGTCCGCATGATGGATAAGCTTAAGGTTTTCTTAAAGTTCGGCGGTTATTTTATTTTTTGGGTTATATTTTGGCTCTTTTTCTTTGACATTTTTCTGAGTTTGATAATACCGATTTTTCAGGGTAGGTACAACACCACCGTGGTTCCAAACCTTAGGTTAAAAAGCGTGGATGAGGCTAAGGCGGAGGCGAAAAGGGTCGGATTGAACCTCGTTGTAGATACCATAGTTCCGAGCTTGGAACACCCGCAGGGTTTGGTGATCGGGCAGGAACCACCTCCCAACACGAAGGTAAAAAGGGGAAGGAAGATATTTGTTACGGTTTCAGGTGGGAAAATGTATAGGAGGGTGCCGGATATAGTGGGGATGTCGCTGCATATGGCGTTAAGATCCTTGCAGGATCTGGGTTTTAAGGTGAAAATTGAACCCGTTTATACCCTCGATGAGGAACCGGGATACGTAACGAGGCTTGAACCGCCCCCAGGCTCGGATGTACCCTTGGGTTCAACGATAAAGGTTTATTACACGGAGGAACCGCCAGATAATTCTGGTTTAGAATCCCCGAGATGAGGTTCGTAAAGTTTGAGAAAGAAAAAGAAGTCGCAAGGATAGTATTTAATAGGCCTGAGGTGGGAAACGCCTTTAACGGGGAGATGCTAAAAGAAATAAAGGAAATTGCGGAAAGGATATCTTTGGATGAGGAGGTTAGGGTGGTGATATTGGAGGGGGAGGGGAAGCACTTTTGCGCGGGTGGGGATCTTAGGTGGATGAGGGAGATGGCAAAGGCTGAATATTCTGAAAACTACAAGGATGCCTTACTCCTTTTTGATACATACAAAGCTGTTGAAAACATACCGGTTCCCACGATAGCCAAGATAAGGGGGGCGGTTAGGGGTGGGGGTTTAGGTTTTGTAAGCGTATGTGATATAGCGATAGCGGGAAAGTCATCGAGTTTTTCCTTTTCCGAAGTAAAAATCGGTATGGTACCTTCCGTCGTATCCTCGTTCGCGATAAGGAGAATAGGGTACCAAAATGCCCGGAGGTTCTTTTTAACCGCCGAGGTTTTTGATGTTTATAAGGCTAAGGAGATAGGTTTAATAGACGAGTTTGTTGAGGATAATGAACTTGAGGGGAAAGTTCAGGAGTTTGTAAATCTGATATTGTCAAACAAACCCTTGGCGGTGAGGAAAACGAAGGATCTTTTGAAACTTTATAGGCCGTACCTCTCGGAGAATTTCAGGGAGCTTACCGCCCACATTTTGGCAAGTACGAGGATGGGAAGGGAGGCTTTGGAAGGGTTTGAGGAGTTTTTAAAGGGTAAGTAATAAAACCGCGGTATAATTCCCGCCTATGCTCAAAAGGCTTTCCCTTTTGATTTTATTATATGGATGCGCTTCCGTGGGATCCCCCGCCGCATCAAGCACAAAGATATACGTCCAGAATAACAACCTTGAGAAGGCGGAGGAGAACGCGAACGCTTGGATAAACGACCAGCCCAATTCGCCCAAACCCTATATATGGAGGGGATACATATATACGAGGAAAAACGAGTGGGTAAAGGCATCCGAAGATTTCATAAAGGCATTCAGCTTAGACACATCTTACAGGAGGAAGGAGAAGTTTGAAAAGGAGCTTTCAATAGCGGGTCAGAGTCTAATGCCCTTCAGCGCCCTTCCCACGATCTTCCAAAACGCGTCTATAGTCCTAATTCAGGAAAACAAGTTTCAAGAAGCGCTAAGGTACCTTCAGGAGGCGGAGAAGTTAGATCCGAAAAATGCAAACACCTACCTTCTCCTACATGGAGTATACAATTCCCTCGGGGATGAAAGGAAGTCAAGGGAGTACCTTGAAAAGGCGGTTAGCTTAGATCCAAAAAATCCCAAGGCAAGGTTGCAACTTGCGATACTCTACTCTTACGAGGGGAACAAGGACACCGCGGAGAAGATCCTAAGGGGAATAATAAGGGATACCGCTATGGTGGAAGCATATAAGGAGCTTGGGATCCTCCTGTTTGAGAAGGGGAATTACAAAGAATCAGCGGAAAACCTTGAAAAGGCTTATCAGATGAAGGGCGATGATTACGAGATTTTGGCGAACCTCGGTCAGGCTTATGCCCAGCTTGGAAACTATGATAAGGCGGTGGAGTACCTAAAAAAGGCTTACGAACTGAAGAGCGATGAATACAGGATACCCTTCTCAATAGCGGGTGTTTTGTACGATGCGAAAAAATACAGGGAAGCTTTGGATTACGTAAATTTGGCGATAAGCATGAAGAAGGATGATCCAACCCTTTACGAACTTAGGGCAGCAATATACAAGGCTCTTGGGAGGACAAAGGAAGCGGTGGCGGATTTCAAGAGGGCGGATGATCTGAAAAAGGCAAAGGGGAAGTGATATGAGGGGGAGATATTACATATCCGTTTTGGATCTCGGGAAGGAAGAAACGTTGGAAGTTTTGGAGATAGCGAGGCACTATAAGATCGAGAGGAAGGCTGGAAAGAGAAAGAGCGATATATTAAAGGGGAAAATCTGGGCGATCCTCTTCGAAAAACCATCCCTCAGGACCAGGGTGACCTTTGAGGTGGCGGTGAGGGAATTAGGAGGGGAGACCTTTTACCTTTCTCCAAACGACGTAGGTTTGGGGAAGAGGGAGCCCGTAAAGGATGTGGCAAGGAATTTAGAGAGGTGGATTGATGGGGTTTTTGCGCGGGTGTTTGATCACAAGGTTTTTCAAGAGTTTAGGGATTATGCGCCAAACCTCTCCGTAATAAACGCCCTATCCGACTTAGAGCACCCGTGTCAGGCCCTTGCGGATTTTCAAACCATGATAGAGATAACAGGGGATCTAGGTTTCCATCTCGCTTTTATTGGGGATGGGAATAACGTAGCTAACTCCCTGATGCTTATGTCCGCCCTACTCGGATCGGATTTTACAATAGCATGCCCCGAGGGATACGAACCCCCAAAGGAGATAGTGGAAAAAGCGTTGGAGATGGCGAAAAGGACGGGATCGCAAATAAACATAGTTAGGGATCCGAAATCCGCGGTCTCAAGGGCGGATTTTATATATACGGATGTATGGGCTTCTATGGGTCAAGAGGCAGAGGCGGAAATAAGGAGGAAGGCATTTCAGGGTTATCAGGTTAATGAGGAACTTTTGAAGTTTGCCCCAGAACATGCAAAAGTTATGCATTGCCTACCCGCCCACAGGGGAGAAGAAATAACGGATGAGGTTATAGAGAGCGAAAGGTCCCTAGTTTTTGAACAGGCGGAAAACAGACTCCACACGATAAAGGCTCTTTTAAGCTTCCTTTCACAGTGATGGACAGCTTCAAGAAATTAAAAAACCTTATCAAGAAGAAAACCGCAAGGATATGCGTAATAGGTGGGGGATATGTGGGTCTTCCCTTAGCGGTGGAGTTCGCAAAGGCAGGCTTCAAAACAACCGTCTTTGACATAGACGTATCGAAGGTGAGGAGCATAAACGAAGGTAAAAGCTATATAGAGGATATACCATCAGAAGAGCTCGCAAGGTTGGTAAATGAGGGGTACCTTGAGGGTATGAGCGATAAAGGCGCAATATCCTCGGCGCAGGTGATAGTGGTTACCGTACCCACACCCCTAAATGAAAAGGGGGAACCCGACGTTTCATATATTGTTAGAGCATTTAATGATATAGCGGACTATATGCAACCGCCCGTTTTGATAAGCCTTGAGAGTACCACATATCCTGGTCATACGGAGGAATTGGGGGAGTTTCTAAAAAGTAGGGGATTTAAGTATGGGGAGGATTTTTTCTTGGGTTTTTCACCCGAGAGGATCAATCCGGGGGATAAGGTATGGAAGTTCCATAATACTCCTAAAATTGTTGGGGGTTTGGATCCTAAGGCAACCGAGCTCTTGGTGGATTTTTACTCTCATGCGGTTGAAAAGGTAATACCCGTCTCAAACGCGAGAACTGCGGAGATTACAAAGCTCCTTGAAAACACGTTTAGGGCAGTAAATATAGCCCTCGTAAATGAGTTTGCCATAATTTCTCACAAGCTCAACGTTGACGTTTGGGAGGTAATAGAGGCTGCGGGCACAAAGCCCTTTGGATTTATGAAGTTTTACCCGGGTCCGGGTGTGGGTGGGCATTGCATACCCATAGATCCCATATACCTCCTGTGGAAGGTAAAAAGCCTCGGTATAAACGCGGAGTTTATAGAACTTGCCGATAAAATCAACAAGTACATGCCGAAATTCACCGTTTCCCTCCTTGAGGATGCACTAAAAAAGGCGGGAAGGAAAATTGAGGGGGAAAGGATCCTAATTGTGGGGTTGGCATACAAAAAGAATATATCGGATACACGGGAAAGCCCCGCGATAGAAATTATGCACATTTTGAGGTCAAAGGGCGCGGAAGTCGCTTACCACGATCCCCATGTTCCCACCTTCGGAAATATGAAATCCATGGATCTAAAGAAGGCGCTTGATTGGACCGATGTGGTTATGATAACCACCGACCACGATAATGTAAATTACGAGCTTATAGCGGAGAATGCGGAGATAATAGTGGATACGAAAAACGTCATAAGGAGGAAGGGGTTAAAACCCTTGGGCAAGCTTGTGGTTTTATGAGGGATCTTGGGGAGATATTGGAGGGTTTTGAGAGGGGGGATGAGAGGGCACTCGCAAGGCTTATAACGTTTGTTGAAAATCTTTGGGAAATAGATGAGATCTTCAGGAGGATATATCCAAAGGTGGGGAAGGCTTATAGGGTGGGAATAACGGGTCCCCCTGGGGCGGGAAAAAGTACTTTGGTTGATAAATTAGCGGTGGAGCTTTTGGAGAGGGGATTTAGGGTATCAATAATAGCGGTGGATCCCTCATCACCCTTCACGGGAGGGGCGGTCTTGGGGGATAGGCTTAGGATGGTTAAGGCTATGGAAAGGGGGATATTCATAAGGAGTATGGCATCAAGGGGAAGCTTGGGGGGGCTTGCGGAAACCACGGGTATGGTGGCGGATGTTCTTGACGCCTTCGGGTACGATATGGTTCTAATAGAGACGGTGGGGGTTGGGCAATCCGAGGTTGATGTGGTTAAGGCTACGGATACGGTGGTGGTAGTACTTGTTCCGGAGGCGGGGGATTCCGTTCAGGCTTTAAAGGCGGGGCTTATGGAAACCGCGGACGTTTTCGTAGTAAATAAGGCGGATAGGGAGGGGGCGGATAGGTTCATAAGGGAGCTTTCGGCGGTGGTATCCCTATCTCCAAACGAGTGGAAACCCCCAATAATAAAAACTGTTGCTCTGAGCGGTGAAGGTATAAAGGAAGTTGCGGATGCCATACTAAAACACAGGGATTTTCTCGGGGAAAGGCTGAAGGAAAAGAGAATAAACAGGATGGTGGAACAGATAGAAAACCTCCTTACAAAAAGATTTTTAAATAAGGTTAGGCAAAAGTACGATATAAGGAAGATGTTTGAAGGTGGAAACTTCAAGAACCCTTACGAAGTTTTGGGCATACTTGAGAGGGAGTTTTTGGACTGAGGGACCCCTCCTTTGGGCGAAACTTTTTGCTTTAAGTTCCTTAATTTTCTTGATCTTGGTTATCCCCAAGGGAAACTTCCAAGAAGTTTACAGAAATCTTCTGCTGGGCTTTGTTCCGTTTTACATAATCGCGGTTCAACACGCGACGATACCATTTCCGAAAATTAAGGGAGGACTTTTCAAGATATCGGCTTATTTAAGCTTCCCTTTTATGCTTCTTGGCTATTTCCTTAACAGCTTGGCTTTCAAGTTGGGTTTCTTGCTCTTTCTCTCCTTTCAGCTTTTTCCCCTTATTTATTACCGCATTAAGATCTCCAAAAAGATCTACGACAGGATCTCTTACATGTTTATGGGCTTGGCTTTCCTTGCGGGGGTTTTTTCATTATT
>Ga0079997_118605_pt1 | contig 12879 bp, 13 predicted proteins | sample PerSpoCPS_CMetaG_FD_69200 | JGI IMG/M metagenome (GOLD analysis project Ga0079997, IMG submission 69200) | Archaeal communities from Yellowstone National Park, Wyoming, USA - Perpetual Spouter C (PS_C) MetaG (SPADES assembly) (version 2) | ecosystem: Environmental > Aquatic > Thermal springs >... | reverse complement strand
TTTCCCGTCAACGGGCACCGCTATGCCGTTGCCGTAGAAGGGAAGGAGCAACTCGCTCTTCGGGTTGATTGGCGGAAGTAGCGGCAGGAAGGAGAATGTCCCGACTTGAACTTTGAGGTCACTGACGGACGCCTCCGCGACGAGTTCATCGTTCTCAAGCCACATTGTGACGGTCACAGGGAAAGTTTTTCCGTCACGCTGCCGCGCTTCGGTTTGGAAGGAGACTTTGCCGTCGGCGAGTTTCTGCAAATTTCGGAAGGGAGCGATGTGTTGGGTGCTTTGCCAAGTGACTTTCGCCCGTTTGTCAACGACGGTGAAGGAGCCGTTGGGGTCAATGGTGATGCTCAGCCACTTGCTTGACAGAGTTACCGGTTTAACTGAAGCGACCTCAATGGCTGCCAAAACCAGCCACGCCACCATCTCAATCACCTCCGTCACCTATAGCCACCAGCCAAGCAAGTTCCCACCCAACGCAAACAACTCATACTGTGGGCTTTACTCACCCTTCTCACCTGACTTTTCCTCATTCTCGGAATTGGCTCGCTTAACGGGCAAGCGTCGAATTCTAACAGTAGCGTCTTCCAAGACCACAACAGCACCATCCATTAGCGGTCGCTCTATCATCGCCCAAACAGCCATAAGTCGCTCAAAAATGTTTCTCGGTGTCGGTCGTGAGAGGCGAACTATCACCACAGAAGGTTTGGAAGCACCGCTGAAGGTTAATAGGCGACCGCAATCAAGGTCGTGGGTCAAAATCACTTCTCCCTCTTTGGCTGCCTCTTCCAAGACAACCCAATCACTCGCTCGCTCTAAACCGATTTCGCCTGTGTGTCGGCATTGGTGTCCGACGGATTCAAGGAGTTGCTTTAGGCTTCTGGGCATGTTCATGTTGAGCAACCACCTCATTTCCTTACCGCCTCTTCCAACGGGATAAACCGTTCTTCCATCGCTTCCGCTGCAAAGCCCAATGCCTCATAGATGTCTTCCCGTTCCAGTTCGGGGAATTCCGCCAAAATCTCCTCAACGGTCATCCCAGCGCTGAGGTAACTGAGGATGGAGGAGACGGGGATGCGCAGCCCACGAATGCACGGTTTGCCCAAGCACTTTTCTGGGTCAATGGTGATGCGTTGAAACTTGTAGTGCTTTAGTTCCATCCCTGACGACCTCCCTCTGAAAAATTTCGGCGAGGCGGAAAACACACTGCTCAAGTTTTCGCCAAATGAGTTCGGCGTTCTGGCAAATCTGCCATCGACAGGTGGTTAAAGCCAGTAGCAGTGTTAACTTCGGTCAGCGAACTTTTTGACTCACTCTGCTCCGGGCAAGTGCATCGGCATGACGACATAAAGCCACCGTTGGTCGTTGACTGGCTGCCACAGCGCTGCTTGGGTTGGTTCTTGGAAGTTGGCGGTAACTTCGCCTGTCCTCAAGGTGCTTAAGAACTCCATCAGATATGGGTGCTGGAAGGCGATAGTGTAGGGTTGGGGCGAGCCCGAAAGCCATTCAACACCAACAGTCTCCTTGCCCACTTCCTCATAACTGCCCATCTCAATGTCAATGGCAACTATCTCCATTGACGACGAGTCAGGCACCAACCTCAAAATGACTCTCAAGGGCTGTCGGCGACCGCTCGGTTTGAAGACAGTCATGCGGCGCAAGGCAGGCAAAATCTCCTCAACTCTGAACTTGACTTGGTGGATGAATTGCTGCGGGATGACCCTTCGGTAGTTGGCGTAAGTTCCGGCAAGACCGGTGATCAGCACGCGCCACTGTTCGTCGCTGAATTCAACCAAAGTGTTGTCCTCGCTGATGCGCCATTTGACCGTCGCCGTCTTGTCAATGAGCGGCAAAAGGACTTTCAATGCGGAAGTCGGCAAGGTCAAGTTCATAGTTGGGAAGTTTTCGTCTTCAAGGCGAAAGAGTGCGAGGCGGTGCGTGTCAGTTGCAACGATGTCAAGGTATTCGTCACCTTCTTCCTTGCGGAAGTGAACGCCTGTGAAGATGCCCATCGTCGGGTCCGTTGAAGCGGCGAACATGACCTTCCTGAGAGCCTCTGCCAACCTACGACCGCTAATTTGAATTGGCTCGCGCATTGTGACTTCTTCGGGCGGAACGGGAAACTCCTCGGCAGGCAAAACTGGCAGTTTGTATTCGCCGCCATCAAAACGCATCGTCATCCGCCCAGCCATCTCAAGTTCCGAAGGCGCTTCAAGTTCCACGGAAGGCGCAGTCAATCCTGTGACCAGAGAACGCCATTCTTTGCCAGCGACGGCAATTTGCCCTGTTTCATCCACCTCAGCAGCAATTGTCCACTCAAGCCACAAAGTCAGGTTAGTTGCAGCCATGCGAAGGGTGTTGTCCTCGCGGGCATCAAGCAAAATGTGAGACAAAATAGGCAAAGTCGTCCTTGCCCCAGTTGTCGCGGCAGCCAGAAACCGAGCCGCTTGCTCCAAAGCGCTACCAGCAACAGTGCACTTCATGTCCCATCTGACCCCTCCTTTGTCCTCTCGATTCTCGTGCACATGGTTGCTACAGTCCTAAGTTTACGGCGCAACTTTTTCACCGTCACAAGATGAACTGCTCGAGAAAGTGTTTGCTGAAAAGCAAGCCTTTGTAGTATCTCTCGCCCAACCAAGTTGGGCTGTGCGGCTCCAAGTTTATGTCGCCTTGATAGTTGTGCTTGTAAAGGATAGCGAAAAGGCTGCGCCAATCGATTTGGTCCATGCCGGCTGGCGGGTCATCGAAAGGCTTGCCAGCGATTTTCACGCAACCTTTGGCGTGAATGTGGTAAAACCGATGCCCATAATCGCGGGCATGTTGAAGGTAATCAAGCCCGTCATAGAAAGGATGGGATGGGTCAAACTTGATGCCAACTGTGGGCAGTCTGTCAAGGACAATGTCCCAAGCCTCAGGACCAGTTATGTGGTTTGTCCAATGGCAGTTGTAGAAGGCGAATTTCAAGCCTTTGCTTTCAGCGAGTTCAATGTAGGGAGGGAAAAGTTCACACGCTCGCAGCGCCTGTTCTTTGATGGGCTGTCCTTCGTTGTAGCCCCCGCCGACCATGATGACCCTTGCCCCAAAGAAAGAAGCCAACTCAATGTGTCGGCGCAGTTCGTCAAAGCACCGTTCTCGTTCGCTTTCGTCGGGGCTGATAAAGTTCCGTCCCCAAAGCCCCATTGCGTTGACCTCGATCCCGTAGCGCTCGAGCCATTCCTTGTAAGTTTCTTTGCGAGCCTCCCATTCGGCGAGGTTGTTGTGGATGTTGATTTCAACGCACGGGAAGCCATTCTCTTTAGCGAACTGCAAGTCTTGCTCCGTCCCGTTCGTGATGAACCCAATTCGCACTGCTTCCACCTCCTCAAGCCAATTTTAAGCGCCCCGACAACAGGCTTTTACCCGAACGCCGAATGAATTCGGCGCTCAGTTTGCTTCGTCATCAACCACTGACTAAAGTCAGTGACATGAAGTGGTTGTTGGTTTTCGCGTGATCTGCCAACAAGAGTATGAAGCAAGTCAAGAGCGCTCGGACAAAAGTGATGTCAAGGCTGCGACAACTCGGTCAAAAGGTTCACGCCATTGCTGGCTCCTTTGCATGTCCCTGACCGTGACGGAGTTCTCCCTCAGTTCCTCGTCGCCCAAAATTAGGACAAACCTTGCACCGAGTTTGTCAGCGTATCGCATCTGCGCCTTCAAACTTCTGGACAGGTAATCTCGGTCAGCCCTGACCCCTGCACGCCTCAAATCGTAAAGCAACTTGAAAGCAGCATCCTCAGCAATTGGAGAAGCGACAGCGATGAAAGCGTCAACAGTTGTCTCTGTCGGCTTAGTTTGCGAATTTGCCTGCCGCGCTAACAACACTCGCTCAATCCCGCAGCCGAACCCGACACCGGGAGTCGGTTCGCCCCCCAGTTCGGCGATCAAGCCATCATAGCGACCGCCTCCCAAAACGGTGCTTTGAGCGCCGAGTTTTGGGTGCACAAACTCAAAAACTGTCCGAGTGTAGTAGTCAAGCCCTCGAACCAACCGACCATTGATTTCGTAGGTGATGCCCAACTTGTCCAAACCTTCCCTGACGGCTTCAAAGTGACTTTTGCATTCGCTGCAAAGGTAGTCAAGGGAAACGGGAGCATCCTTCACAATCGCTTGGCACTTTTCCTCTTTGCAGTCCAGAACCCTCAACGGGTTGGTGTGCAGCCGACGCTGGCAATCCTCGCAAAGTTCGGGTTCGTGAGATTGAAGGAAGGCAATAAGCGCTTGCCTGTATCGCGGTCGGCAGTCTTCTCTCATGCAGCCAATGGAGTTCAAGTTGATGACGAACCCGTCAGCTCCAACGCTTGTCAGGAAATCGACTCCAAGGGCGATGACCTCAACATCCAAAAGCGGGTTCGGTGAACCGATGGCTTCAATTCCGCATTGGTGGTGCTGGCGGAGTCGCCCCGCCTGTGGGCGCTCGTAGCGGAAGATCGGTGCTATGTAAAAGACTTTGACCAGCGGTAATTGATGCAACAGTCCGTGCTCAAGCAAAGCCCGCGCGACGGGCGCAGTCCCTTCCGGTCGCAAGACCCAACGCTCCTCGTCGCTTACAGGGTGGCGTGAGCCATAAGGCACAACGGCGAACATTTGCTTTTGAACGATGTCAGAAGTCTCGCCAGCCGTTCGCTCAAAAAGCCCCAAATCTTCAAAGGCTGGGGTGCGAATTTCGCGGTAACCGTAACGGGCACAACATTGCCGAAAGGTTTCCTCAATCAGCCGCCATTCAGCGATGTCGTCAGGCAAAATGTCCTTTGTGCCTCGCGGGGCTTTGAACTTGACAGCCATTTCGCCGAATCACCTCGTAACCTTTGATTCACTCTTCGGGCGAAAGTTCAGCGAACAGTTGCCTCTTCAGTTCCTGAACCGTCTCAACAACTTTGTCAATGGGCACATATTTTGGTTCGGAACGATTTCGCCTCAACCTCACTTCAACTTCGCCTCGCTCTCGGACCGTTCTGCCGACGACGACCTGAATTGGGACACCCACCAAGTCCATGTCTTTGAACTTGACACCTGCCCGTTCATCCCTGTCGTCAATGATGGTCTCAACCCCTGCAGCCATCAGGTCAGAATAAATTCGCTCAGCGACTTCCCTCAGGTCTCCTTCGTTTTCGATGGGCAAGACCCAAGCCTCAAAAGGTGCGATGGAAATCGGGAAGATGATGCCGTCTTCGTCGTGACTGACTTCAACGACGGTTGCCAGTATCCGCGAAATCCCGATGCCATAACAGCCCATCAGGAAGAACTTTTCCTTGCCATCCTCGTCAACGAATGTGGCTTTCATTGGTTCGCTGTATCTCGTGCCGAGTTTGAAGATGTGCCCGACTTCAATGGCGTTGAAAAGTTCCAAAGTCCCGTCGCACCTCGGGCAGCCATCGCCTTTGTCAGCGAACCTCAAATCGGCAAACTGGTCAATGGGAAAATCGCGACCCCAGTTTGCGTTGATGAAGTGGGCATCCGCTTCATTAGCGCCGATGACGAAATCCCGCATGAAAGCGATATCATAATCAGCGATGAGCCTCACACCTTTCTCCTTGAGCCCTATAGGACCGCTGAAGCCGACAGGCGCGTTAGTTAGCCTCTCAATGGTTGCTGCATCAGCCATCGCCACTTTTTTGCCCAACAACCTCGCTAACTTCGCTTCGTTAAGTTCGTGGTCACCGCGAACCAAGGCGGCAACGATTTCACCGTCAGCAACATAAAGCAGTGTCTTGACCAATTGACTGGGTTGCACATTCAGGAAGCGGGAAACTTCCTCAACAGTCCTTTGGTTCGGTGTCGTGACCTTTTTCAGCGGTGCACCGTCTTTTGCTTGTGACCTTGCAGCCTCATCAAACCCTTCAGGCGGTCGCCGTTCAGCTCTTTCCCTGTTGGCAGCGTAACCGCATTTAGGGCAGCGAAGCAGTCTGTCTTCACCGCTTTCGGCAATGACCATGAATTCCAAGTTCTCCGTCCCGCCGATTGCACCAGCCTCAGCCTCAACGATGATGAAAGGCAAGCCGCAGCGCTTGAAGATGCGGATATATGCTTGCCTCATCGCCTCAAAACTCCGCTCCATCCCTTCCTCGTCCCGGTCAAAACTGTAGGCATCTTTCATGATGAACTCCCTGGCGCGGATGAGACCGCCTCGCGGTCGCAACTCGTCGCGGAATTTCGTTCCGATTTGGTAAAGGTTGATGGGCAACTGTCGGTAGGATTTAATCAATTGCCGAGCCAAGTCGGTGATTGGTTCTTCGTGGGTTGGACCGAGACAAAACCAACGACCTTGCCTGTCTTGGAGTTTCATCAGCAAGTCGCCATATTCGTCCCACCGACCGCTTTCCTGCCAAAGTTCTGCTGGGTGCATGAAGGGCATCAAAACCTCTTGTGCGCCCGCTCGGTTCATTTCTTCCCTGACGATGGCGATGATTTTGAGCAAACTCCGCCAAGCCAAAGGAAGGTAGGTGTAAACTCCTGCTGCCAACTTGCGAATGAAACAAGCCCTCAAAAGCAACTGGTGGCTAATTAGTTCCGCTTCCGCAGGCACTTCGCGCAAACTGACGAACAACATCTCCGACAAGCGCACTCCGATCACCTCAACCGCAGGGAATTTTTCCGCGCCTGCATTATTCTAACAGCGCCTCAAACCGTTGTAGCCTGCACATTGGGGGCGTTCTAAAAGTCCCATTTGTGGCTTCGTGCCATAGGTTCCCTCGCCTCTTGACATGCCAAAAAAAGTGTGCTAAACTGCGAGCGGCTCAAAAACCGTCCTCCCCTCAAGGGAGGGCAAAGGAGGGGACGAAGATGAAGGAGAAGCGGCGTCATTTCGCAACCATCCGTGAGGGGCAACATTTAACCATCATTCGTGGAGTTTCTCCCGTGTCGTCTCATCGTGTCGGCTTTACCCTCATTGAGTTGCTCGTGGTGATAGCGATAATCGCCATTCTGGCGGCGATTCTGTTCCCCGTGTTCAGCCAAGCGCGTGAGAAAGCAAGGCAAGCAACTTGTCTCAGCAACATGCGACAAATCGGCATGGCTTTCCATCAATACGGGCAAGATTATGACGAACGCTTCCCGTGGTTCTACTCCTACCTTTATGCGATGGGCTTCCAACAAGTTTACACTCAGCCTGACCCTGACTCTTGGATCACGATGGGTTACTGGTTCAATCTGCTTTACCCATACACCCGAAACTGGCAAATGTTCATGTGCCCGTCCAAGACAGGGGTGCAAATGACCAGGACTACGCGGCGGCATCCCTTTGCGGGGGCGGAGTTGACGCCTTTCAACCGCTACCGAGGTTACGGCTTCAACTGGGGACATGCAGCAGGTTGTCGGGGCGCCACGCGGGCGTTGCCTGAGTTTGGCGCACCGGCTTCCACCATCTTAGTCGGCGACAGCAAACCTAATCCGCCATGGTGTGCGGGTTGGACTGACCCAGAAACGGGTTGCCCTCAAGGTAGCGACCACGCTTCTTGGCAAGACTTGCAATGCGGTGTCGGCAAGCACCCACAGGGAGGTCTCTTAGACTTGTTCACAACCGCTTGCCTTGAAGCAACTCAGTGGCATGTGAGCCGAATACATCTGCGTGGTGCTGTGATGACTTTAGCGGATGGACACGCAAAATGGTATCCTGTCATGTGGGATTGCCGAACTGCAAGGAATGTTTCTTGGGACCCCGATGCGAGCATCCCTGGTGGCGGACCTTTGTATGACAAAACACCCGGTCGTGAACTCTGGGGTCACTACACAACACCGCCAACTCAGACTGGTGGGAAGGGCGTTGGTTGTCCATGAGACTAAGGGGGGATTGATGATGCAAAGGGAAGTTCCGCTTTGGCTTGCCGTGGTGATAATCGTCGTCGTGGTTATCGTCATTGCAGGCATTTATTGGTGGCGTTGGCATCCAAGAGCGCAAGAGGGAGCACAACCACCTCCAACAGCGCCAATTTTCAAGGCAGGTCCTGGCTTAGGTGGAGAGAAGCCAGTTCCTGAACAGCCAACTAAGTGACGACACCTTCGCTTTTTGTTAGGACTTGCGCAGTTGGCGAGGGCAGGCAATGAAGGTCACCCGTTGATCCGTGCCTCGGCGCTCAAAGCGCTGGGGCATTTTGCTCCTTAAGGCATCTCATACAACGCTTCGCCTCGGTGCAATCGCCAAGCGATGCGGAAGGTTTGCTCATCGGCTCGTTGAGTCGGTGCGTGGGCAGCGATGTAGCGGGCAGTGGCGATGAGTATGTGATGCCCTTCTTCTGTTTCGCCCCATTCCTGAAACTGACGGATGCCTGCCTCCAGCATCTGGAAGGTGTGGAAGTCGGCATCTTCCCGCAAGACGCAATGCGTTAGTGTCGCAATGAGTGGCTGAACGGGATAGCGCAATTGCAAATAGCGAGATGTCAATGCCGCGACGGTCAAATCTTGCCCCGTTCGGTCGCAGGTTTCCAAGATGGCGCGCCGCAACTCTTCACCGTCAGCGGGCAAGTCATCCAACGGCTTTCGCTCGCCCGGCAAAGGTTCGGGTGGGATGTTGAGGAAGCGGTCAAGGTAAACCGCCATCGCCCCATGCCACACTGCTCGCACAACTTCGGCATGCGCTGCGTCGCCCAATCGCTTGAGGGTTTGATGGACGGCGTTGCAGTAACTGAAAGTGTGCAGGACGGTAATCCAGTCACCGAACTCGTTGCTTTGACCGAAGCGGGCGATGCGCAAAGCAGCGGCGTAACAAAGTGCCTTGCTCAACTCCGTCGGACGCATCCCCTTTCGGGTCGCTTCCGACAACGCTTCCAAAATGTCGGACGGGTTCTCGCTCAACAACGATTGCGACAATTCAATGATGGGCATCGGGCTTTGACCGTTTTGCCGTCGTTCCTGTCCTTCCTTCAACCATTCGGGCAATCGCTCTTCCGCTTCCCGAAGTAGGGCGATGAGGTCAATTGGGTAACGCCAAGCGCTGCTCTCTTCACCGCCCCGACTGGAAACGAGTTGCGTCGTCAAGGTGGGCAGCACCTGCGGCGCCAGTTCCCATCCAATCAGTTCCAGCAACTCTATCGCTTTGTTGCAAAAGTCCAGCAAGTGACCGCCGTCGGCAAAAGGTCGGTCGGTGGCAGCAGTGAACAACAAGTCGGCAATTTCCGTCGGTGAAGCGCCGTTCGCTAACGCCGTCAGCAAACACCGTTCGGCGCCATCTCGGTGCCGGACTAAAGTCCAGTGGCGCAGCCATCGCTTCAGTTGCTCCAAAGTTGCCATGCTGCCTTCCAAAGGTTGGCGCTCGCGGCGGGTCGCTTGCCCTTGGATGTCGCTGGCGACATGGGAAAGCCCGTGATAAAGCGCCCGCATCGCTTCTTCGGTCGGGAGCAACGGGACGAGGTTCGCCATCGCCGTCAGGATTGTCATTCCCGATGCCCAACTGTTGCGGTAGCGCGTTCCCAACTCGGCGCCCACTCGCACCAAATCGCGGTAATCGGCGTTAGCGTGCAACAGGTGGATGACAGCTTTGGCGATGACCAAATCCAAGCCATGCTCCATCCCTTCCCGCAAACGGCGCAGCCAATGGGTGCGAATTCGCTCGCTGTCAAGGGGCGGGACGAGAACAAAGACTTCGCCGTCTTGCACTTCAACGGGGAAAGAGGGCACATCATCCGCCCAAAGGTCAAAGGTGCAACCTGAAGAAAGGTCAAAGCGGGCGTGGTGCCAAGGGCAGGTCAAAATGCCATCTTGCACGGGACCTTTGTGCAGCGGGAAACCCATGTGGGGGCAGCGGTTGTCAACGGCGTAAACTTGTCCGTTGTGCCAAAAGACGGCTATGGGGCAATATGGACCGGCTACAACGATGACACCCTTATGCTGCAACTCTTGCAAAGAACCGACATCTATCCGCACTATCTCAGTGACCATTGCCATCTTCAGCACCTCCCTTTCGCCAACTTTTGTGGGCTTAGCAATGTGCACTCTCAAACTTTACTGCATTCGCTTTCAACCCGCCACATGGGCGAAATCCCAGTAGCACTTCAAGGCTTCAAAATCTTCGTCGCTCAGTTCGTAAAGTTGGGCGACGATGTAGGCATTCTTCCCTTTGCACACCTACACGCCTGCACTCATAAAAAACCAAAACCAACTTGATTGCTGTCAATAGGGTTTTCCCTGACATCGCGACGAGATTTTGGATTTATAATTCCGCAATGGCGAGAGGTGACCTTGAAATGAGAAAAGACGGCGAACACCATTCAAATACAAGGCTTGTGACGCCTGAGATGTTGTTGCCTGAAGTTGTGGCAAAGTATCCAGCCACTCGCAAAGTCTTTGACAAGTATGGTCTCAGAGGTTGCGGTGGTCCGACAGGTCCGCGAGAGCCTGTCGCTTGGTTTGCCCGCTTGCACAATGTCCCCCTTCAACAACTTTTGGACGAACTCAACGAGGCAGCCTATAAATCTTTGGAGGGCAGAGTAGAAGTCCGAAAGCGGTTGGGTTTGGAGTGGTGACGGATGCGAAAGCACGAAATAGTGCGCTCAGTCAAGGGCAAGCAATTTGCCCTTGACAAACATAAAAACGCAGCAGGAGGTGTCGTGAGATGGCTGAGTTCTTCGTTGAGTTCCGAAATGACCATCGGTTCGTTTTGCGCACCCTTATTGATTTGCGCAAGGCAGTGGAAGCACGCGATTTCACCAGTGCCCGCCAACTGGTGGAAGCACTGGACACCGCTGCAGGTCCTCACATGGGGTTTGAAGAACGCTACCTTTATCCGTCACTCATCCCGCTTTTGGGAGAAGAACGGGTCAAGTCGCTCATTAGCGACCACCAAGGCGCAGCGGAAATGCTCTTTAAAGCGAAGCAAGTTCTGAGCAAGGAAACCGTCACAGACGAAGATGTTGAGTTCCTGCAGGAATTCGTTCGGGCGTTCCTGCAACACGCTTCTGATTGCGAGGGAACTGCTTTGCTGGCGGAAGCGCTCTCACAAGAACAAATTGAGCGATTCGGCGAGCAACTGGTTGCTTTGAGGTCAACAGGCAAACCCTTGACCGTTTACAAGGGCGTTGCCACAAGTTGACTAAAGAAAAATGCGAAAGGTGGGCTTTCATGAAGCGACATCCGTCTTTGCACGGTTTGACTGTTGACCACCATCACACACTTGGTTTAGTTGTTCGCATCAATCGGAGCAGACCTGAAGAAGTAGAAAGTTTGGCGAGGTTGCTACTTTTAACTTACGAACAAGCGATGCTCCATCACTTTCGGGGCGAAGAAGAAGTCTTGCTACCCACCTTCGCCGCCAAAGTCGGCGATGACCATCCGCTGATCGTCCGCACGCTGACGGAACACATCCGCATCCATCGCCTCGCCGATGAAGTTCGGAAAGCCTTACAAAGCGGCGCCGTCATTGAAAAGTTGTTGACCGAAATCGCCCAAACCTTGGAAGCCCATGTCCGCTTTGAGGAAAACGAACTTTTCACCGCTATTGAAACGACACTGACGGACGACGAACTGCGCGCCGTCATGGAGCGATTGTCCCTCATTGACCACACCGTCAAAACCGAACAAGGCATCATCGCTCGCTACGCTCTCACCCTTACCGATTCAAAGCCAAATTCTATAGCAGTGGCAAAATAGCTTAGGGAATTAACGAAGGGCAGGTGAAGAGCGATGAAGTTGAAAGTCGTGCTGGAGCCCAGCGAAGACGGCGGCTACACTGTCTATGTGCCATCTCTGCCTGGTTGCATCAGCGAAGGCGAAACAATAGAGGAAGCCCTCGCTAACATCCGTGAAGCCATTGAACTTTACCTTGAGCCCGTTGAGGATGACTGGGTGTTCTCGGAAAATGCGATCGTTGAGGAGTTGGTCGTGTGAGCAAGTTGCCCAGTCTGCCTTATCGTGACATCGTGCGTGCCCTACAGAGGGCAGGGTGGGTTGTTGTCCGTCAGAGGGGAAGCCATATTCGCTTGCAAAAGCGCATCGGGGATGAAGTCCTGAAAATTACCGTGCCCGCTCACAACCCTGTCAAGCGCTCCACTTTAGCCCACATCCTTAAGCAAGCCCGATTGAGTGTGGACGAGTTTTTGCGATTGCTTTGAGGAAGGTGATTTGCCGTGAGCCTGACGAGACAACTGCGCGATGAGCATGACCGAATTCGTCGGCGGTTGAGAGAATGGGATGACTTGCTGGTGGAGTTGGAAAGCGGCGTCGGGACTTTTGCTGCCCTGCGGCTGAAAGAGGAAGCCCACTGGGTTCGCTCGGAAGTTTTGCCCCACCTTGTCGCCGAAGAGTCAATCGTCTTTCCAATGCTCTCCGAGCGAGCACCCGATGCGTCGGCGACTTTGCGACGGCTTAGCAACGACCACGCTCGGTTGCGAGAGTTAATTGCGCAACTGACTGAGTTGGCTTGGAGGCGTCAATTGGGCACAGCGACCAACGCTCAAGCCCAAGAGTTGCTGAAAACTCTCCGATGGCGGTTGCTGGATCACATCGCACGAGAAGATGGCGCTCTGCCTCCCTTGCTGTTGCAAACCCTGAGCGCCGACGAAGATGCCGAATTGTTGCAGCGATGGCAAGAGCAAATCGCTTCCGTCACTTCTCAGCCAGTCTCCGATCCCCAATCTCCAGTCCCTTCGCTAACCTTGACCGATTTGAACGGACGCATCCATGCGTGGCTGGACGAATGTTTGCTAAGGCACTTGGAAGCCTTGACGGCGTTGGATTTGGAAGCGGCGAAGCGTTGGTGGCAAAAGTTTTCCGATGCATTGATGGCGCATGCGCAAGTTGAAGACAGCGTGGCGTTGCCTGTTTACGAGCGCTTGGGCAACTTCCCCGAAGGTGGTCAGCCGTCTCTCTTTGATGCCGAGCACAAAGGCATTGAGCGGATGTTGCGATTGTTGACGCAGC
>Ga0079997_115209_pt1 | contig 12882 bp, 10 predicted proteins | sample PerSpoCPS_CMetaG_FD_69200 | JGI IMG/M metagenome (GOLD analysis project Ga0079997, IMG submission 69200) | Archaeal communities from Yellowstone National Park, Wyoming, USA - Perpetual Spouter C (PS_C) MetaG (SPADES assembly) (version 2) | ecosystem: Environmental > Aquatic > Thermal springs >... | reverse complement strand
TGGGTCGGAGGGCCATCCGGGCACTGGTCGAGGTTCGGCTGGCCGGCGCGTGCCCAGCGGGGAGGTTTGTCGAGGCGAGCGATGATCTCGATATCCCGCTGGCGAGCCAGTTCCACGATCCGGTCATACTTTTCCCATGTGCTGACGTTCCACTTCGTATCCCAGAAGACACCCGGTTCCGGCTCGATCTCGTACCAGAAAAACGGCTGGCGAATAAAGCTGAAGCCGGCAGCGGCGATCATGTCCAGCATCTGCGCGACTTTGTCCGGATCGGGCTCGGCTTGCAGGAAGGTATTGATCCCCAAGGGATTGACGTCAGTGTGCGCGATCGGTACCGCCTGCTCACCGGTTTCGATCCCCCGCGTCATCGTCCGAAAGGCGACGATGTTCGCGGGTATGCTGGCGACCAGGCCGAGGATGACGAGCGCATGGAGCACCACCAGCCACAGGTTCCGGTACCGATCAGCGAACCAGCGCACCATCGCGTACTCCACCGTCCTCGTAGAGAGGATAACCGCTCGCCCGTAGCCTGCTCGCTGGTCGATCCTGCTCTGACCGCGTAGGCTTGGGTGGGGTAGATGAACAGCATGCCGATCCGGCTAGTCCTGTTCGATCTCGACGATACCCTGTGCGATCACCGGGGCTCGTTCCGTCTCCGGGTAGAGGCGGCGCTGGCCGCTCTTCCCGACGAGGTACTGTCCCTGGAACGCGACGTGATCGTGGCGCTGGCGCTGGCCCAGCCGAGCCACACCTGGGAGGGAGTGCAGCGGGCACTGGAGATGGCCGGATGCACCGATCCCGCGTGGCTGGAGCGCGCGTCGGCGGTGTATGCGCGCGACCGGTTCTTGGGTCTTTCGCTCTTTCCGGACAGCGTGACGGCTGTCAGGGCGATCCAGCGTCGCGCTTTGACCGGACTCGTGACGAACGGACCGAGCGCGATTCAGCGGGCCAAGCTGGCCCGGCTGGGAATCGAGCGGTTGTTCCCGATCGTCGTCGTCTCCGAGGAGATCGGTGTGGCCAAGCCGGACCCGGCGATCTTCCAGTATGCGCTCCGGCTGGCGGGTGTGCGTCCGGAAGAGGCGCTGTACGTGGGCGATCATCCGGTCAACGACGTGGCTGGAGCACAGCGTGCTGGGCTCACCAGTGTCTGGTGCAACCGGTATGGCCAAGCCTGGCAGGGGGATGTGGAGCCGCACTTCGGGGTGGCTTCGCTGTGGGAGCTCTATCGGGAATTGGAGGAATGGGCGAGCAGCGGGAGAGCGCTTTTCCCCGGGGGTATACTCGGTGAGAAACGGGGAGCGGCGCGTTCGCGAGGAGGCGACGATGACCGTAGCGACGGGTGAGAAGCGAATCGTCCTCGCGGAAGTCATGGGTTACTGTTGGGGTGTGCGCCGAGCGTTGGAGATCATCCAGCAGGCTGCCCAAGCTGGCCCGATCGCGACGGTCGGTGACGTGATCCACAATCCGCAAGTCGTCGAACGGCTGAAGGTCCAGGGGATCGAGCCGGTCAGCTCGGTGAGCGAAGCGCGCGAGCGTGGTTTCCGGCGCGTGGCGATCACGGCGCACGGGGCGGGACCGCAGCGTGCGGCGGAAGCCCGCGACGCTGGACTGGAGCTGATCGACACGACTTGCCCACTGGTGACCAAAGTACAGCGCCTGGCCGAGAAGCTGGTGCGTCAGGGCTACTTTCTCGTCGTCTACGGCGATGCCCACCACCCTGAGGTGCGTGGCGTGCTCGGTTGGGCCGGAACCTCACGGGCGGTTGCGGCCAAGCATTTGGAGGATTTGCCGTGGAACGGGCCGCGCGGCGTGCCGGGTGTCGTGGCGCCGCCGCGTAAGGTCGCGGTGGTGAGTCAAACGACCAAGCAGACGGACGAGTTCCTGGCCTTCGCGCTCGGCCTGGCCAATTGGGTAGCCCGGCATGGGGGCGAGATCCGGATCGTCAATACTATCTGCCAACCGACGTGGGAGCGGCAGGAAGCGTTGCGCGCGCTGGCCCGCGAAGTCGATGTCCTGCTCGCAGTGGGTGGAAAGAAGAGTTCCAACACGGCGCGCCTCGCCGAAGTCGGCCGCGCCTGTGGTGTTCCCAGCTACCACATCGAGCGACCGGAGGAAATCGACCGTGCGTGGCTCGAGGGGAAGCGGGTGGTCGGGGTGACGGCTGGTGCCTCGACGCCTGACGAGGTCGTGCTCGCGGTGGTCGATCACCTGGCGGCGCTCGGGTACCAGCGCCCCGAACGCTTGTGGCGCTACGAGGCACCGGATCTCGAGGATTTCGCCGAATAGCGAAGGGCAGTGCGAGAGCGCTATGGACTGCCGGCGTCGAGTTACAGGAGTGTTCGCGCTCGCAGGTGCTCTCCTGCTCTACGTACTGCTGGCGCTCTGGGTGCGGCGGCATCCCCAATCGTCTTGCGAGTTGGCGCTGCTGCGTCGGCTCCAGACGAGCATTCCACCGAAAATCGGTCACGTCCTGCGCTGGGTGAGCTGGCTCGGCTTTCCCCCGCAGAGCGTGTTGCTCCCGAGTGCGGTGATCGCTGCGTTCTGGTGGCGCGGCCAACGAACAGTGGCGCTCCAGCTTCTCTCGACCTGGACAGCGAGCACGGTCAGCTTCGTGACCAAACGCCTGATCCGCCGCCCGCGCCCGAATCATCCCTCCATCAGCATCCCGGTCACGCAACCGCGTGATGCGAGCTATCCGAGCGGGCATGTGGTGACGTATACAGCCTTTTGGCTGGCGGCACTGACTGCAGTGGCCGAGCGTGTGCCCTGGGCTTGGGTGCGTGGTCTGCTGCTCGCTTGTGCTGGTCTGCTGGTGGCGACAGTGGGACTCTCTCGGATGTATCTCGGTCACCACTGGCTGACCGATGTGCTCGGTGGGTATCTCCTGGGCGGGAGCTGGTACGGCTTGGTGCGACTCCTGCGGTGCGCGGGTGAGCGAGCGGAGTCATGCGAAGCGTGATCGACCGTCCTTTCACGGTCATCGCCCATCGGGGGGCGGGGAATTCGCCGGGTGACAACACGGCCGAGAGCTTCCAGGCCGCACTGGCGGCTGGGGCGCCAGCACTGGAGTGCGATGTCCGGCAAACTGCGGATGGGGCGCTCGTGCTGTTGCACGATGGCGTGGTGCCGTTGCCGGGTGGTGGCCGGCTCGTCGTGCGGCAAGCGAGCCTGGCGGCCTTGCGGGTGGCCATCCCGTCGCTCCTGACGCTGGAAGAATTTCTCGAGGAGTTCGGCGAGCAGGCCCTGGTCAATCTCGACCTCAAAGGGAGCGGCTTCGAGCGACGACTGGTGACGATCGTGGAGCGGTGGGGGCATCCGGAGCGGGTCTACATCACGAGCCAGCACGCGGCCAGTCTCCGCCGTTTGGCGCTCTCGCTCCCGACCGCACTGCGTGGCCTTTCGCACGGCCACGCGTTCACGCGCTTTCCCCGGCGGGTCGCCGGACGAAGCGCCTTCCCGATGCGCTCGCTCATGGCCGTCCAGTTGGCGCTCACCCTGCGGCTGGCGCGGGCTGATGTCGTGGCGCTCCAGCACCGGGTCGTCACGCCATGGTTGACCCGCTGGTTGCGTCGGCAAGGCTGGCAGGTGACGACGTGGACCGTGAACGATCCGCGCGAGGCGCTCCGCGCGCTGCGTGCCGGCGTTCGCGCAGTGACGACCGATGTCCCTCAGCAGCTCCTCGAGGCACTGGCCAAGCGGCAGGCCTATCCAGCGACGGCGAGCACCTGGGACGAGCTTTTCGGTCAGGCAGCGCTCGCGCGGTGGTGAGGGAGCCGTTCGGCGAGTTCACTGGCCAGCCATTCCAACAGGGCGCGGTCCTTCTCGTCGAAGGCGGCCAGCTCATCGCTGTCGATGTCGATCTCGCCGATCACGTCTTCATCCTGCCGGATCGGGACGACGATTTCCGATCTGGTCGAAAGGAAGCACTGGAGATAGCGTGGATCCTGGCGGACGTCTGGAACGATGATCGTCTGTCCCTCGCGAGCAGCGGCCCCGCAGATGCCCTGGCCGATCGGAATCCGCACATGCTCCGTGGCTGCGGGGCCTGACCAGGCAGCGAGCACCAGTTCGTCTCCCTCGACGAGATAGATGCCGACCCAGTCGTACCAGGGAACCGTCCGCTCGAGGATGCGGCAGACATCCTCAGCGAGTTGCGGAATCTGGTCACTGAGGGCCAAGCGGGCCTCGAGCGTCTGTCGCACCTGCTGCAGGATGGCGTCGCGCGTCGCCTGGCTCATCCCTGCTCGCTCCTCTCGATCGTCACCGAATACCGGCCACGAGAGCACACTGCTTCACCCTGCTGGCGCCGGCGTACCGTAGCGCCACTCGTAATAGTGCCGGCCAACGTTGCCCATTTCCACTCGCCAGCTGGGATCGTTGTCCGGCGTGTAGGTCAGGATGCGGCGTTCGAATGCCTGGACCAGCACCCAGCGGAGTTCGCCGCCCACCCGCACGCGGACCCAATACGGATCAGCGATGGGCCGACCGACGACGTACAGGGGGGCCCAGGGCTGCTGGCCGAGCCAGTCGACGAACGGCCGGGCGATGTTGTGGCCGGTCACCTCGTCATAGGCGGCAATGGTCACGCCGAAGCTGACCAGGGAATCGTCGCTCGTGACCGTGCCGTCGCGCCACAGTACCTCGCGGATCAGCTGCCCGGTCCGGTTCGGTGCGTGCACGCCGGATATCAGCGACGAATGGGGACGCAGACTGGCGTAGGTCGGGGCGTCAGGGTTCTGCGGTGCGGGGTCACCGGCGAGCGGCACTGGAGCCGGGGAGCGCACTGTGAAGCGGTTTTGACCGACCGCGACGCGACCGAGCACCATCTCGCTGACGAGCAACCCGCTGGTCACGAACCAGGGAAAAGCAGGATCGCCCCCTGGATCGGTGATCTCGAGGCGCGCCTTGTCGAAGTAGACGACCTGGCGGCGCCCACCCGGAGACTCGGCATAGGGCTCCCAACGAGTGGCCCAGGCATCCGGGCCGAAGGTCCAGCCAGCGCGCTGGCCGCTCGCGACCGGCCCATCGGTCGCGCGCCACTGTTGTTGAATGACAGCTGGGGCGGAGGCGAGGCCCGGTGGAACGGGAAGAGCGAGTGCTGGTGAGCCAGGGGACAGTTCCTCGCCTGCTCGTGCTGCTGTCCGGAAGGTACCGGTCAGCCGGAAGGGGCGACCATCCGCAGTGCCTTCGATCACGTACTGGTAGCTCGTCCCCGCTCGCAGCGGTTCCGTGGCGGCGAGAAACGCCGAGCGTCGGCTGAGCCATCCCGATCCGGTGGCGAAGTGACTGGGGACGACCTGCCCTTCACGCCGGATCTCGCCGCGCGCAAAGGAGACGTCGCCCGGACCGAAGTACTTGGCCGTGATCGGATAACCGATCGGATACGTGGCCTCGGGGAACGGGTTGGGTGCTTCGCCCCAGAAGTGGGTCGGTACGCCGGTCATCCCGTCGAGCGGCCAGACGACCCACTCCGGGCTGGCCTGCTCGGTCCAGTCGCCGAGCGTTCCCACCATCACGACCTCGATCCGCACGTTGCCCTCGTTGACCGCGCCGAAACCGATGTGCTGATAGCGCGGATCGAGGAGTGGCAAGCGATGGTTCACCGTGCCGAGAAAGGCCTCGGCAGCAGCGCTGAGCGAGCCAGTGAAGGCGATGTTCTCGTTGACCGATCCTCTGTAGCCCTGGGCCTGGGCACGGGCGAGGATGTCTTCCCCAGTAAAGCCGGGCTTCCCCGGCTTTTCGCGGTGAAGCCCCATTCCCGCCAGATCGGGATCACTGGCATTGAGGAAATAGTACCGTGCGTGGGCCTGGGCGGCGGCGTCCAATGCAGGATGGCGCACGAGCGGACTCAGCCCACTCCAGGCGCGCCAGTGGTTGATGCGCTCCAGAGCGAGCGTCGCCTCGTCGCTTGCTGCCTGCGCGATCGTGCTGGGGAGGAGGCTCGCGACGACGATCGCGACGAGGAGCAGGCGATACCCGACTCGGCGAAGACCCCCACGCTGCTTGTGCACCCCGATCCCCTTTCCCTCGACCGGTACGGTGCTTCCTTATACTACGCCACGGGGGCATGATTGTCCTGACCCATCGGTCACGATCGGGCTCGCCGGAGGCGTGGCATGACGTTCGATGCACGCGATATCCGCGTCGGGATGGATGTTTTTACCAGCGACGGGGTCTATCTCGGCACGGTGCGGCGTGTCGAGTTCGGCCCACTCGAGGTCCGTCCTCGTTCGGTTCTTTCAACCGAGGGGAGCCGCGTATCGGGTGAACGACTCGGTCCGCAGCCGACCGGCCCGCTCGGCAATCCTGGCCCGATCACCCAATCAGCCAGACAAGCTTATGCCAGTGCGCCCGACGATGCGGTGCCGCTCGGTGCCGGTACCTTCCTGGTCGGCAGACTGCCTATCCCGCTGGGCTGGCGACGGATTCCGGTACGCGATGTCCAGGTCGTCTCGCTGGAGCGGGTCGTCCTCGCCCGGTCGGCCGCCGAACTCGGTTTTCGTGTCCCGCGGCGTCGCGCTCACTGAGCGGCTGGCGGCTCCGCTGGTGGCATGCTCACGAGCAAGAGCGCCAGATGCAAGAGCAGCCGGTCGCGTGGATCGGCCAGATTGCGACCAGTCAGCTCGCTGATCTGTGCCAGGCGATAGGCGACCGTATTGCGGTGAATCCCGAGGTGCGCGGCGACCTCCGAAGCGCTTCCGCAGGCGAGGAAGGCTGCCAGCGTGCGCAGGAGTTCCTGGGCTCGCTCGTCCTCCTCGAGGAGCGGGCCCAACAGGGAGCGAGCGAGATCGGTGGCCCTGTTTTCTCCCCAGAGTGCATAGAGGAAGGCGAAGGGGCCGGTATCGGCGAGCGCATCGAAGCGAGCGATCGGGCCAGGTAGGGCTCCCTCGCGGATCAGACCAGCCAGGAAGCGAGCCTGGCGCAGCCCTTGCGGCACCGCGCGCAGGTGAGGGACCGGCTCCGCGAAGACGAGGAACCATGCTGGCTGATTCCGCACCGAAGGAGCCGCGAACCGGGGCGGGAGGAGCGTCAGTCGTTCGGGGAAGGTTGGGCGAATCGCGCTGCGTGCCCGGTCCTCCACTGCCGCTGCCTCGTCCTCCGTGAGGAGAAGCGCCAGGGTATCCCCAAGGGGAGTCGAGCGGTCGCGTTCGCTCGGCTCCAGGATGCGACGGAGAACGCGTTCCGCTGCCTCTGGCTCGCCGCTGGCAGCGAAGAGCGCGACGATCACCGGCTGGTTCGGACCGAGGCCGAGTCGTTGGGCAACGAGGGGGAGCGTGCTTTCGCTGACCCGCCCGAGCAAGAGGTCGGCGACGAGTTGACTCGAGGGAGTGGGGCGTGCGGTGCGGCTTTCCTGTGCCAAGAGGCTAGCGCACAGGCCGGCGAGCAGCGAAAGCACGAGGCGATCCCGCTCCGTCGTCTCGCCCGCCACGGCGAGGAGCGACAGATAGGCGACCCGACCTCCGGCGGTGATGGCCGTCAGCAAGCGCTCGCCCAGCGACTCGCTGAGGAGGCGTGTCGCGGGATGCGGGCGTGCCTGAGCGAGCGCGGTGGGGGGAGCTGGGGTTGGTGTCGGACCAGCTGCGGCCAGCAGGCGACCCTCGCTGTCCTGGAGCAGGAGCGAGCGATTGCTCGCCAAAGCGGCCGCCTGGAGCACCGCGTCGAGCCCGCCACTCAACGCGGCGCGCGAAAGCTCGCGGGTGAGTTCGGTGGAAAGCCGGTAGAGTGCCCGCCGCTGCTCGGTGAGCAAGCGGTTGAGCGTCGACTCCAGATCGAGCGGGAGAGGCCCGGGAAAGAGGAGGAGCGGCAGCGAGCCGACCGGTTCCTCGATCAGGTTCGGTTCGGTGACGAGGGCGGCGATCGGCGCCTCAGCGAGCGTGTCCAGGAGGTCTTCGGCCTCAGCCAGGCCGGAGGCCTGGATCTCGCGCAGGATGCGGCCGCTCAGGATGACGAGTTCGTCGCCGCGCGGTGGCGGTAAGAATGGTGGAGCAGCCCGCACACTGATCGCCCAGGAGATGGGACGCTCGAGGGCGCTCTCCTCGGAGAGGCCGGGAGGGCAAGCGAGAACGAAGCGTCGATCCCAGCGGCAGAGATCGCGGAGGATCAGTTCAGCCATCGTGCTCCCAGCGGCGTCGTCGCCGACCACTCCGGCTGGCGCCGTTGCCAGCCGAGCTGCAGTGTAGCACGTTCCGGCGTATCCCTCAGCGTGGCAGCGCCACGACTCGTTCGACCAGGAGTTCGTCGCCGGAATCGAGCGCGCCGACGAGCGGACCGCGATCCCACCAGAGACGCACGCGAACAGTGGGTGGCTGAACCGGATCGAGTGCACAGGTGTAGAGCGAGACCGCGAGGGTTCCGGTGCCGCTCACCCGGAGCGAACTCGGGCTGGCACAGGCCGGATCGCTATCGAGGTCAGCCGTCTCGTCGCTGACCTCGAGGAGAAGCGGGGTGTTGGGAAGCCCCGCGGCACTGGCAGCGAAGTCGAGTCCTGGACCGGTCGCGTCCCAGGTGGGGAGAAGGCTCGTTCCCAGGACCGGCACTGACCAGCCGGGAGCGAGCGGCGTCCCGGTCGCGCCTTCGGCGAGCACCGTCGCGTTCACTTGTGTGCCGCTGGCGACCAAGCGACCAGTCGCCGTCGAGACGATGGCCGTCCCGGTGAAACGGGACGTGACGCGAATCTGTTCCGGGAGATAGAGGACGGCGAAGCCCTGGGCGGGGATGGGAAGCTCGAAACGCATGGGGACCGGCGCGCCCAGCGACCAGAGTTCGACAGTGGTGGGAGCAGGCGCTGTCGAGGCGTTGGCGATCGTCAGTCCGGTCGCGTCGCCGAGCTCGGGTGGCAGATCGGTCGTGGCGAGCGGAAAGAGCAGGGAGATGCCGGGATCGAGGGGTACCAGTGCCGGCAGCGTCAGCGCCTTGCCGGATCCTGCCTGGTACTTCACCGCGTCGCCGATCAGCGCGACCGGACCATCAGCGGTGACGCTGAGCGCTGCCAGTTCCCGGAACCCCGGCGGTGGGCTGCCCGGGTAGAGGTCGGGCCGGTAGAACACCTCGTGTTCGCGCGGTCGGAGCGTGTGTCGCTCGCTGCGGAGGATGGTCCCCGCGGCATCGCGATAGGCGAGATCGACGGTGACCGCACTGTTCGCCAGGTTGGTGAGCGCGATGCCGGTGTTCCAGCCACTGTGGTTGGCGTAAACCAGCGGGAGGACGAGGTTCCGCGCTGGTTCGGCTGGATCGACCGCGACCGTGCTCACGGCAAGTCGGTGGCTGGGCTTGAGGCGGTCGGCGAAGGCCAGCGGGCCGCAGCTGCTGCGGATCCACGCACTGCCGGTGAAGTCGCTCGCCAGCGTGAGCGTCCGCAGATCGAGATGCCACACCTGGCCGCTCTCGAGCGTCTGACTACCCGACCAGGCCAGGTCACCGCGGCGTCCGTAGAGCTCGACCTGGACTGGGCAGCTCCGCTCGCTCGTGTGAGCCAGGTGGAGCACGGTCGTCCAACCGTTGTTCCGCTGCACGAAGGGGACGACCGTCACCCCGGCCCGGGCAGGAGCGACCGCAGGAAGACTGGAGGCGATGGTCGCGCCGCTCAGCGAGCCGGTCGAGCTGGCTGGAGCGCCGCTGGTGAGGAGCAGCATGGCGGCGACGCGCGGCTGGCGACAGGCGACCTCCTGGGCGTGGACGATCACCGAGTAGCGCGCTCCGGTGGGAATCCCACCGTCGTCATCGCCGGGCGTTGCACCCCACTGGATCGTGACGGCACCGCCGCTCACCGTGGCCTGCCAGCGACTACTGGTATCGAGGGCAGTCGGATCAGCCAGACCCAGACTCGCCCAGTAACGCGGTCCGTAGCGTACCTCGACCGCCGTGATGGGGCCGATCCCCTTGGGTAGGGGAACACTGTCCGCGCCGTCACTTGCGCCCTTCACAGCGGAAAGCTCGATGGCGCGGGTGAGCGCGACGCAGGAGGCAGCGTCGCCCTGGAGCGCATCGGTGGGCGCGACCAGATGCAGTGCGACCGGCTGCCCATCAGGGCAGTCGATGACCAGCACCGTGTAGGGGGCGGTCGGCTCCCAGCCGGGGAGCGACCAATCGATCCAGACCTCGTCGGCGAGGGCACCCCAGCGGAAATCGATCCCTTCTCGGAAGCCAGCGATCTCGATCCGGTCGACGGCCAAAGCAGCAGTGGGGAGGTGGATCCGGTCGATACCGTCGAGTTCGTGGACACGCACGGTAGCCGGATACTGACGGCAGGCACCAGTGAAGAGCTGGCTGGGCAGAACGATCGCGTGAGCATGGGGATCGACCGTGACGGTGCGGAGGCGTTGACCGGCTGCGGTGCGGAGTTCGACGGTGAGCGGAACCGACTCGGGATTTTGGAGGACGAGCGTGCCGTACCAGGGACCGGTATCACCGTAGTGCTCGCCATTGGGGACGAAGGGAAACAGCAGAACCGGGGGCGAATCGGGCGCACTCTCCTGAGCGGCGATAGGCGGAACGACGAGCGCGCAGAGCAGGAGGACCGAAACGAACAGACGCACGATCCGCATGGCGAGCCTTTCCCACCCTGGATGGGCGCTCGCCCAGCGGACGCGCGCCCCGCACAACCCACCGAATGTCCTGGCGATCATACGGAGCGAAAGGTGCCGTGTCAAGATGGGGAACGGTCGAGCGGAAGGGCTTTCCTCAGGCCACCTCACGGAAGTAGCAGCGATCGCGCGACCAGTGCGGAGGTTCGGCAGCGTTCGCGGCGACCGACCGAGTGGCGAGCGAGCCATCTCGGGCGCGGCAAAGGAAGGCCGGGGTCGCACGGCAGCAGCGGTCCTGCCGCAGCGGATCGGCGACGAGGCTGTAAGCCGTCCCCGTGCAGCGTTTCCTGCCCGCTCCGGTGCGGTCGAAACCGGAGGCGTGCGGCGTGCAGCCAGGGCGCCGGCGGCCTTGTCAGCCCACAGCGACACGGTCGCAACGGGCATCCGGCGCGGCAGATACGCTGAGCAGTCGCTGTTGCGAGCCTCCATCGCTCTTACAGAAACGATGCGAACCGGCTGGACCTGCGCCTGACCGACCGGCGTTGCGAGCCCTCAGCGATCCTGCCGAAATCCCGAGGAGTACCGCGCGAGGCGCTCGCGCACCCGGTCGTGCGCACTGCCATCCCGTCTCCGGACCCGGCAAGCTCGGACCTGCGTGACGGCCCAGGCGACGAGCTCTCGAGCGGCGACGAGCCGATGCGGTCGAGCGCCGGCGGGAGCACCGTCGATCGACCGAGCTGCTGCCGCCCACCGTGCACGGTGCACACAACGAGCGCCCGGCGCGCCACGGCTGGACTCACCGGCCGGACCAGCCTGGTTCCCACGATGGCCGAAACGCGTCCTCCCGCGACGGACGCGGCCAGTCGTCCGGCCCTGCTTCCTTCCGCCTCGCGCCCGTTCGGGCGGCGTCCGGTTGGTCCTGGCCGACTGTGCCGGACCATTCCGGCCTTGCTGGAAGGGTGCGCCGATGATCTGGTATACTCTCGCAGTGAGCCTCACGCTCGAGCATTGCTGGTGCTCCTGAGCGTGCTGTGCGGAGAGGTGGCCGAGTGGTTGAAGGCGGCCGTCTTGAAAACGGCAAGGCGATGAGCCTCGGGGGTTCGAATCCCTCCCTCTCCGCCCAGGTGCTCGTAGACGGGAAGGTGCCTGAGAGGTCGAAAGGGGTCGCCTGCTAAGCGATTGGGGTGAGCAAAACTCGCCCCCGTGGGTTCGAATCCCACCCTTCCCGCCAGCGAGAACAGTGTGGTCAGGGGTGTCGTCAGACACCCGTTGGAAACCGCTGGTCAGGGCCGAGTGGTAACGTGCATCCGTCCGGCCAGCGGACACTCCATGGCGCAGCGGCCAGCCAGTCAACTGTACGGACACACGAACCTGCCGGGTTGCCCCGGCGAATACGAGCTACTCGAGCGAGACGCTCGGGTATGTCGTGCCAGTCTCGACGTTTCCCCCGAACCACTCCTCGAAGGCGCCGAGCCAGCGCACGACCAGCGAGTCCCGAGAGCGCCAGCCACGCCGGTGCAAGATGGCGTCCAGTGGGGTTCCACAGAGATGGAGGCAGTCGGTTGCTCGGCGCGCATCCGAAGGGAAGCGTGCCGGAGTGGTTCCCCGGCGCCGGAACCAGTCGCGGGTGCCTCGTGCATCCCGCCAGCCGGGCGGTCGGCGATCGGTCAGCGACGAGGGCCACCGGGCAGTTTTCCTACCGCTGCGCGGGCCGAGTCGGACGGTCGAGCGCGCTCGCGGGGACAGCCTCGTCAGCCGGCTCGCCGAACGCCCTCGCGCCATCGACAGCTCGGCCCGCTGGTCACTGGCCGGTATGGCCGCGAGCGTGTCCCGCGCCTCTCGCTCTTCCGTTGCCGACCGCTCACCCGAGGAGCCAGTCGTGCCCCCTCGGGTGGTCCCCTGCCCGGCAGACAGGGCGGGCAGGATGAGCTGGGTAGGGTTGCTGACCGGAAAGTCAGACTGTCGTCGATCGCACGCTGAGCGGGTGACGCCCCACGCGGCGGAGCGCGCGGGTCACGAAGGCCAGTGAAGCACCAGTCCGCCGGCAGGCGCCGTGTGCCCCGGCCGCCCGCGTTCCGGATTCCGTCACCAGCCGGATCGTGGGCGGCACTCTGCCATGGGGAGATCGTCCTCATGCTGTGGACGCGGCCACACGACCGGCGGCTAGGCCGTTCCGAGTACCGCGGGAGCAGAGCGCACAGCCGGTTCCCGGGTTCCCAGCCCAGGGGGCGAGGTGGGGGCGTCGCCCCGACAGGGGCAGGTCAGCGCATCGCCGGTGCGGCGGACACTTGCCCGTGCCCTGCCGGTTCTTCGACCTGGAGTGCACCGTCTTCATGGTCAAAGTCAGCTACCACCAGAA
>Ga0079997_124362_pt1 | contig 12928 bp, 9 predicted proteins | sample PerSpoCPS_CMetaG_FD_69200 | JGI IMG/M metagenome (GOLD analysis project Ga0079997, IMG submission 69200) | Archaeal communities from Yellowstone National Park, Wyoming, USA - Perpetual Spouter C (PS_C) MetaG (SPADES assembly) (version 2) | ecosystem: Environmental > Aquatic > Thermal springs >... | reverse complement strand
AGTGGGGCGCGGGCTGCTGGGGGGGGCCCCCCCTGCCGGGCGGCGCCGCTGCGCTTGGGGGCGCTGGCCGCCGCCTCAGCACGGGGCTGCCGCCCGCCTTCGGCGGGCGGCAGCCCCGCAAAATACCACCGACTCGCATTTAGAAACTCTAAGTCTCTACCACTAGCCCTTGCCCCGCTGAGGGCTATTCTAGGTGTGAGCTTTTCTCTTTTGGGGTAGGGGGGTGGTCTCTTTTAGTACATCTTGGAGAGCATTTGCCCTGCTGATGGTCATCCCGGGTGTGGGAGCTTTTCTCTTTTAGCTTGGCATTCAGCCTTTCTAATAGGCTTTGGCAAATATCACTCGTCCCGCCGAGGGCCGCCCGGTGTAAATGCACTTCCCCGACTCCTCCTTCCAATCCAGTGGAATACACCGAATCGTAGCTCCTGTCTCTGCCTTGATGGCGGCTTCCGTTTCCGCCGTCCCATCCCAGTGCGCCACCACAAAACCTCCTGACTCCTCCAGAATCTCCCGCATCCTCGCGTAATCCTCCACCCAGTGCGTCTGACGCTCTATGCGGGCCTTGGCTCGCTCATACAATGCTCGCTGAATGGTGTCCAGCCAGTTCTTGATTTCTGCCAGGGCCTCCCCTTCTGAGACTGAGCGCTTTTCGCCATTATGACGGAAAGCCACTTCTACCGTCCCCGCTGCTAAGTCCCGAGGCCCTACGACCATTCTTACAGGAACCCCCCGTAGCTCCCACTCATTATACTTCCAGCCCGGCCGATGTTGGGGATCTGCATCTACCTTTACTCTTACGCCGAGGTCTGTAAGTTTTCGTGCCAGTTCATGGGCTTTTTGTGTGGTTTGGGTTTGCTCTTCTGCGTTTTTCCAGACGGGAATAATCACCACTTGTATGGGGGCTACTTGCGGCGGTAAGATCAACCCCTTTTCATCGCCATGGCTTAGGATGAGAGCTCCAATCAGACGCGTAGAAACTCCCCAGGAGGTAGCCCAGACATATTCTAACTTATTTTCGGCGGTGAGGTACTTGACGTCAAAGGCCTTAGCGAAGTTCTGCCCTAAAAAGTGGGAGGTACCTGCTTGTAGAGCTTTTCCATCCACTAAGAGGGTTTCAATGGTGAAGGTTTCTACGGCGCCTGCGAAACGTTCGGAGGGGGTTTTGCGGCCCTTGATGACGGGAATAGCCAGGACCTTCTCTGCAAAATCCGCATAAATGTCCAGCATTCGGCGGGCTTCTTCTAAGGCTTCTTCGGCGGTTGCGTGGGCGGTGTGTCCCTCTTGCCAGAGGAATTCCGTTGTACGTAAAAAGAGGCGGGGGCGTTTTTCCCAGCGCACTACATTGGCCCACTGATTGATGAGCAGGGGAAGGTCTCGGTAGGATTGTATCCAATCTCGGAAGGTGCTCCATATGATAGTTTCGGAGGTGGGGCGTACGACGAGGGGTTCTTCGAGTTCTGCTTCGGGATCGGGGGTTACGGCACGAGTCTCGGGGTCTGTTTTGATGCGATAATGGGTAACGACGGCGCATTCCTGTGCAAAACCTTCCACATGTTGGGCCTCTTTGGCTAAAAAGCTCAGGGGGATGAAGAGGGGAAAGTAGGCATTCTGATGGCCTGTGGCTTTGAAGGCTGCATCTAAATGGTCGCGCATCAGCTCCCAAATAGCCCACCCATACGGCTTGATGGTCATACAGCCGCGCACGGGGGAATGTTCGGCCAGGCCAGCTTTCTGGATGACTTCTTGGTACCACTCGCTCCAATCTTTCACCATGGAGCCAAAGTTACGGTACCCCCCCGATGCATACCGTTTGGCATACTTTTCGTATATTTGTTATGTCCAAACAAGGAGGGCATATGAAGACCATGAAACTGATTGGGGTGGCTGTTGCTGTGCTATTGGGTTCTGCCTGCGGCGGCCAAAAAGTGGCTTATAAGGATGATACTTACCTTTCCGCTAAGGAGCGGGAAAAGTTGAATAAATCCCAGCAGCAAGCGAAGGCCTCTAGCGGTGTAGATAGTCGGGAAGATAATTTTTCTCGCTCTTCTCGGGAATACGATGATGATTACTGCTATTCGTGCCGGGTGCGTCGATATTCTACGGGTGTATGGTGTGATCCTTGGTGGTGGGGTCCTGGATGGGGGCCGGGGTGGGGTTGGCGTAGCTGGTATAGTCCTAGGTGGGGTTGGTGGGATCCGTGGTGGGGGTGGGGTCCAGCCTATGCGGGGCCGGGGTGGTATTATACGCCGGGGTGGGGCTGGAGCTACTATGCGGGGCCGGGGTGGTACTATACGCCGGGATGGGGGTGGAGCTACTATGCGGGGCCCGGCTGGTGGGTGGCACCCTCTGGCACTAGCTCTTCGTCCAGCTCCTCCTATAGTCCCCGCTACAACTACCGGCCGCGTACTTACACTACTCCCAGCGGAAGCACGACTTACACGCCGCCTCGGAGTACAGTAGTTACATCTGGGGGGACGCCTCCTCGCCGTTCTGCTACTTCAGCTCCGACGAGCTCTTCACGCCCCTCTTATACGCCTACTTCGCCTCGTTCCTCTGGATCCGCTCGTCCTTCCATCCAAAGCGGGAGCACGGGCGCAGGGGGCATCCGTTCCTCTTCTCCTACTGGCGGTACCCGACCTCGGTAAGCCTCGTCCCCTATGTGGTACCGGAATATCTTAGAGACCATTGGGCGCACTCCGCTCATTCAGCTTCAGGCAGTTACAAGGGGGTTAGCCCCCACCGTCTTAGCTAAAGTAGAGTACTTCAACCCCGGCCAGAGTGTCAAGGATCGGATCGCCCTTAAAATGATTGAGGAAGCGGAGCGCAGCGGCCAGCTCAAACCGGGGGGTACCATTATTGAGGCTACCTCTGGAAATACGGGCATGGGGCTCGCCCTCGTAGCCGCCGTCAAAGGATATAGATGCATTTTCACTGTACCTGATAAGCAATCCAAAGAAAAAATAGATGCGCTACGGGCCCTAGGGGCGGAGGTCATTGTAACCCCTACCAACGTCCCACCTGAAGACCCGCGCTCCTACTACAGCGTGGCAAAACGACTCGCTCAAGAAATCCCTAACGCCTTCTATCCCAACCAGTACGACAACCTCAATAACCGGCAGGCCCACTATGAAACCACAGGCCCCGAAATCTGGGAGCAAACCGAAGGCCGCATCACCCACTTCGTGGCAGGTATGGGAACTACCGGCACCATTTGCGGCGTAGCTCAGTACCTCAAAGAACAAAATCCCAACATCCAGGTCATTGGCGTAGATACCTATGGCTCTCTTTTTCAGAAGCTCCACGAAACCGGTCAAATAGACCCCCGGGAAATCTACCCGTACCTTACCGAGGGTATCGGCGAGGATATCGTCCCGGGAAACTTAGACCTTTCCTTGATTGATAAGGTCATCAAGGTGTCCGACCGGGATGGAGCGCTCATGGCCCGAAAGCTAGCCCGCTATGAAGGTCTCTTTGTGGGGTGGTCCTCCGGCTCCGCTGTCTTTGCCGCTCTCAAAATCGCCCAAAATCTCACCAGCCGCGACCTTGTTGTCGTCCTCCTGCCTGACCACGGTACCCGCTATCTCAATAAAATCTACAACGACGCCTGGATGCGGGCCCAAGGCTTCTTAGAACGCACTTCCGAACTGACCGTCGGCGATGTCTTAGAGCGTAAAGAACGCAAACTCCCAGGCCTAGCCACCGTAAGACCTCAAGATCCCCTCCGAAAAGCGATTGAGCTCATGCAGACCTACGAAATCTCCCAAATTCCCGTCATTGAAGATGGAAAGGTGTATGGGCTCCTCACCGAGTCCCGTTTGCTGGAGGTGCTTATGGATGATCCCCATGCCCGGGACCACCCTGTGCACCAATATGCATTGGACCCGCCCGCCATCGTCCTCCCTTCCACTCCCGTAGATATCGTCTCCAAGATGCTCACCCGACAAATGCCTGCCCTTTTAGTGCAGCTGGACCATGGCTGGGATATCATCACGCGGTCAGATATACTACACCTTCTGGTAGAAGGCTCCTCATAGGCTTCTGGCCATAGATAGCCCGCATTCTACGCCAGACCCACCCCCCCCACCCCCTTCCAAGCAAAAGGGCACCAAAATCTTAACGCTTCTTTTGCTGTGGGGAGCCTTATGGAGTCAGAATCCGCAGATTATTCGTTTTATTCCGGGCGTCTATCGCGAGAATGTCAATCACCGCATAGACCTTTACAATCCCACAAAGGCGCCTCTTAGCCTTGAGCGGTGGCTTTTGGTAACGCGAGATTATTCTTTTGAGTTTCCCGCTGGGGTGCAAATTCCTCCTCAGCAGCGGCTAACTATTATGAAGGTGGGAGGGGACATTTCGCTGGACCGGCATCCGAATTTTCTCATTCGCATTCCGGATGTGACGCAAGCGGGGCATTATGCGGCTTTAATTGATCCTACGGGGCAGGCTCGCACGGGGCTTTATTTGGCGCCTATTCCGCAGGTGCGTTTTTTACCTGATTCGGGCGTGCATATCTCTCATGGGGGCAGGCCTATTCCTTTTTATCTACCTTCGGAGACGGCTCCCCTCTGGCAATATGTGCCTTGGGACCCCGACCCTATTACCGGTGTAGCCCTTATCCGAGGCCAATGGCGCTACACCACCGCCAATGAAGAAAAAGAAAAGCTCCTGTACGCCCCCATTAGATTCAGTACCCTTTATGGCGAAGCCGATACCTTGGGCATTCTATTGACCTATGAGGTGGAGATTCAGGAACCGTGTAGCCGTTACTTTTTGGAGCGGCAGATTGAGTTACAGGGATGGCATCCGATCCTCACGCATTCTTGTTCTGGGCCTGGCCGGTACAAGTTTCAGTATTACGACACTATCACCTTTGCGGGGGCGCGGCATGCGTATCGTCTCATTTATGTGAGTCCTGAGGGAGATACGCTGACCTCCCTTCCTCTGGTCATTCAAACAAAGGTTTATACGCCTCCCTTTCAGATGCGGGCTACGCGGGGATTTTTGCGGCTTTATGTAGGGCGGAGCCAGCCCATAAAAATCAAGCTCCTCAATGCGCAGTATGAGGAAGTTTTGCGCCTTTACGATGGTTGGCTGAATGGGGGAGTAGAGAATGTCTTTACATGGGAGCCTCAGAGATATCCAGATGCGCATTATGTGGTGGTTTGGACGCCGACCCGGCGCTACTGGCATATTTTAGGCTCAGAACCCTAAGATGCGGAATTCTACCCGGCGGTTTTTTTGCTGGCCTTCGGGGGTTTCGTTGTCGGCGATGGGGCGCGCTTTCCCATAGCCGACGATATGAAAACGCTCTTTGGGAAGGCCCTTTCGTACTAAGTAATCGCGTACGGCCAGGGCTCGGTCTCGGGAAAGCTGGATTTCGGTTTCTGCTCGGCTGGTGCCATCCGTATGCCCTGCCAGCTCAATTCGCAGGCCTGGATGGAGGAAAAGAAACCGAGCGAACTCATCCAGCTGAGGATAAGCCTCTGGCCGAAGCCGAGCACTCCCCTTGTCAAAATGTACAAAAAAGAGCGGCATACGTACGCCTGGCCGAAGGGAATCTAACCGAATATCTAAGCGATTTTCCTGATGGGGGCGGATGCGCACGGCTATTTCTTTCCAGAGATAGCCTTGGGCATGACAGCTTACGCGCAAGGTAGAGAGGATCGTATCGGGGACCTGCCACCGGAAGAAGCCGGGTTTTTGTAGGGTGAGACTGTCTATGGTCTGTCCTGTGGCGCTTCTAAAGAAAAGCTGGATGGGCGTTTCGCGGGTGCCGCTGAGATGGACGTATCCTAAGAGCCAGGTGGGGCCTTCGGGGAGGATGGGGGGTGGAGGCAGGGTATCGGGTTTCCACCACACGCCCCAAAAGTCAGCACTGCCATAAGTGCGTATGCCGCCGATTTCATCGCCTTTGGAGGCGGTGGTTCCCCAGCTGACATAGGTGCCGCCTTCGGCCTCAAAGGCGGCCTCCCAGCGGTCCATGTCTTTGCCGCCAAGGGTGATGGAGAAGCGCAGCGAGTCGGAGTAAGGATTCCAGCGCACGGCCCATCCATCGTAGAGGCCAACAAGGTGGGGAATAAGCCCGTCGCGGGAACTGGTCATCCCCGCCAGCAGCCAATCGCCATCAGGCAAACGAGAAAGAAAGTTTAGTCCTTCATCGCCTGTGCCACCACCTTGCCACACTACCTGAGCCGAACCCTCCGGCTCAATCTTCCACACCACGCCGTCCGCTCGGCCATACGCTATCAACGCCCGAGAAAAGGTGGTTCCCCCCACCCATATCTCCCCCTCGGGTGAGCGCGTCCACGTGTAGGGTTCTTCAAAGTCTGTGCCTCCAATATTCCAGCTGCGCTTAAACCGCCCCATTCCATCGGTCTCTACGATCCATATATCCATTTTGCCTAAGGGATTGGCGATTTCTCCATCTTGGGAGTCGGAGGCGCCTATTAGCCACAGGGTATCTGGGGAGACTGGCACAATGAGGCGGAGGTAGTCGTTATGACTGCCGCCCCAGTTGTAGGAGCTGAGGAGTTTTCCCCTTAGGGAGAGTAGGAGGAGCCATCCGTCAGTTCCGCCCCGATGCTTGGGACAGAGAAGGGAGTCTATGGAGCCAATTTCGCCGGCAATAGCTATGACGGAGTCTCGAATGAGCCTCACGCCGCGAGCCACGTCATTGCCGGTTCCTCCTATGGCTTTTTGCCAGAGGACCTTTCCTAAGGGGTCAATATAGACGATATAGGCGTCGCGTTTGCCGTGGGAGAGGCTTTTGGAGTCGGTCCAGCCCACGAGGAGGAGGCTTCCATCATGGAGGCGGTAGGCGTCGGTCAGCTCTTCATCGCCTTCGGCGCCGTAAGTGGCATGCCAGACCACTTCACCCTGTCGGTCCACCCGAAGCACCCAGAAGTCCGCATCGTACCCGTTTCGCCGCAGCAGTCCATCCTTAGAACGGGTATAACCAACTAAGACATAGCCATTGGCATCCTGGAAAGCTTTTACCAGAACATCGGCTAAGCTTCCTCCATAAGTCCGGCTCCTGATGAGCGTTTGTCCCCACAGCAGCGTTAGGCTGGTGAGGGCCGCCGAAAGGAGGCGTCCCCCTTTATCGCAGGCGACGAGCCACCTCATAGGTGAAAAGTACTTTTTCGGCTTCATCTGGGGGGAGGTGGGGTGGGGCAGGGACACCTTGCCAGGTGCCTGTAAGGAGCTCTGATAGGACCTTTTCTACGGCGGCCAGCTGAAACTTTCCGAATGGGGTGTGGCCGCCTTCGTAGCGCTGATACTGGTACTCCTCGTAAGTGGTGAGGTAACCCGCATAGCCATTGGTGTAGCCTTGGATGATAAGGTGTTGGATGCCGAGAGGGGTGGTGAGGGGTTTGAGGCGGTCTTTAATGAGATGCCCTGCCATGGTAGTAGGCTCAAAGGGTAAGGCTATGAGGCCCACAGAGCCTATCTGCCAGATGCTAACGGGGAGGATTTGAGGGATGAGGGGAAAGGGGACATACTTGCCGCGTTGGCGAGCGATCCATTGTAGGTAGCGGATGGTCGGGTCGGTGGGCGGTAAAGGTAGGCTTTCCCAGCGGCGGGTGCCAAAGATGCGTTTGGACACCGTATCTATGAGGATGGGTTTATTGCCGTGGATGGCGGGGTCCGTGAGGCCTCGTAGGCGAGCTAAGAGGGTGATTAGGCGGACGACTTCGGGGGGTACGCCTCCTCCTTCGGCTGTGCCTCCAATCATAGCTGGGCCTATGGCTCCATAGCCTGTTTGTCCCCGGCCTCGGCCCCGGGTGTAAGGCTCTTCTACAGCGACACGGGAAAAATCTACCCACGTGTGCCAATTTCGCAGGATGGGGGGGAGGGGTTCTCCCTTTTGGGCGAGGCGCTGGGCCATATCCGCCTGGTATTGTCCGAGGAGGCGCCGATTTTCAAAGGGGTTTGGGGTAGGGCCTCGTCGTACGCGCACCCCCGGAAAAGCATGATGGTTAGGCGTGACATCGCCTGCGGTCGTTTGCGCAAAGGCCGCTATTCGCTGATGATCACTCTCACACAGCTCGGAGGCATAACCCTTGTGGTCGGAGCTAATGCACAGGTTCATTTCCTGGATAGTGGTCGTGTGCGTGCCAAACCAGTTGATCAGGTGACCTGTGGGGTGGATGGTGATTTGGTAGGCGGTGCGGTCTACGGCTAATTCGGGGTGGTCGCTGAGCTGGGGGTCTATGCCTTTGTTTTTGAGGAAGGCGGGCATAGCCCGATTGAAGGCGATCGGTACATGAGGGGGAAAAGCTTCTTCAGCATAGAAGAGCTGGGCAGGCTGGCGATTCTGATAGGCTTTGTGGGCGGCCTCTACGATGCCGGAGACGATCTTTTCAAAGACACCCCGATGAAAGCCGGGCGTATTGATGTGGTAAAGGAGGTGGTAGGAGTAGCCGGCCGGGGCGGCATGGGTGTGGTTAGCGGTAATAAGGAGGTGGCCCATTTGCAGGCTGGGAAAAGCCGAGGAGAGTCGCCGATAGACTTCCTGATACACGGCTACCGTGGCCATGCACAAGTCCACCTCTATCCAAAAGTAAGGCCCTTCCGTCTCTGTCTCAAAGACAAAAGCGCGGGCATAAAGGGAAGATTCTACGGTGTAGGCTACATGGCGGCTATTGCCCCAGCCTAAAAGGCCTATGCCAGGCTCAAAGTAAGTAATATCAGCCTTAGCGGCTCCCACTTTCCACACGGCGCAAAGGTAGGAGCAGCGCTAAACTTCCGCCCCCAATTAAGGCTGAAAACCTCTTTTTGACACGCCTGTCCTTTTGAGTGGGCGGCTTGTTGGGGAGCCACTTTTTGCTCTCTTGCTGCATCCTCTTTGGCTTTATCATGCGGGGGGTTAGCGGACTCAGTTAGACGTAGAAACCAGCGATAAGGTACTTCCTTGGGCGGGCCTGCATCCATGAGGAGGCTAATACCGTTTTGAGGCCAAGGCTTTCTTAATGTGAAGAGGGGATAGCGGCGGCCAGCGCCCTTTGGGCGCTGGCCGCCGCCCAAAAAGAAAGTTTATAATGGGAAATGGTATTAGCAGCGCTGGAAGAGGTAGTCGGAGTATCGCCCGATTTCCAGGCATTGGGGGGATTGGCAAAGTTTTTCTTCCCCTGAGGAAATCAATGATGGGCAAGACACGCATCCCTCGGCTCGTTTGGAGAAAGCTTATAGAGGGTATCGGAAGGTTTTACATGGTTCGCAAGCAGTTATGCGGATAGGTTTGGAGCGTATCCGGGAAAAGTGTCCGCATTTAGATGATTGGATAAGGAAACTGGAAGAGCTTTGAGGCGGGGTGGGGGGCTTAGCTTGGGGTCTTTGCCGTGGTGGGACGCCTACAAAATTTGTTCTTTTGCCTGCGATGTTGGAGGCTTTTGAGCGGGTGTGGGCGGAGGTTGAGACTTTACCCCGGCCGGTGGTGGTGCGGGGGCTGCGGGGTAGTGCGCCCCATGCTTTTTGGGCGGTTGTGATCCAAAAGACTTCTCAGCGGGGGCTTATCCTAGCTCCGGATCGGGAGGCGGCGGCTCGGCTCCTAGCGGATGTAAGGATATTCTTAGGTGGGCAGGGGAGGCCTATAGCGTTGTGGCCGCAGGCGCGGCATCCCAGCCGTCGCCAAGCCGAGGCCTTGTTAGCCGAACGTTCCACCGCCCTGCAAGATTTTCTTTCGCACGATTCTTTTTGGCTTATCACTTATCCTGAAGCGCTATATGACCGCTTACCGCCGCCCCAAACCTGGCACGCCAACCGCCTCACCCTCACTCCTAACTCTACCATTGACCGGGCCTTCCTCATAGAGCTTTTAGAGGAGTTGGGCTTCACAGAAACCGATGCGGTTACGGAGCCGGGGATGTATGCTCGCCGAGGTGGGGTTATAGACCTTTTTAGTTTTGCGCACCCGTACCCTGCTCGCCTACGCTTAGAGGGCGATACGATTGTCAAGCTCCAACGATTTAGTCCTGAAACCCAGCTCTCCGAGGGCGAAATCCCCCTCTATCACATTCTCCCCTCACCCTTGACCTTTTCGGAGGGGGAGAAGGCCACCCTTTTGGATTACCTTCCTTCTGACACCCTGATTGGCTTCACTAATAGCTTGGGTATCCGGGCGGCACTCCAACGTTTAGAAGATGACGAGCTGCTTGCGGCTGTAGAACGGCTCCTTCCTAATGCGATCCAAGTGAGTTTGGAGCCCTGGGGGGAGGTAGCGGCCGTTTATGAGTATGAGACGCAGCCTCAACCTACTCTGCCTCAGGATATTGCTTTTATTCAGCGGCACTTTACGGAACTGGCAGTAGAGAAGCTATATCTTTTTATTGAGAATGAGCGGCATCGTCCGCGTTTGGAGCGGTTATTTCGGGAGATTCCGGTGAGTTATTCGGTGGAGTGGGTGGTGGGGCAGATTAGTGAGGGGTTTATAGATGTGCGGGCATGGCGGGCGTATTATGCGGAGCACCAGATTTTTAAGCGGTTTTATCAGCCGCCGGAGCATCGGCGGTTTCGGCGTAGTGAGGCGCTTTTACTAAGGGAGCTGGAGGAGCTTTCCATTGGGGATTATGTGGTACATAAGCAGTACGGGATTGCGAAGTTTGGGGGGTTATGTGGGCTTCCGCAACGGCCTGAGCAGGAAGCGGTAAAGCTCATCTTTGCTGATGATGCGGTGTTGTATGTGCCGATACATCAGCTTAGTGAGATTGCGCGCTATCGTTCGCCGCATAGTACGCCGCCTAAGCTGAGCCGTTTGGGGTCGCAGGAGTGGAAGCGCACCACGGAAAAGATTCGGAGTCGGATTCGGGAGCTGGCGATAGACTTGGTGAGGTTATATGCGCAGCGGAAGGTGGCGCCGGGGTATGCGTTTGGGGCGGATACGCTAGCGCAGTTAGAGATGGAGGCGCAGTTTCCGTATGAGGAGACGCCGGACCAGTTAGAGGCGATTGCGGATGTAAAACGAGACATGGAGTCTCCGCATCCCATGGAGCGGCTTATTTGCGGGGATGTGGGTTTTGGAAAGACGGAGGTAGCGCTGAGAGCGGCTTTTAAAGCAGTGCAAGAAGGAAAACAGGTGGCCCTTCTGGTGCCTACCACGGTCTTGGCTATGCAGCATACGCAGACTTTTCGGGAGCGGCTTCGTAATTGGCCTATTCGGATAGCCACCCTTACGCGCTTGCAATCTCCCAAGGAGCAAAAAGCGACTATTCGGGCCTTAGCGGCAGGAGAAATAGACATTGTGATAGGCACCCATCGCTTGATTTCCAAAGATGTGGAGTTCAAGGACTTGGGGCTTTTGATTATTGATGAGGAGCATCGGTTTGGGGTGGCGGACAAGGAGAAGCTTCGGGCGCGCTGGCCTTTGGTAGATACGTTACTTTTGACGGCGACGCCTATTCCGCGTACGCTTCAGATGGCGTTGTCGGGGCTTCGGGATGTGTCTATTATTCGGACGCCGCCGAAGGGGCGTTTGCCGGTGGAGACGCATGTGGCGCCTTTTTCGTGGGAGCTGGTGAAGGAGGTTTTAGAGCGGGAGCTGCGCCGCGAGGGGCAGTCATTTTTTGTGCATCATGCGATTGAGGGCTTGCCCCGGCTAACAGAAAAGATTAAGGAGCTTTTGCCGGAGGCGGAGGTAGCTTATGTGCATGCGCAGATGCCGGGTCCGCAGGTGGAAGCGATTTTGACGGCGTTTTTAGCTCGGCAGATAGATATTTTGGTTAGCACGCCGATTGTGGAGTCGGGTTTGGATGTGCCGTATGCGAATACGATGGTGGTGTATCCAGCGCACCGGTTTGGGCTGAGTGAGCTGCATCAGCTGCGGGGGCGAGTAGGGCGGCGGGATCGTCAGGCTTACTGCTACTTGCTGGTGCCGTCCTTGCACCACCTTAGTCCGGAAGCGCTGAGGCGATTGGAGACTTTGGAGGAGTTTAGTGATTTGGGGGCGGGTTTTCAGATTGCGCTGCGGGACTTAGAGCTGAGAGGGGCTGGAGACTTATTTGGGGCTGAGCAGAGCGGGTTTATTCATGCGGTGGGGTATGAGTATTATCAGGAGCTTTTGGAGGAGGCGATAGCGGAGGTGAAAGCGGAGTTGGAGATACCTCATGAGGGCCTATCTCAGCGCAAGGGGCCGCAATGCACGGTGGAGGCGGACTGGCCAGCGCAAATACCCTCGGATTGGATACCCCATCCCGCTACCCGGCTGGATATTTATCGTCAGCTTAGTAGTACCCACAACGAAGCGGCCCTTCAGGAGCTTTTACGGAGTCTTATAGATAGGTTTGGGGATTTGCCGGAGCCTGTGTTGATGCTTGCGGATGTGCTAAGGCTGCGGTGGTTGGGGGATGAGCTGGGCTTGCGCGCTATTCGGGTTCATAAAAACCAGATGCGGGTAGAATTTCGGGAGGCGCCGCCCGCAGCTACTCTCCTAAAGGCGCTGCATCAAATGCGAGGGGTGCAGTTTAGTCTGCATAATGAGGGGGAACGGGTAGGGGTCACCTGGCGACCCGTTTCTCATCCTAAGGAGGCTCTGGCCCTCCTATCAGAGCTCGCCGAAACCCTCCAAAATCCATCCACCCTCGCTGCCTCTTAAAGAGACTTTATTCCATCTGGAGGCTCGGAAGGTAGCTCTCGCCTGTTCCCGCTCGTAGTGTAGGTTCCCCTTCTTTTGCGTTGGTTTAGTAAAGCCGCTCAAAAAGCTGGCTCTTGCCCAAACGGCTGAAGAGGAGCCTTCATGGGATAGGGGATAGGCCGGGAGGGATTAGAGCGCTCAAAAACCGTTTAGGAGAGTCATAGCAATTTCAATGCAAAGGGTTTCTGAATGCGACTCGGTGGCATTTTGTGGGGCCGCCGCCCGCCTTCGGCGGGCGGCCGCCCCTGTGGCTGGCGGCCCCCCGCCCGCCCCGGGGGCGGGCGCCCAAACCCCCATCTC
>Ga0079997_125334_pt1 | contig 12951 bp, 13 predicted proteins | sample PerSpoCPS_CMetaG_FD_69200 | JGI IMG/M metagenome (GOLD analysis project Ga0079997, IMG submission 69200) | Archaeal communities from Yellowstone National Park, Wyoming, USA - Perpetual Spouter C (PS_C) MetaG (SPADES assembly) (version 2) | ecosystem: Environmental > Aquatic > Thermal springs >... | reverse complement strand
CAGGCCGATGCGGAAGGGGCTGCGGCAGGGGGGAGGGGCGTCGGGCCCGGGCGCGGGGACGATGGCGCCGACGAGGGCGCCTGCAGCCAGCTGGAGGAAACGACGTCGGGTGATCCCCCGCCTCATGGATCCTCCGATGGAACGCCTTCGACCGAGGTTCGGACGAGCTCCTGTGATGCAACCTGAAATGTATTTTATTGCGGCCTGCGAGCCGCTCTCGTTCGGTCGTGCGCCGACCCCACTGCCATCTTTGGCCGCTGCGTCCCCACCGCAGCGGCGTTCCCGCTTCGGAGCGCTCCCTCGGAAAGGGCCCACCTCCATCCGGGATGCGTGGGATCGGGGAGGCGGATGCCGCACGGGATCTTATGAGAGTTTCCTGATCCTCAGGCCTTCGGTCAGCTGCTGGATTTGCTCCTTGCTCAGGGATTTTTTCCCAAGCAGGGCTTGCACGTAATCCGACTGGAGGAGGTTCAGGATGGCCGGTCCGGTCTCCGGATCCAGTTGGATTTGGTCCTCCTTGCTCTTTCGCCGGATGCCCCGTCCCTGCATCACGTGGAGGAGGTTTAGGAGAAAGGTCCGCTTATCCATATTTTCAAAGTCTGGGATGCCCCTGCTCTTGAGCCGACTGAGCAGCTCCTCGCTTGTGACCCATCGGGATGGGTCGTCTTTATAGATCTTTTCCAGCTCTTTAAGGATGTATTTATATCGCTCATCAAAGATGGTTTTGAGGGCGTAGATTTCCCTGAAGTCGAACTTGCTTCGGTCTCTGCTGAAGGGTTGGAGATACTTGCCGTGCTCTCTTGGGTCGGAGATAAAGGTGTAGTAGAGGCGGTTAATGAAGCCGCTCAGGTAGGAGGTCTGAAAGAGGGCTGCGTTCAAGGGGTTAGTGCCGCCGGTGATGTTCGCCCAGATGTGCTTGCCTTCCTCTCCTGGCGGATGGAATTTCAAGGTGACCTTTGCAACAGCCTCGAAACAGGCGCCGAAATCGTTAACGTCTATTTCGCAGCAATAGATATCCACATCTCCGATTTCCCTTTTGATAAATTCACAAACAATTTCCAGGGCGTTCGTTCTGTTTTCTGGCCATTTTTGGCGGACGTTAATGGTCATGTAGTCGTTATGTGCTGAGGGGAGAGCTCTTTCTTCTCCTCTAACGACTTCTGGGGAGGTGAACAGCACGATTGCTTCGATGATCTCCCCATATATATCCCGGTATTGTTCGGCGTATTCGTGTTTCAGATACGAAAGCCCGCTGGTAACTGCGCCCGGCGATCGTCCCAATCCGGCGAAATGGAAGATACCCATGGGGGACCTCCTGCTGTCTTCGGGTCAGTCTTTCGGTCTGCTCTCCGGGAGCCCTTGTAGTTTGGCTGTCGCAATGTTCAATCTTTAAGTGGGTTGAGAAAGCCAATGAGTGCAGATTAATGCCCGGCTCACGTCCCTAAGTGAACGGATAGGAGCCAGCGAACCCTCTCCCCCTCTCGTTGAGCCAAGGGCTCAGAAAGTCTAAGCAGACCTGCCCATATCTTCGATACCCCCCAATGCTTCTTCAAGGAAGTTCGCAACAACCCCTTCCGGCTCCTCTGCAACCCTCTGATCGATACCGCATTCATCGGCATTCACCCCAACCTTATTCCATTCCCTTTTTCTCCCGCACAACCATGCCCCTCGTCCACCTCCATCACCCCCTCCCAGGCAATCCCCCGGGCATCCTTGGAGGTCACCTTGTGAACTTCACGAACAAAACCACGGCGTTCCTGCTTCACGGTCCTGCGCTGGGCCTGGCCCGCGACCACGGCCGGTTTCAATGCCACCACGGCGTTCCTGCTTCGCGAGGAACCCGACGACAAACTGGATTTGGATTTCCTCGTTTCAATGCCACCACGGCGTTCCTGCTTCGGCCGGAGCCCCCAAGCGCACCGGAGCCCATTCCAGGGTTTCAATGCCACCACGGCGTTCCTGCTTCGTGACAACACACACCTCAATCCAGGGGGATACCCTCTCGTGTTTCAATGCCACCACGGCGTTCCTGCTTCCTTCCATTGACACCTGCTCCTGCTCACGCCACCGAGTTTCAATGCCACCACGGCGTTCCTGCTTCCGAGCCCCCGGGCGATCTCCTCCCGCAGCCAGACCCGTTTCAATGCCACCACGGCGTTCCTGCTTCTCGGCGGCGGAGTCGGACTCGGCGGCGGGGTCGGGGACGGTTTCAATGCCACCACGGCGTTCCTGCTTCGGTGGCGGAGGATCCGGGCCCGCGGTGGGACCCGGATGTTTCAATGCCACCACGGCGTTCCTGCTTCACATTGAGTTTACGGACGCGGCATGGGATACCCTCAAGTTTCAATGCCACCACGGCGTTCCTGCTTCAGGGCGTCACGTATGCTCCCGACACCTGGGCCTACCGTTTCAATGCCACCACGGCGTTCCTGCTTCCTGCTCCAGCTGCCGCATCGCCAGGGCGAAGACCTGTTTCAATGCCACCACGGCGTTCCTGCTTCAGGAGGACGCCGCCCAAGATGTCCTGAACGTCCTGGTGTTTCAATGCCACCACGGCGTTCCTGCTTCACACCGTCTCGCTCTGCGTGAAAAGCCTCCAGCCCAAGTTTCAATGCCACCACGGCGTTCCTGCTTCATGTTCTGGCGAATCAGGAGGACATTCGCGATCGCCTGCGTTTCAATGCCACCACGGCGTTCCTGCTTCGATCTGCCGCCGCCGGTCCCCGGCCGGGTGGCCTGGTTTCAATGCCACCACGGCGTTCCTGCTTCGTGGGGATGGCCCGGGCGCTGCGGGCGGGGGATCAGGTTTTCAATGCCACCACGGCGTTCCTGCTTCTCCGCTCGAAGTCCCTCAGGGCCAGCTCCCGGGTGCAGTTTTCAATGCCACCACGGCGTTCCTGCTTCCCGAGGGGAGGGTGAACGTGGAAGCGCAGGTCTTCGATGTTTCAATGCCACCACGACGTTCCTGCTTCTCTGGAAGGAGGGCGCACAAATCGCGCCGCTTCCCGAGTTTCAATGCCACCACGGCGTTCCTGCTTCTCCTGGGGCCGTGGGCAGGGGTGCACGCGGAATACAGTTTCAATGCCACCACGGCGTTTCTGCTTCTCGGGGGACGGAGGCTCTTTGAGCAACTGAAGCAGGTTTCAATGCCACCACGGCGTTTCTGCTTCCGCTCTGGGTTCGGGAGGCTCAAGGACAGATTGGAGTTTCAATGCCACCACGGCGTTTCTGCTTCCTGGTGGTGGAGTGCTTCAAATGCGGCGCGCGGTGCGGTTTCAATGCCACCACGGCGTTTCTGCTTCACGGTCCGCCAGCTGCAAGCCCTCCGGGGCTACCCGAGTTTCAATGCCACCACGGCGTTTCTGCTTCCCGGGATGGTTTTCTTATGCCCCCGGCCCGGCGGGGGAGTTTCAATGCCACCACGGCGTTTCTGCTTCCCAGGGTGGGGGTGTTGCGGGGCAAGGTGGTGAGGATGTTTCAATGCCACCACGGCGTTTCTGCTTCCCGGGCGGAGCGGCTGGATGCGACCCTCACCGTGCCGGGTTTCAATGCCACCACGGCGTTTCTGCTTCGCTGGCCCGGACGGCCGGCGGGGAGGCCGATCTGGGTTTCAATGCCACCACGGCGTTTCTGCTTCCAAGGCCATCCTTCAGCCGGCCTTGGATTCCGGGCGCGTTTCAATGCCACCACGGCGTTTCTGCTTCTCCCGAAGGAGGCGATCTTCCTGGTCCTCAACCGGGGTTTCAATGCCACCACGGCGTTTCTGCTTCCGCGCATTAAGCGCGCCCGGTGATCCTCCGGGGAGGGTGTTTCAATGCCACCACGGCGTTTCTGCTTCCGCCCCGGGCCGGCGGGTTGCGGCCGCCCCGACGTGGGTTTCAATGCCACCATGGCGTTTCTGCTTCGATCGTGAGCGAGAAGAGTGGGTTTTCGACCCCCGCCGTTTCAATGCCACCACGGCGTTTCTGCTTCACTGGGCTGGCCCAGCGAAGGGTTTGTTCAGCAAATTGGTTTCAATGCCACCACGGCGTTTCTGCTTCTGGTCCCCCTGGCGGCCTTCTATGACCCGCTCCGGGGTTTCAATGCCACCACGGCGTTTCTGCTTCCAGGGACCGCAGACCCTCTGGGCCGTGATCACAGCCAAGTTTCAATGCCACCACGGCGTTTCTGCTTCCGTTCCTGCTCCCCGCGGCTGTCTTGTCCATGACCGGTTTCAATGCCACCACGGCGTTTCTGCTTCCTCATCCAGGTGGTCTCCGACCCCGCCCGGATGCTAGTTTCAATGCCACCACGGCGTTTCTGCTTCTTGCCTGGCCATTGTGCGGAATCCCAGTTCTTCCTCGCGTTTCAATGCCACCACGGCGTTTCTGCTTCAGTAGAGGTCGCGGTAGATCTTCTGTGTTTGTCCCTCGTTTCAATGCCACCACGGCGTTTCTGCTTCGGACGTTTACGTGCAGCTGGGATACGACGCCGCCGGCGTTTCAATGCCACCACGGCGTTTCTGCTTCCCAGAAGGACTTCTTCCAGAAGGACGCGCTTCTCGTGTTTCAATGCCACCACGGCGTTTCTGCTTCCGTTCTCCTCCGAGACCGTCGGCCGGGCCGAGACCGTGTTTCAATGCCACCACGGCGTTTCTGCTTCTGGCTCTGGGCGCTGCGCATTTTTCGGCAAGCACGGGTTTCAATGCCACCACGGCGTTTCTGCTTCCTCAGCCTCTTCGCCCGCTCTTATCCCCTCACCCGCGGTTTCAATGCCACCACGGCGTTTCTGCTTCGGCCGTCGTCCTGGGCCGGGCCATCCTGGACCGGCTGAGTTTCAATGCCACCACGGCGTTTCTGCTTCCACGCCCACGGCCACGCCGACGCCCTTCGTCCCGCGTTTCAATGCCACCACGGCGTTTCTGCTTCGGGGGCCCCCTGCCCTTCCGGGAGCCGCCGCCACTTCGTTTCAATGCCACCACGGCGTTTCTGCTTCGCGGCGGGCCTCCCCCATGAGCCCGACGCCGAGGTGGTTTCAATGCCACCACGGCGTTTCTGCTTCGATGCGCGATGAGCGCCGCTTCGCGGCCTTCTTCGCGTTTCAATGCCACCACGGCGTTTCTGCTTCCTGGTGCCCGGCGTCTCCATCTCCCGGACCTGGGAGAGTTTCAATGCCACCACGGCGTTTCTGCTTCTCACCGTGGTGCTGTGCCCCCCGCATCTCGTGCCCAAGGTTTCAATGCCACCACGGCGTTTCTGCTTCCTTCCACATCAAAAGCCCTGTGTAGACCACCGTCAGGTTTCAATGCCACCACGGCGTTTCTGCTTCTTCGCCGAGGTCCGCCCCACGCTGGTGGAGTCAGCCGTTTCAATGCCACCACGGCGTTTCTGCTTCCCTCTATCTGGCCTGGCAGAACAACTGGTTTGGCATCGTTTCAATGCCACCACGGCGTTTCTGCTTCCCCACTCCCGCCCCGCGAGGCGGAACCTCGTTCCGAAGTTTCAATGCCACCACGGCGTTTCTGCTTCGAGAACGGCTGGGCGAAAGTGAAATGGGAGGAGCAGGTTTCAATGCCACCACGGCGTTTCTGCTTCGTGGGGCTCGCGGCAGTGATAGCATTTTGCTTTCTGCGTTTCAATGCCACCACGGCGTTTCTGCTTCCCCTGCCGGAGCCCCTGAAGTTTGGCGACCTGACTGGTTTCAATGCCACCACGGCGTTTCTGCTTCGCGCATCCTCCGCACCGCACCCGTCCCGAAAATGTGAGTTTCAATGCCACCACGGCGTTTCTGCTTCCCTATTATACCACAGGGTGGTGGACTCTTGTCAAGTCCGGGACGGGACATCGAAGGGGATGGGGATCGTTGGGTTCGAACATCGGTCGGTTTCGACGGCTCCTTCGCCCCTTCCCCGTCCATCCCACTATCGGAGGTCCGCGGAAGCCTTTTCCGAACCCTTGATCATTTGCCCGTTCCGCAGCCTCGAAGGGTAGTCTTCTTGAAGATAAATGGATCAAAGAGTGAGAGTTCTGTTGCGTTGCGATGCGTCATTGGATTCCCCTTCCGCGGACCCCCGATCGCCGGATTTCCCATGGGGGTCCGCGGACGATTTTTGAGCGGGGTGGACGCAAGGTTAGATCGATCGGCGTCGGTCAGGATTCCCGCTCCAGGCGAACCTCCACCCAGCCGAAAGGCCGGATGGGGCGATCCCGCTCGTCCACCACCACCCGTCGGCTCCGCGGGAACGGGTCCCCGGGCCGGCGACGGCCCTTCGGGCGGATGTAGCGCCGCAACAATTCCTCAAACTCAGCGTCCTCGAAGGGCTCCCGCCCCAGGGTTTTGCTCTCCCATCCGCCGCCCCACCCCACCCGAAGCAGAAAGGCGTCCGCCTTCTCCTCCCGCATCCGCCGCAGCCGCCGCTCCAGATCCCCGTAAAACGCCTCCAGGGCGGTCAACCCGGCCGCCCGCGCCCACGCCGCCTCCTTCCGCACCCGGTCCAGGGCGAAATCCCGGGCCACCGCCGCCAGCCCCCGCACATACCGCTCCTTCCCTTCCCATCCCAGCTCCGCCGCCCCCACGGCCAGCAACCCCTCGTCCACCGTCAAACGCCCCTCCAGCGTCATCCCCGGCCGCAGGGCCTCCAGGGCCAGGGGAGCCGCCTGGCGCGGACCGACCTGCACGACCGCCCGCACCACCACCAGGGCCTCCTCCGGCGGCAAAGGCCCCGTGTCCCCCGGCCGCAACGCCCGCAACAGATCGTGGTGAGGATCCGACCCCAGCCAGCGCCGCTCCAGCGGCTGGGCCGCCCACTCCCGCTGCCGCCCCAGCTGCGATAACCGGATGGGCTCCCGTCGCTCCCGCCAGATCCGCCACAGGATCGCCGTCCGCAGCGCCCCTTTGAGGCTGCTCCCCGGCAGATACGGCCGGCCGTGCACGTCCTTGATGAAGGACCGCACGGCCCCCACCTTCGGATCCCCCTCCAGGGCATACAGGAACCATTCCTTCCGCCGGAAATCCTCGGGGCTCAGCCAGCGCCCCGGCGGCAGCCGCGTCAGGCGCTCCAGAACGGACGGCGTGAGCTCCGCCTCGGCATAGCCCTGGAGCAGGCGCGACACGCTCAGGCGATAGAACCGCCCCTCGTGGACGGTGAAGTCGTATTCCCGCAGCAGCGTCTGCCCGTCCCCGATATGGATTTCGCTCAGGGTGCGGAGGATCACGCGGTATCGGGTCATCTTATGCCTCCCACGCCGCGGCGTTCAGCGGGATGGGGAAGGCCAGGCCGTAGCGCCACGAGGGGTGCGGGGCGCCCGGCGGCCGGATGTCGATCATCCGTCCCAGAGGGAGGCGGCCGCCCGCCCGGATCACCGCCCCGGCCTCCAGCAGCACCGCCGTCCGCCGCGGACGATCCGGGCCGAAGCCGGGAGCCCGCATCCATCCGCCCACCTCCACCAGGGCGTAGGCCGCCGGATCCCCTTCCAGCGCCCCGGCCTGCAGCTCCTCGCGGGTGGGCAGATAGCGCGCGAGGGAGACCACCGCGGGCCCGCTCCCCACCGGGAGCGCTCCCTGCGGATCCCGCTCGACCCGGAAGGCGCCTCCCCCTCTCGATCGCAGGCCTCCCAGGCCGCTCTCGCCCAGCTCGCTCAGGACCTCCTCGGCCCATTCCCGCCACGTCCGTCCCGCCCATGCGATCTCGTCGGCGCCGGCGCTCCAGGCGATGGCCATCCAGCCCGCCACCGGCAGGTCCGTCGGGAAGCGCACGGCGGAGATCCGGTAGAACGCCGAGCGCCGCCCGTAGCGGTCCACGGCCACCGCCGGGCGTCGCTCCACCTCCCAGAGGGGACGTTCCTCCGGGAGGCGCCGGCGCAGGCCTTTGGGGAGGGCCGTCCATTCATCCTTCCGCATTCCGGCATGGCCCTCATGAAGACGATGGAGATCCCCTTCGCCGGGCGTCCGGTTTTCCAGGGCCAGGCGGAACAGCCCTTCGGAGAGCCAGCGGAGCCTTCGGATGCGCGGCCACGCCTCGGGTTCCGCCCGGAGCCCCCAGCTTTCCGGGCGGGGGAAGAAGCGGAGGGTAGGCCCATCGGCGGGGGCCAGGGCCGGGAAGACGCCGGTGAGCAGGAACGGCGGCCCCTCCGGCCCGGGCTCGGCGAAGGGCCGGACGAAAGCGCGGGCGGCGTCCGGCCCGCCCCGCTCGGCGATCCGGGCCACCATGGCGGCGAACAGGGTGTCGGAGGGGATGAACTCCCGAACCCCCTCCCCGCCGAAGGGATCGCCCACCCGGAAGAATCGGGAGATCGGCTGCAGGCGATAGAAGGTCACCTGCCGGATCGCCATGGCCATCGGAGGTCCTCCCTTCGGCCGTCGGCCTCAGGAGATGTGCGGTCGGATCGAATCCAGCAGCGCGGGCAGCGCTCGGCGGAACTCCGCCAGGTCTGGGATCGGATCCCTGCTGATCCAGGAGATGGCCTCCGGGTAGAGGGCGGATGGGGCGGCGATCTTGTAGCCCAGCCGCAGGCGGCGGAAGGCCACCTGGCCGCTGCCCCGGGATCCGTAGCCGCCCAGGTAATCGTCCTCCACCAGCCCCATTGCTTCCACCACGTGAAGGAACCAGTCCAGGTCCCGGGGGAAGTAGATGTGATAGACCATGAGGGCCCCGGCTTCGTCGGGGGCGCCGGGCGCGCCGAAGCGGCGGGCCCGGAACACGGCGCCGGCGGGCACGCGTTCGATCTGGCGGGGGACGGCGGCGGAGGTGATGCGGTCGATGGCCGCCTCCCATTTCACCTCCGTGAAGGGCAGGTCGGTGTCCGCGCGGCGCAGGGCCTCCCGGCTCCCGTCGGTGAGGAAGGCGTCGCGGACCACCAGGCGGGTGGGGTAAGCGAAAGGGAGCTCCCCGGGGACCCCGAAGATGTGGCACACCGGGCAGTCTCGGTAGCGCTCCTCGGTCTTGCAGACGTGAATGCGGGCCTGGCCGATGGGGTGGTTGGGCTCGTATCCGCCCCAGCGCTCCAGCAGGCTGCGCATCTTGCCTTTGAGGGAGGAGCCGGGGAGGATGGGCTCATCGGTGATCGGGTCGCGGATCACCGGGCTGTCGACGCCGCCGATGGCCACCTTGCCCCCGGCCCCGCCGATGTGCAGGCCGGTGACCGCATGGATCTCGGCGTCCAGGAACAGACGCCCTCGCAGCCGGAGTTCCTCAGGCATCTTCGCCTCCTGTTCGGGGCAGGGTTCCGGGTTTCTCAGCGCCTCTCCTGGTAGAAGCGGTGATAGGCCACGATGGCCTCGAAGAAGTCCACGAACCGCCGGAAGTCTGAGTTCCGCTCGATGCGGTCGATGGCGCGCTCCAGGGCTTCGATGAGGGGCTGCATGGCGTCGCCCCGCAGGCGGGCGGCCTGGTAGGCCATGCGGGGTTTGAGCAGCTGCAGGCGCCGCCAGATCCGGGGGTCCAGCCGTTCTTCCGGGCCCTGCTGCTGCTGCTGCCACTCCTTCTCGATGCGGCGGATCTCGCCGAAGAGGTTGCGGAGCTGGTGGGTGGTCAGGTTGCGTCGGGCCAGCTCCCGTCCGAGGGCCTGGCTGACCCTCACCATCAGCTCCGCGGCCTCATCCTCGGCGATGATGCGGTCGATGTCCCGGAGGTTGAATTCCGCTGTCCCGGCCATCGTTTTCCTCCCTCACGCGGAATCGGCGGGTGGTTGGCGCGCGCATCCCTCCTCGCGGCGGGTGCGCAGCTCCGCCCAGCGGGCGGCGGGCGCCCAGATCTCCGTGAGGAGGCGGTGGAGGGCCATCGGCCCTCCGCGCTCGTCCTGCCCATCCCATTCCCGGCGCATCGCGTCCAGGACCTCCCGGAGGGGATCTTCGGGAGGGGTGAGGTCCTGCCAGCGGCGGATGAAGTAGGCGGCGCGCCAGATGGAGGGGAACAGGATGGGTCGGTCGGCTCCATCCCGGGATGTCCGGCGGGCCCGTTGCCGGTCCGCGCCCCAGCGGATGAGGGCGAAGAGCAGGCTTCGGCCCCGGCCCGGCCGGGGGCCGGCGGCGGCGCCCTCCACCCCCTGGCGGAACCGTTCCGTCCACCGGAGGACCGTCCAGAAGGCCTCTTCGGGGCCCCAGGGGAGGGTCTGCTCGAGGAAGCGCAGGGCGTCTTTCGTCTTCCCGTCGGGTCGCCGGTAGGATTTGGCGCCCTCCTCCAGGGCGCGGCCGGCCTCCTCGGCGAAAAGGTGGATGGCCTCCCGGCCGTCGTGGAGGGTGAGGGCGGCGCTGAGGGTCAGGCGGGGGTGATGGCCGGTGTATTCCGCCAGCTCCCGGCGCAGGCGCGCGGCCAAATCGGCCACCACATCCCAGGCCCCCACGATGAACAGATCGTCCCCCCCTGCGTAGACGGCGTAGAGCGTGTCCGGGCGTCCGGTTTCTTGCTCGACGGTCTCACAGAGGGTTTCCACGTAGCCTTCGAAGAATCGGGAGAGGGCGCTGCTGAGGGCCATCAGGCGGGCCAGGCGCATGGCCTTCCCCAGGCCCCGGCTGAACAGCGCGCCGGCGCCGTCGAGATCCGCCCGCAGCACCCCCAGGCGCTGGATGCCCCGGGAGGAATACTGGAGCATGGTGAAGTCCCGCACGTCGCCGACTTCCGGCATTTCGTCGGGATCGTCGTAGCAGCGGCGGAAGCGCTCCCGGTCTTCGGGCCGCACCCGGGGCGCGCGGCGCAGGAGGAAGCGAGGGAAGAAGGCGAGGGGCCGATCCGGAAGGGCCCGGCGGACGCGTTGTCGGAGATCGGGATGATCCTCCACCAGCCAGATCAGCGCCCAGCCTGTCTCCGGGGGCTCCGGGGAGGGCCTGGGCCCGGAGGCGCGGAACAGGGAGACGGCGAAGCCGAAGGCTTGCAACGCCTTCTCCCACGGGGCGGCCCGCTCCGGCCGGTCGGGCAAGGAAGGGGGCTCCTGCTCAATCCAGGCGATGGCCTGCAGATCCACGGCCGCGCGCCCCAGGTCCTCAAAGGATCGACACCGCCGGCACTTGCCGCGGCCCTCCTTCTCGACCACGATCTCCGCGTCCTTGCGCCCCCGGATCTCGCACACCATGCAATCCGTCCACTTCTCGGCGTGATCCGCCGGGTTTTCAGGCTCTTGGGAGGAATGCGGCCGCTCCCCGATCAGGAAGGCCTCCCAGTCCTCCGGGGGAAGGCCTTCGAGGCGGCGCGCCTTGGCCTGGGCGAGGCGGCGGTGGAGGGCCTCGAAGGCCTGTTGCAGGCCCTCGCCGTGCAGCTCGTGGGGGCGGATGGGGACGGCGGCCAGGACCAGCGCGAGGGAAGGTCCGTGGAAGGCGGCCAGGCGTCGGGTGACCTCCCGGCGGATCTCCGGCAATCTCGCCTCATCCGAAGGGCGGGCCAGCAGGAGGAAATGTCCCCCTCCGCTGTAAAGCAGGTTGGTGAGGGGCAGATCGAGCCGGCGCAGGACGAAGAGGGCCACCGCTTCGCTGAGCAGCTGCAGGTAGAGCGAACGGCCTCGCAGCCCTCGGGCCGCGCCCTTCCCGGTCACCTGGTAGAGGAAGCGCTGAATGCCGGAGACGTCTCCCTTCACCAGGAGGGCCACCGGCGGCGTGTCGGCCGATGCGTTGGACCCGGCCTGCAGGGCTGCTTCCCATCGGGCCAGGTGCTCCGGGGAGGCCTCGGCGAGCAGGGCAGCGAAAGCGCCCACCGTCCGGCCGTGATCGTAGCGGGAGATGTCGGGGGCGGGGCCGGGGAGGCACCACGCGAATCGGGCCATGGCGCCCATTGCGCCGGCCACCCGGGCGGACGGATGATCCCGGGCGTCCCGGAGGGCCTCCTCCAGGCTTCTCTGGAGGTTGTCCTCCAGGTTGTGGAGGGCAGGTTCCGAAGGATCCTCCGGCGCGGCTTCTTTCGGGAAGAGGGTTTCACGCTGGCGGTTCAGGGGGAGGAGCGGGTAGACGCGCGGGGGGCCGCTGGCGCCCTCCACGGCGTGGAAGATGGAGGTCAGGGCGGAGGGTCTGCGGTCGGCCGGCATCGGGGCTCCGGCGCTCAAAGCCTCGGCCAGGCGGAGCCGGGAGGCGGTCTCGGGATCCGGTTCCGGCTCCAGCCCGGCGACGAGCCGGAGCCCTCGAAAGGCAGCGGAAAAGGGATCCCGCGCGCTCATGAAGACGACGGCTCCTTAGTTGCCTCTTGCATTTTTTGAACGATCCAAATCAACTCCCCAAACTGTTTTTCAAACAATTTTTCATCCATTCCCTTGATTATGAATTTTCCTATCACACCGAGATTACCATAAATACCCGACAAATTTCCAATCAAGCCGATCGGAAATTTAACCGAGGGGATCGGAAGGTTCTGTTGGCAGAGCAAATTCATGATTTCGCAAAATTTGCTGTATATTAATGATTTTATTGTTTTATTTGAGCTCAAAACTCCTTGATTTATTAGATATTCCAATGTTGATTGATCGTAGATTGCGGGAAAAAGAAGGCTCATCAGTTCGGAGGGCCATGATTGAAAAAGATGGTTCAGGCTGCCATCGCAGAGCGTGCTCAGGTCGTAATCTTTTGGGGATATCGGGTATATCATGATGTCGAGCAGACCGCCATCTCTCGACTCTAATCTATAAAAAAGATTCGTGGATAGTTTTTCTGAAAATCCATCTGAGTTCAACACTTCCCATATCTTATGGTACATATCCTTGGCCTTCACCTCCGGCGAATCTCGATCCGAATCGATAACGACAAGAATGCGATCATGATTTCGGTATTCATGTCTTATTATTTGAGGTATTTTTCCTATGCCTTCCGATTCAATTATTCTAATTCCTGATATGTTCTTTCTGTTAAATATTTCTGAAAGGATATTCTTGTCATCCGGACCTTCCACGATGACCAGCACTGAAGCGGCGGGAGCAGAGGGACTCGGGGCGGTGGTCTGCGCAGTCATCTCTCGTCCTCCGGAGTGGCTTAACGATGTTGAAGGAACTGCAGGATCTC
>Ga0079997_118980_pt1 | contig 12953 bp, 13 predicted proteins | sample PerSpoCPS_CMetaG_FD_69200 | JGI IMG/M metagenome (GOLD analysis project Ga0079997, IMG submission 69200) | Archaeal communities from Yellowstone National Park, Wyoming, USA - Perpetual Spouter C (PS_C) MetaG (SPADES assembly) (version 2) | ecosystem: Environmental > Aquatic > Thermal springs >... | reverse complement strand
CGCCCAAAGCACCCATCGCACTTCGTCTTGAAATCCCAGCCATCGCACCCATTCACCCACGCCCAACTCTATCGCCCGCCGTCGCAATTCCCGTTCCTGTGGTCCTTCGCCCGCCAACAGCAAAATGGGGCGTTCTTCGGGCGGCAACTTTGCCAACGCATCTATGGCGCAATCGTAGCCTTTGTCAGGGATGAGCCGCCCAACCGCCGCAGCGACGAAATCGGTGTCCCGCAAATGCCATCGCTGCCGAGCGAAGTTTTGGGCATCAGGAAAAGGCGTCCAAAGCGAAGCATCAACGGCATCGCGAATGACCACGACTTTCCATCGGGCGCCGTCTTGTGCCCTCACCCTTTGAGCGGCGGCATCGGAGATGGCGATGATGGCGTCAGCGACCTGCAGCACCAAGGGGGGCATAGGCGTTATCGTCCGCCAGTGGACGACCAACGGAATACGCAAGGCGCGGGCAAGGACACATGCCCCCACCAAACCCCGACGACTATGGAGGTGCAGCAAAGGTGGAGGGTTCAAGTGGCGCAGCCACTGCCCTAATCGCAGCCATGAAAGTGGGTTCATCTCATCCCGCCATGGAAGGCTTAAAACAGGCAACCCGCAGCGCTGCGCCCGTCGGGCAAGTGGCGCTTCCTTTGGGCAAACCAACCATGTCGGCACGGCTTTCCGCTGCAACCCTTCCGCCAACAACAAAACTTGCTGAGCGCCACCTGTCCAATGACGCCCCAATTCCAAATGCACGACCGTCCGTCGCCATGAACTCATCGCGTTCCCTCCTGGCGACGCCATCACAGCCAAGGCAACTTGACAAAAAAAGCCACCAACGGATGGCGATAGCCAATGGTCAAGCGAGGGATGGCGAAGGGATGGACGAAGTGACGGATTTTGCGCTTGCGGGTCGTAACTGCCCAACGATACCCCGCTTCTGCCACCATTTCCATGACCTGCTTGTTGAACTTGCCGAAAGGGTAGCAAAAACTGACGACAGGCGCTGAAAGCAAATCTTCCAGTTTTGCCTTACAGTCGGCAACCTCATAACGCAACTGCTGGTAAGGCAACTCGTGCAGCGGCACATGGGAGCAAGAGTGGGCACCAATTTCTATCCCCAGCGAATGCACCTCTCGGATTTGTCGGGCATCCATCAACGGGGCAGCAGGCAACCCGTGTGCTGTGAGCCATTCCGCCCGCTTGCCCAAAAGGTCGGGGCAAACGAAAACCGTCGCCGTCAACCCGTGCGCCATCAAAAGGGGCAAAGCGTGCTCGTAAAAATTGCGGTAGCCATCGTCAAAGGTGAGGACGACAGTGCGTTGGTTTCCGTCCATGGGCGCCAACGCCCGCAAGGGCACGACCCGAAAAGGCAGTCGGCTTAGCCAACGCATCTGGCGGGCAAACTGGGCGACATGGCAGAAGTTGCTGGAAAGTTTGGGAGGTGGCGCAAAGGGACCGACTTGGTGATACATCAACACGCTCACCGCCATGCCGCTATCACCTTTTCGTAAACGGCAGCGTGCTCGTCGGCGAAGCGGTGCCAAGGAAAATGCTCGGTGACACGCCGACGGGCGGCTTCGCCCAACGCCTGCGCCCGTTCCCGCTCCCGCCAGAGGGCACGGAGGGCATCGTCCCAAGCATCCAAATTGTCAAGGGCGTCAATGAGGATGCCTGTCTCGGGCGTGACGAGTTCGGGCAACCCGCCCACTTTGCTGGCGATGACGGGCAATCCCGCTGCCATCGCCTCCAGCACCGAAAGGCAAAAGGATTCGTAACGGGACGGGTGCACATAAGCGTCCAACCCCACCAACAACAACGGCACATCCGCCCGAAAACTGAGGCATTGCAGGGGCAAATTTTCGTCTCGGGCGATCGCTTCCACTTGAGGGCGCAACGGTCCATCCCCGATGAGGACGAACCGCACCTTTTCTGAGCGCTGCTTAAAGCGGCGCGCCAAGGCGATGAGGGTTGGGATGCCTTTGTCTGCCACGATGCGCCCTGTGAAACCGACCAACCATTCGTCTTCCCCTGCAGCGAGCAACTGACGAGCCAAAGCACGCCGCTTTTGAGTAGGGGCGTAGTCGTCGGGGTCAATGCCTGCGTAGATGACCTTCAACCTGTCGGCAGGGACGCCCTGAGCGATCAAGTTTTGGCGGGAATGTTCGGAGACAGTCAGGATTAGTGCTGCCCACCGATAACGCGAAGCAGGCTGTGGGGCATGAGCCGTCACCAGCCAAGGAACTCTCGCCAACATGGAAGCGATTAGGGCGTAAACGCTCCCTCGTGCCCGATGGGCGTGCAAGAGGGGGATGCGATGGCGACGCACTATCGCCGCCAATTTCACCGCCGACACCACATCCCATGTGCCCCACAAAGCCACTTTGACGGGAACGATTTCGGGCGGACAAAGGGGAGCGAGCCGTCCCGACGGGTTGAAGGCAAAAAAGACCCGATGACCCCGCCGAGCCAACGCTCGGCTGAGCCAGAGGGCGTAAATTTCCGAACCCGCTCCCCAGCGCCCCGTCGCAATCTGCAAGACCGTCATCCCGCAACACCCCAAAAGCATAGCGCAGGAAGTGACTTAGCAGTTTCCGTCACCCGAACACCCGCCGCGCTTGGCGCAAGAGCAAGAGGAAAAAAGGGACGCCGAGAAGCGCCGTGAAGATGCCGACGGGCAACTCCGCCGGGCGAACGAGAAGGCGCGCCAAAGTGTCGCACCAAAGCAACAGCAAAGCGCCAAACAGCGAGGCAGCGGGGATCAAAGTGCGGTGATGCGGTCCCAAAAGCAAGCGGGCAAGGTGAGGAGCAATCAACCCGACGAACCCGATGATGCCTGCCGCCGAAACGGCAGCGGCACAACTAAGTGCCGCCGCTGCAATCAGCCAACCCTTCACCCTTTCCACTTCCACGCCCGCATAGTGTGCCCACTCCTCTCCCATCAGCAAGGCATTCAACGCACGGGCGTGATAGAGCGGGATGAGGACACCAATGAGCGCATAAGGGAACACCATGCCCACTTCCCGCCAAGTCGCCATCGGAAACCCGCCCATCAGCCAAAAGTAAACGGCACCAACCATCAACCGATGGGCGTTCAGGTAGAGCAGCAGCGTCAGCAGGGCGGAAAGCAATGCGTTGACAGCGACGCCCGCCAGCAAGAGCGTGTCCAATCGCACGACGCCATCCACTCGCCCCAACCGAGCCACCAACCACGCCGTCGCCAACGCCGCAAGGAAAGCGAGCAAGGGAATGAATGGCGAAGGGACACCCATCAGCAACCCGACCGTTGCGCCCAACGCCCCGCCTGCGGCGATGCCCAAAAGGAAGGGATCAGCGAGGGGGTTGCGAAAAAGCCCTTGCAGGCAACTGCCCGAACTGGCTAACGCCATCCCGACGAGCACAGCAAGCAAGATGCGGGGGACGCGAAACTGCCAAACTTGTTCCGTCGTCAAAGGTGCTGCTCCGACCGCCATCGCCAGCAACGCACTGACGACCAACAAAATCCCGACACCCAACAACACCCACCATCGGCGACGGCGCAAGGTGGGAAAGAGCGAAGAAAGCATCGTTGGCATCCTTCCGTCCGCCTCCAAAGGTGCGGGCATTGAAAAGGGCGTGTCACTTTTCGTCACTTTCGTGACACCGCACGGAATTGGCGAAGCGCTCCCAAAGTTGTTCGTGTTCGGGCGAGAGCGAACCAGTGGCGAGGTAAAGGCGGTTGGTCTCTTCGCACTGCCAGAGCCGACCGAAAAATCGGGGAAAGGGCGCTGCCGTTTTAAGCCGCCGCAAAAACACTTGCAATGGGCTGGTGCCCCGCTTGTCCTTGCCGACCAACTCCATCCCTTCGTGTCCCTTGAACCGTTCCATGCGGTAGTGGATAACGAACTGCTTGACAATTTCGTCGCCCAAGGCTTGGACGGCGAACTCTTCCAGCGCCTTGCCCTTGAGCAGCACCGAAGCGGGTCCGAAACGGGCGACAGTGAGGGCATCGTCGTCCAAGCGGAAAGTGAGCCGAATTTTCCCTGGCGTCAGTTCCGTCGCCCCCAATTGCCAACCGACGGGGACTTCAAACCGCAAGCCGTAAAGCGCCCAAGTTTCCCAGTCGCCGTCGGCGTGGTCGGAAAGCGAGAGGAAAACTTGCTGCGCCCATTGGCGGACAGGTTCGTGCTCGTAGCCAACGACTTGGGCGACGAGGGCTTTTCGGCACTCCTCGCAAAACCACATCATCCCATAGCCGACTTGCCCTGCCTGCCATTGAAAGTCACGGACATTGCGTTTGACCTGACGACGGCTGACCAAATGCAAGTTGCGCCGCACCGTCACCGTCTTTCCCTGCTTGCGCAACAGTTGCTCCAAACTTTGCAGGTAACGCTCCACTTGTTCGTCCAGCACGACACGCCCAGCGGAGACGAGCGTCCATTGGACTTCGCACCTCAACAAGCCCTCTTCCTCAAAGCGCAAGTAACCGTCAAAGCGGTTGCCTTTCACCTGCACGAGGTCCCAATTTTCAGGCACGCTCAAGGTCACGCCCATCCAACCGATTAATTGGTGGCTGCCTGTCATCGGCATCGCCCATCACTCCGTCGCAAAAACTTGCGATGACGCACGGCAAAGGTGGGGACGGCGCAAAAATAGTTTTGGCTGCACTGAACCGCAGCGCAAGGTGAAGGGAAAGCGATGACGGAAACGATGGTGAGCGAATTGACAGGTGAATGGGAACGCCTCGCCGAAGAGATGCGACAGGCAGGTTACGAACGGGAAGCGCAATGGCTGCGCCGTTTCCCTCGCACGGCTTGGGATGACGCATTAGTGCGGGGCTTGTTTGTCGCCGTCACCAGCGTGCGGGATGTGCGGCAGGCAGAAAAATTGGCGCATCGCCTCCTCGCCATCGCCCCCGAAAACCCTTTCGCCCACCTCGCCCTCAGCCTCGTCCACCTGCGGGCGGGGCGAATTCCCCAATCGGTGCAAGCGTTTGACAAAGCCCTCCGCCTCGCTTCCACCTTTCCCGCCCACCTCTCGTTGAAGGTGCATTGGCTTTGCCTTTTGGGACGACGCAGGGAAGCACGACCAATTTTGCGAACCCTCCTTCGCGAATTTCCCGACCGATGGGAGACGCAACGAGCCCTCGCCCACTTCGGGATGGCGCTGCCCCATCGCTTGACTTGGGCGATGCAACGGCTGATGGAAATCCATCAAACACATCCCGACGACGCCATCACCCACGCCTTGTTGGCGGAAGGCTTTTGGCGAAAGGGCGAGCGGGAGAAAGCGGACGAACACCTTCGGCGGATGGCGCGCCATCTGCCGTCCCTTGCCCTTGACGACCAAAGCGCCTTCGTCGCCCACGCCCTCGCCAAAAGAGTGTTGTCGGAACGGTTCGTTTGGCTTCGTCCCTTTTGGTGGTGGGAGCGACAATTTTTGCGGTTGCCCCCCCGCCGCTATTTCACCCTCGTCGGCATCTTTTGGGCGGGTGTCGCCATTTGCCTTGCCCTCGCCCACGCCCTGTCACCTTCCATCGGCACAAAACTCCTCATCCTCGCCGTCACCCTCTTTTGCGCCTACACCCGCTTCGCCGACCTTTTGACCCTTTGGTGGCTTCGTCGCAAAGACAAATCCCCGTGACATCATCGCCCCATCCTGCCGATTTTGCTGAGCCCAATTACCCAACCCACCTTAGGTCCTTTGCCCCATTTCCCTCCCGCCATTGACAGGTTATCCTTTTCACCAAGCCTCGCCCGATGGGGTGATGGAGATGGCAAAGGTTAACTGGACAGGCAACCCATTTGTGGATGCGGGGTTGGCGGCGATCGCAGCAATAGCGAGGGTGCCCCGATTGGAAGACTTGACACCCGAACATTTATCGCAAGCAGCGGATGAATTGGAGCGCATTCTTTTGAGTGACCAAGCATTGGGGATAGGTATGGAACGCTCCTTTGCGAAGGGAGCACTCTCCCAACTCTTTCCCAATAGTGAACTCGTTAACCCGTCCCATTGGAAGGGCAAAACGCCTGAAGCGAAGGTGGAAAATGTGCGAAGCAAATTTCGGTGGGGACTGCGGAGCGATTTGAAGCGCGCCATCGCTTGCCTGAGCCAGGACGGTTCTGAACTGTGCCACCTTTGTGGAAGGCAAGCGCCTGAAGAAGCGGTCACCCCCGTCCGCAAAGACAAACTACCCCTTTTGGTGGGCATCGTGAATTTCTATCCAGCCTTTGCTTATGGCGTGCAAGTTTGTGGACTTTGTGCCTTCGCTATTCGGTTTCTGCCGATGTCAGTGATGCAGACGGGCGTCTTTAACCGACTTTGGTTTCTGCATATTCAATCTTTGCCAATCGCCAAAGCCATTTCAGAGCGCTACGGTTGGCGTCACTTCAACGCCGCTATTGCTTCCAATGAGCCGTTGGAGTTTTACGGGAAATGGCAGACAGCAGGGGATGCGGGAACGGTGCTGTCTTTGCTTTGCGAATTATTGGATGAGTTAGGCGATCAACTGCGGGCAATTTACCAAAACCCACTCCCGACGACCGCTTATGTGTTCTCCAACGATAACCAAAACCCCTTCGTGCAGGCGCTTCCCGTGCCCAACGAGTTGCTTCGCTTCTTAGCGCTCTTACAGGTAGAGTCATCCCGTGCCTTTCGGCGCTTCTGGCAGGAACTGCTCCTTTTAACTGAGGGCTTAGATGGGAAGGCAAGGAAAGACCGTCTCGGTTTTGTGCAAGAGGTAGCGAACCGATGGCTTCAAGCCAGAAGCCTTATTGGGGCTTGCTTGCGACATGGCGATGATGACCGACCGCCCTACCTTGCAGGCGGTTGGGTCGGGCATCGTTTGTATCTGCGGGAGGTGCGAAAGATGCCCCAAAGCAAACTGGCGATCTTGGAGCGCTTGGGTTTGGCGATCGCTCAGAGCGACGACGCCAAGAAGCGGACGATGGAGTTGCGTCAGGCACAGCCCAACGAACTTTATGGCATCTTCTTGCGCTATGTGCGGGAAGGTTGGCTCAAGCCCCACGAGTTTTACGCCCTCTTGCCGCCTAACGAATACACCTCGGCGAATGAGTTGCGCGACATTTTGCTGGCGGTGATTTACGAGTGGCAGCACTGTCAGGAACAGGATGAAGAGTTCCCATCCCTTCCCGCACAGGAAATTCTGCTCCATGCCGACGAAACCTTGCAACGAATCCGAGGGATTGGAGAGAGGCTATGGCAGCAACTTCCTAACCCTTCTCATTGGCTTGGTCAATTGCAGACGGCTCGTTCTGACGACCGCATCCGAGCCGTTTACCTGACGGCAGTGCAACGGGGAGCGATAAGTTTCTCGGACTTCGTTTTCCTCGCCCCACTCCATGATCACCAACGGTTACGCCTTTTGCGGGACTACTTGTTGGCATTCCTTTTTGAACTGGCACGAGAAAGCCTGTCCGAAGAAGTCGTTGCGACCCAAGAGGGAGACGAAGACTTGTGACGGAGGTGAAAGGCTATGGCGTATCCTGTCGTGACAGGAGCCGTGCTCATTGAGGCGAACGGGGCAGCCCTGAACAATGCGGGGCAAGCCGAAGGGGTTCGGGTGGAGAACGCCATCGTCGTCAAACAAATCCGTCTTGGGCGTCTCCGCTTTCCTTATGTCTCAGGGCAAGCATGGCGAAGATGGTGGCGTGAAGTGCTTTACGCCGATTTCGGTTGGACGCCGAGCGAAGTAACGCGGGAAGCAAAAAGCGCCTACACCAAAGGCGATCCCGTCGCTTACGAGGAAGATGACCTTTTCGGCTACATGGCAGCCCGCAAGCGGGCGCGAAAGCGCCGACGGGCGGCAGAAGAAAGCGAGGAAGTTACCGAAGGGGCGGCAGGCACCAACCGACGCATTTCGCCCCTCAAAAACAGCCTGCTGATTTCGGTGCTTCCCAATGTCATCACTAGCGATTTCGGGCATTTCTCCCGCAACCTGCCACCCGATGCCGACATCATCCCCTTTGAGGCAGAACATTACACAACCTACCTGCAAGGAGTCTTCACGATTTCCCTGAGAGATGTCGGTCGCTTCGTTGTCGGGGAAATGGCTGACCTTTCTGAGGACATCTTGAGGGAGCATGAGGGGAGGTTGCAAAGAGACGCCAACGATGACCGCACTTACTGGTTGCCGAAAGAAGACCGCATCAAACGGGTGAAAGATGCCCTGCTTGGTTTAGCCCGTTTGCGGGGTGGGGCTCATCTCGCCCGCAATCTCTCTGATGTCACGCCCATCGCCGTGCTGGTCGGCTTTCTGGACGGTGGGAATGCGCCCTTCCAACGGCTCTTTGAGCCCGACGAAAACAATGAACGAGTGCGCCTAAATCTTGAGCGCTTAAGATCGGTGCTGGAAGATTACAAAGACCGATGGCTTATCAGCAATGGCAAACCCCTCTTCTTTGGCTACCGCCCGACCGTGTTGGCTAATGAGGAAGAAGTGAACGAGGCGTTCCGCAACGAGTCGCCCTTCAAGGAGTGCATAGAAATCGCCGGCACGCCCCAGCAGGCATTAGAGAAGGCGGCAGGGCTTGTGGAAGCCGTGTTTAACCAACATTTGCCCTGAAGGGTTTGCCCTTTGCTCAGGGCAATCACTTGTCACTAAGGGGTGAAGTTTAGTGTTAGAAGCCGTTCGGGTCGTGCTAACGGCTTACACAGCGTCCTTTCGGTTTCCGCACTTTGTGGGACATCAATTGACCCTCCCCGTCCCGCCCCTCTCCACTATCTATGGCTTGATTTCAGCGGCAGCAGGGCGATGGGTCAAGCCAAGCGAAGTGGAATGGCTCGCTTATCGGTGCGAGTATGAGGGCAAAGGGATGGACATGGAAGCCATTTGGACAGTAGAGCGCCGAAAACCCCACGAAAGCGCTCGCTTTGAGACCCGCAACATCATCCAGCGGGAATTTTTGGCGATGCCGTGCCTGACTCTTTACTTGCCTCTTGGATGGACAGAAGTTTTCCGACGACCCCGCTACACCCTCCTTCTGGGACGGACACAGGATGTTGCGACAGTGGAGTCACTGCAACCTACCAACCTTGAGTTTGTGGGTAGCGGTATCGTCAGTGGTGTCCTTTTGCCTCTTGAACTGGTGATGCGAAACAATGTCTCGGTGTGGCTGCATAGCCTCCCTGTCGCTTTCACGGATGAACCGCAACGACGCCCCTTGCGTGTTCAAGTGTTTGGCATTGTGGATGCCCGTCGGGGAGGCGAAATCAGCGGTGCTGACGGTTGGTTGGTTCGGGACACTCAAAGTGGGGTCATCCTGCCCCTTTTCCGTCGGGAGTGGATATTACATGGCAGAGCGGAGACCGTTAGCGAAATCAGGTAGCCACTCCATCTCCCTTGCCGATCACCTACGGGAAGTCGCTGGCTATGCTCGTCAGGTCGCCGCAACTTATCTGCCCCATTGGGAAAAACTTTTGGGGGCGGAGCGAACAGAGAAAGTCGCTCAAGCCCTCGTGTTGGCAGCCCTTACTCACGACTTGGGCAAAATCGCCGAGGGTTTTCAACGCTCTCTTACCGACCCCAAATATCGCTGGGAATTCCGCCACGAGGTGCTTTCGGCAGCAATTTTGCTCGCCAGCAAGTTTCCTGACGAAACACTGCGTGACCTTGTCATCGCTGCCGTTCTGACCCACCATCGTGACTTGACGGATAGTCAACTATGTAAAGATGCAGGGTTCGTCCCCTTGCCTATGCCAGAAATTGTCCAAGAAGTTGCCTGCAAGTTTGGGGAAAAGGTGGCGGAAATGCGAACCCATTGGGATTGGCTTGAAGTATTCCGCAGTCAGCATCCCGAACTGTCAGCCATCCAGTTCCCCGAAAGTCCCGAAGCCTTGCCTCTGCCTCAAGGCTACTTAGAATCCCTCAAGAGAGAAGTGCAATCCGTTTTGGTGCCTAAGGATGTAAGGGGCTTGGAGTTCGTGTTGGTGCGTGGTTGGCTGATGGCTGCTGATCATGCTGTTAGTTCTGGCTTGACGGAGTTCAGATCAAATCTCCCGATGTTTTTGCCCCTCTCATCGCTGCGCCCGTCCCTGCGCCCCTTCCAAAGGCATCTGAGTGAGCACAGGGGAAATGCCTTTCTGGAAGCGCCGACGGGTTCGGGCAAAACGATCGCTGCTTTAGGTTGGGCATTCCACAACCGTCAGGGCGGCGAGCGGATTTTCTACCTGTTGCCTTACCAAGCCAGCATTGAGGCGATGGCGGACGCTTTAGAGCAAAAGATGGGCAAAGAGAATGTCGCTGTCTTGCATGCCCGCGCCTTAGATGTCGCTTTTCGGGAGCATTTTGAACGACTTGGCGAATATCAGGTGGCAGCATCGCACGCCAGAGCCGAGGCGGAACTCAACCGCCTTGCCCATAAGCCGATCAAAGTCGCCACACCCTTCCAGTTGCTCAAATGGTTTTTCGGCATCCCGCGATGGGAGATTGGCATAAGCGAGATGATCGGGGGATTATTCATCTTTGACGAAATCCATGCCTACGATGCCCATGTCGTCGCCTTGATCGCTGAAATGGTGAAGGTGCTCCATCAAATTGGGGGACGATTCCTTTTCATGAGCGCCACCTTCCCACCATTCTTGAAAGACCTTCTGAAAGACGCTATCGGTGAACCCGTCCCCGAATTTACTTTAGAGCCCGAGGATGACTGGTCAACAAAATTCCTATCGCAAGCCCGTCATCGTTTAAGGTGGCGCGATGAACCCTTAGAAGCCCTTGTGCCCGATATCCTTCAAGCAACCGAGGAAGGCAAACGAGTGCTGGTCGTCGCTAACCGCGTGGCGCAGGCACAGGAAATTTATCGTGCTTTGAGGGATCGGATTCATGGTGTTCACCTTCTCCACAGCCGATTTGCCCATCGCGACCGAGTGAGACGGGAGCAGACCATCATTGGCGCTTTACAGGGTGAAAACCAAACGCTGGTGCGGGTGTTGGTAGCGACGCAAGTCGTGGAAGTCTCACTGGATGTCAGTTTTGACACCCTCTTCACGGAAGTCGCGCCAGTGGATGACTTACTCCAGCGCTTTGGTCGAGTGAACCGCTATGGTGAGCATCCAGATGGTGTGGATGTTCATGTGGCAAGGCAATTTGACGGGGAGCGATTGAAGTTCGTCTATGACCCAGAGCGATTGAAAGCCACGATAACCCAAGCGCCGTCAGATGGAACACCTTTGACGGTTTCCATCGCTGCCGATTGGGTTCGGTCGGTTTATTGGGATGGTTGGACGGCGAAGGAAAGGGAACGCTTTGAGCAAGCAAGGACGGCTTTTTCGGCGCTCCTTCAGGACTTGCGTCCCCTTCAACACTTGGATGAAGGGCGTGATGAATTTCGGGGCTTGTTCCAAAGCGTGGAGGTCTTACCTAAGTCCCTTTTCGCCGAGTATGAGGAGCACCGCCAGGCTAAACGCTACTTGCTCGCCAACTCGCTCCTTGTGCCAGTGCGGCTCGGAACTTTTCACTTGCTCAATAAGGCAGGGCGATTGAGCAAACTTGCCGATGGCACACTCTTAGCCGATGCCACTTACGACAAGGAACTTGGTCTGTTGCCCAAAGAGGTGGACATTGATGCCAACATCCTTTGAAGGGCTCTCTGACGAGGAGTTTGAGGCGTTGCGCACAAACGGCATCAAGGTCAACTATTGGGTCGTCTGCCATCGGAAGGTTTGGCTGTATGCCAAAGGCGTTCGGTTGGAACCGCTTTCTGACCGCGTGGCACTGGGACGACTGCTCCACGAACGCGCCTACCCCGATTTGCCCAGGCGCGAGGTGCTCCTTGATGACTTGATCAAGGTGGACTTGTTGGAGCACAGCCAGAAAATTTTGGAGGTCAAGCACTCCCGCAAACTGGTGGAGGCGGCGAGGCTGCAAGTGGCTTACTACCTGCTTTATCTGCGATGGCTTGGCGCGGGCGAACTGACGGGCGAGTTGCGTTTCCCGAAGGAACGACGCAGAGAGGAAGTCCGCTTGACACCTGAACTGGAAGCCCAAGTCATGGAAGCGTTGCGCGACATCCAACGGATAGAAGCGATGCCCACTCCGCCACAAGTTGACTTCATGCCCATTTGCCGTGTTTGCGCCTATTGCGAACTCTGTTGGGGGTGAAAGTGGCAACCTTTAAGTGAGGTGAGAAACGATGGCTGAATTGAAGTTGGATTTGCCACCCGATTTGTTGGAGGTGCTGGAAAGTTTGGGCGACCCGCAGCAAACAATCAAAGAATGCGTCGTGCTGGAACTTTACCGAAGGGGCGAGATTTCCACCGGTAAGGCAGCGGAACTCTTGGGCATCAGTTACCGTCAGTTCCTTGACCTGCTTGCTCGGCACAAAATCCCGATTTTCCGCTACAGCCCTGAGGAACTGGAGGAAGAAATCCGAGCGATGGAGGAAAAGAAGCGATGACAGTGGTCAGCAACGCAAGCCCACTCATTGCTTTTGAACGCATTCGCCGTCAGGAACTACTCAAACGACTCTTTGGCACTATTTTCATCCCGCCTGCTGTCCGTGTTGAAGTTTTCGGGCTGCAGCAACCTCCTGACTGGATCGTGGAGAGAGAACCCACTCTCGCCTTTCATCCCAGCAAAAGCCTGGGAAGGGGCGAAGTTGAGGCTATTGCTCTGGCATTAGAACTGAAGGCTGATTGGTTGCTGATGGATGACTTGGACGGACGCAAAGAAGCAATTCGTTTGGGCTTGACCGTGATGGGCACTATAGGTGTGCTCATCCATGCAAAACAACAAGGCATTATCAACGCAATTCGCCCTTTGCTTGATGGATTGGAAACCGTCGGTTTCTACTACGGTCAGGAGTTGAGAGCACTTGCTTTGTCAACTGCTGGCGAGTGCCCGTGAGGTGAACACAACCTATGGCGCAAACCTACTACATCTTTCGGAGCGGGCGATTGAGGCGCAAGCAAAACACCCTTTACCTTGAGCAGGAGAATGACGACGGGCAGGTGCAGCGCCA
>Ga0079997_108454_pt1 | contig 12975 bp, 11 predicted proteins | sample PerSpoCPS_CMetaG_FD_69200 | JGI IMG/M metagenome (GOLD analysis project Ga0079997, IMG submission 69200) | Archaeal communities from Yellowstone National Park, Wyoming, USA - Perpetual Spouter C (PS_C) MetaG (SPADES assembly) (version 2) | ecosystem: Environmental > Aquatic > Thermal springs >... | reverse complement strand
GAGCGAAACCCAATCAACAAAGAAGCCTTCCTCTTCTAATCCTTTTTTGAGAAGTCTCCCTAAGGCTTTGTCATCTTCCACTAATAAAAGCTTCATAATGCTTTAATTTTAAGCCTTGAATTTCGTAAAGAAAAATGTTATAATTATTTACAAGCTACCTGCGGGTCTTTCTTGCGACCATGAGGGTAGCACAGGTAGGTCCGCTAATTTACCAAATACCTCCAGAAAAAATACGGTGGGACTGAACTTGTAGTTTACAACATTATAAAAGGTCTCAAAGAAGAGGGTGTAGACTGTACACTTTTTGCCTGGGAAGGTTCAAAAGTAGAGGCTCAAGTTGTACCCATATGTCCTCCTCTTACATGGTTTTCTTGTAGGAAACAAAGATTCAGGTGGGCTTATGAGTTATGCACCAATACGCGTTTTAATACCAATGACCACTTCCTTTTATAGAACTCCCAAAGCCAGAGAAAAAGAAAAAGCATTTTATATTGGTATGTATCATTGAGAAGAAGTGGATAGGTGTTTATGTTTGTGTGATATCCCTTTTACTCTTTGCATGCTTTTTCTGGGCTTATAGGCAGTCTAAACTCCCATGATCTCCTTTTCTTTGGCTTCTGCTAATTGATTTATCTGTTCTATGTACTTATCAGTGAGTTTTTGAAGCTTTTCTAAACCTCTCTTTACTTCGTCCTCGGATATACCCTCAAGTTCTTCTATAGTCTCTTTCGCATCTTTTCTAATATTCCTTACCGCTACCCTTGCCTCTTCAGCCATCTTGTGCAGAAGTCTTACCAATTCTTTTCTCCTTTCCTGAGTAAGAGGTGGTAGGTTTATCCTCAGCGTGTTTCCCTGCCTCTGTGGGTTTAAGTTGAGTTCTTCCATTATGGCTTTTTCTATACTGGATACCGCGTTGGCATCCCAGACCTGCACCACTATTTGATTAGCTTCTGGCACAGATATATTACCTAACTGTTTGAGAGGAACTTTGGAACCGTAATACTCCACTTTTAGCTCTTCTACAAGGGATGTGCTTGCCCTTCCTGTTCTTAGGCCTGCTATCTCGTTTTTGAAGTGTTCTACGCTCTTTTTCATGTCTTTTTCCATCTGCTTGAGTATTTCTTCTATCTCCTGTAGCATGGCTTTACCCCCAGAGACTTCATCTTCGAAACTTCGGGCATTTATGTTATTATACCACTTTTAAAAAATCCTGCATGCTTTGGTTCTCTTAATTTTCATGAAAAATTCATGCTTTGGGTATATAATAATTCTCAACAATAATTAGGAGGTAGTGAAATGAAAAAGTCTATACTCCTTTCCTTAGCACTCTTAGGTAGTGTAGCCTTTGCAGAGCAGAGCCTTGACCCATGCGGTAGTCCTAAGGAAGTTTACAGTAAATACCTTTTGGACAAGTGTTATAAGGGGTACTTTGATGCCATAATGGAAGCAAAAAAGAAGTCAGAGGAAGCTTTAAACAAAGCTAACGAAGCTCTAAACAAAGCTGACGAAGCTCTAAACAAGGCAAACGACCTTGAGGGAAGGGTTAACAAGCTTGAAGGTATAGTGGATGATCACGAGAAGAGAATAAAGGCGTTGGAAAGCAGAAAAACAGAAGCACCAACAGGAGGATGGCAACTCGAGGAGATAGGAGCGGTCTACTTTGATTTTGATAAGTTCAACATAAAAAAGTCCCAGGAGAAAAAACTTGATGAAATAGCGGACAAAATAAAGTCTGATGCCAGAGAAGTACTCGTAGTGGGTTTTGCAGATACAAGAGGCACAAGCAAGTACAACTTTGATCTTTCCACACACAGGGCACAGATGGTAGCATCTTATCTTGCAAAGAAGGGTGTTGACATAGGAAGGATAAGAATCGCCTCTTACGGTAAGGAAGTAGCCAAGATGATAAGCCCCAAGTATGCAGAGCAAAGAGTAGTTAGAATCTACTTCATTAAGTGATCTTTTATCCTCCTTATGCCCTCCCTGAGGGCATCTTCTTCCCTTGTATAAGCTATTCTTACAAATTTTGCTGTGTTATTCTCACCGAAATCAATGCCGGGAGTAAGAGCCACTTTAGCCTCCTCTAGAAGCTCTTTACAGAAAATAAATGAGTTTTCAGTGTATTTACTCACGTCTGCCCATATATAAAAAGCTCCTTGAGGTTTTACCGGTATTTGGAAGATATCTTTTAGTCCTTCGTAAAGGATGTCCCTTCTTTTTCTGAAGGTTTCTCTTACATTCTTTAAATAAGTGTAGTCAAAGGCTCCAAGAGCGGAATACTGGCTTAATGCGGGTGCGGATATAAACACATTTTGGATAATTCTCTCTGCCTTTTGCAGTAAGTCTTCCGGTATGATCATCCAACCCAGTCTAAAACCGGGCATACAAAACCATTTGGAAAAACCATTTATAACTATAGCTCTATCCCAAAATTCAAGAGCGGTATGATCCTCCTGTTCGTAAGTAAGTCCGTGGTAAACCTCGTCTGATATAAAGTAGATACCTTTTTCTTGGCAGTACTGTATAAGCTCAGAGAGTTCTTCTTTAGTGTATGAGGTTCCCGTAGGGTTATTAGGTGATGATATGTGAACAGCTTTTATGTCTTCATAACCTTTAAGCATATCCACACTTAGTGTATACCTGCTCTTTTCGTCAACGGGTACAAAAACGGGTGTTATATCAAGAAGATGAGCAAAGTTCTTGTAGCATGGATAAGATGGGTCTGGTAGGATGATCCTGTCTCCTGCGCTAGTGATAATGGCATAAGCAATCAAGAAAGCGCCAGAACTTCCAGTGGTTATCACCACGCGGTTAGGGGATACCTCTATCTTATACTTTGTGTAGTAATGCTCTGCTATTTTTTCCCTTAACTCCCATATACCCAAACTAGGTGTATAGAAATACTTTCTTTCCCTGATGGCTCTTTTAAGATGGTCAAAAACTGCCGGCGGTGGATCAAGGTCTGGTTCTCCTATCTCCATATGCACCACATCATCCATATTTATGGCTTCTTTGAATATGTCCATTACCACAAAGGGGCTTATCTTATCCGCTCTTTGCATGCTTGGAAGATAAAATTATACTATGCTTTTCTTCCTTATAGTTTTATTCCCAATTATGGCTCTATCAAAAGTCTTTGTTATTTCCAACTATCCCCTTCCCAAAAACAACATAGAAAAAGTAGTAAATGAGGATAACTACTTGGACATAGTAGAAGTGATCAAACATATAGAAGGCATAAAGGATGTTTCCATTAAGAAAGAAGGAGAGGACATATACATATACATAGAAAGATACCCTATCCTCAAAAAAGTAATCATAAAAGGTAACTTATTCCTCTGGAAGGATACCATAATGAGCAGGTTAGGGCTTTACGAAGGTATGCCTATTAAAGAGATAAGCAGGGAGAACATACAGGAAAGACTTGAGAGGCTCTACAGAGATGAGGGCTTTCTTGATGCAAAAGTGGGTGTAACTCTTGACATTACCCAGGACGGATACATTTACCTTTACATAGGTATACAAGAAGGGGACATTTACTTTACCGGAGGCGGGATCTACGAAGGTGCAACCTTTAAAAGTGATAAGCTAAGCAGGGCTATTCAAATAGTCAAAGGGCGTGTAGCTAACGAGAGCCAGTTTGAGGAAAAAGTATTTGCTCTGCAAGACTTTTACATAGATGAGGGATACCTGGACAGCTTTGTGTACTTTAAAGGCATAAGGAAAGAAGAAACGAAGGAGCCTTTTCTTAGAGTGCTCTTTCCTGTAGATGATAAGATAGAGAAAAAGCCTATTAGGATGGTGGGATATCTTTTAGAGGGTCTTTCTAACCTTTTTAGACATCCTGTGGGGACGCTTAAAGCTATTTCCGGCAGGGGGCACATAGCATATCCCATCTTTAATATCATTGAAGGAAATAAGTACAGCATAACCTTTGAAGGAGCAGTTTTTTTTAAACCTGAAGAGCTCCTTAACATTTCTGAGCTGAAAGAAAAAGGTGTGGATATTTTTTCCCTTGAGGAAGCAAAGGAAAATATAGAATCTGCATACAGAAAGAAGGGTTTTTTTGACATTAGCGTGTCTTATAAGGCTAAAGGAAGTAATGTGGTTTTTTATATCAAAGAAGGTCAAAGATACACAGCTCTTTTAGAAAATACAGAATTTCCCTACGACGAAGACAAGATAAGCTTAATCTTAGAAGAAAGGTTAAATAGGCTCAAAAAGGAAGGATACACACTCGCGGAAGGCTCTTTTAATCTAAGTTTGGACAGGGAAAAAAAGAAAGCTTACGTGGAGCTTGTTATAAACAAAGGTAAAAAGCAGATACTAAAAGAGATGCTTTACCAAGGCGATGATAAAAAGCTCGCAAAAATTTTCAGGCAGTACAACGACATGCTACCAACCATATACGACACACACATTATAGAAAAACTAAACCTTGATATAAAGAAGTACTTACAGGAAATGGGCTACATGGAGGGGGATTTCAACACTAATGTGCTCATTGAGGAATCTGCAGACAGTGTTTATTACACCTACACCTATACGGTAAATAAGGGACCCAGATACAAGTTGGGTCAGGACATATATTACGGCTATTTGCACACAAGTGCCAGAGAGCTTTCTTACATGACTGTAAAGGATGAATTTTATTCCGAGAAAGATAACGATAGAACACTTAGCAACTTCATATCCAGCGACTTATTCAGCGGTGTAAAAATAGACACTTTTCTTGACAAAGAGACCAAAAAAGTCCATAGACTCATACAGCTGTCTGAAGACAAAAGGGGAATCTACGACATATCTTTGGGCTATAACACGCAAGAAAAGGTGGTTTTAGATACCTTCTTGGGATGGAAAAATCTGTTTGGAATAGGTCTAAACACAAATTTTCACTACAGAAAAACTGGTAAAAGGGAGCTTTACAGCTTAGATATTTCTGACAATTTTTTGTTCACAAGAAAGCTTTGGTTAAAAACCTATCTTTTTAACAATTACGAAAAACACCTTAGCTATACGCTTACATCAAAGGGCATCAGTTCAAGCGTCGGATATAGGATAACGGATAACACATCTGTAGGTATCACACTATCAAGGACTACAAATTCCGCTTTAGGTGAGGTGATAGACCTCTACAAGTACGGAGTATTTTTGCTTAGAGAGTACAAGGACAACCTATTCTCTCCACAAAGGGTGCATTATGATAGTATAAATCTAAGTAGGGCGATAGGTGATAGAGAGTATACAAAGTTTGAACTTTCCACCTTTTATCTGATACCACTAAGAAGAGGTATAAACCTGAGCTTTAAGGTAGCGGGAGGATATGTGGGAAAATCAGCACCCATTTTTGACAGGTTCTTTCTGGGAGGCTTAAGAGATCTCAGGGGTTACAGTTTTGAAAGTGTTGGACAACCTGATGGTGGGAGGTATTATGCCTTTGGAAGGGTAGAGTTTGAATTCCCAATAAAGAGTCCCTTTGTGATTATAGCCTTTGCAGATGCTGGAAATGTAGGGGACAAACTTCCCCATGCTATAAGAAATCCCAAGAAGGATGTGGGTGCATCTGTGGGTATAAAGACACCTGTAGGACCCATCAGGTTTGATGTAGCCTTTCCTCTTGGGAAAGACATTCCCAGAAGGCTTAGACTGTATCTATCTGTGGGATATTATTACTGATAAGCTGTCTTAGGTAGGCTATTAGCTCGTCTCTTAGGTCTTCCTTTTGGAGTGCAAAATCAAGAACAGTTTTTATATAACCAATGGGAGTCCCCGTATCGTAAACCCGCGCATCTATCTTTATGGCATAAACAGCTTCGTCTTCAAGAAGTAGCCTTATGGCATCTGTTAGTTGTATTTCACCACCTTTCCCAGGAGGTGTGATCTTGAGCTTTTCAAATATTCTTGGAGTGAACAGGTATCTGCCTACTATGGCAAGGTTTGAAGGTGCTTCCTGTTGTTTTGGCTTTTCTACAAGATCATCTATTATGTATATATCCTTTTCTATGTACCTTCCGTTTATTATACCGTATTTGGAGATGTCCTTTGTATCTACTTCAAAAACAGCTATTACACTCTTGCCAAAGCGGTTGTATACTTCTATCATCCTCTCTAATATATTCCTTTCGTCCTTTACTACGATGTCTCCCAAAGCGACTATAAAAGGTTCATAACCTACTACTGGTTCCGCCACTAAAACTGCATGACCCAAACCCAGCTGTTCTTTCTGTCTTATGTATATAGGGTTTATTAACCTGCTTATTTCCATTATATTCTTTAAAAGATCAGTTTTTCCGCACTGTTCCAAATGTTTTTCCAAATCCGTGTTTATGTCAAAGTGATGTTCTATGGGTCTTTTGTGTCTTCCTGTTACAAAGATCACATTCTCAATGTTTGCAGACAGACACTCCTCAACAATAAACTGTATAACTGGCTTGTCTATTATGGGAAACATCTCTTTAGGCATTGCCTTAGTAGCTGGTAAGAATCTTGTTCCCCATCCCGCTACCGGAAGAACTGCTTTCCTCACCTGCATTTTACTCCACCCTCTAGAATTAATATAACCTAATATTGCTACCTGACAAAAATTGTATAGCTTTTAATACTTACCACAAAGGCTGACATTTTCTATCAGCCTGCGGAAACATACTCTAATAATACATCAAGGTCAAAAACCTCTTAAATTATGAGCTTTTCCTCTTTAGTTTTGTTTCAGACCCTTCATCTCCTGTTTTCTTTGCTCCCTAAATTGAGCCATACATTTTCTAAAAGCCTCATAGTCTTGGCTCTTTTCCAAATAAAAGGTATGTTAGAATTTATCCATGCATATTCTTATGGGTGTAGGAAAGATAGGCTTAAAGAGGGAAGGTAAACCTGATCTACTTGTAATACTGCTTCCTGATGTGTGTAATGCTTCTTTTATTTTTACAAACAATCACTTCAAGGCAGGAAGCGTCATATACTCCCAGAAGGTATTTGAAAAAAACTCAGGGGTAAGAGCTCTTGTCGTAAACAGTGGTAATGCAAACTGTGGTGTAGGTAAGGAAGGAATAATACACGCAGAGCTTATGGCGAAAAGGATCGCAAAGAACCTTGACATTGAAGAGGATCAGGTGCTTGTGTTTTCTACAGGAGTTATAGGCAAACCTCTACCTATAGATAATGTTCTAAAAGCAATTGATGATGCTTGTGGTGTGCTTGAACCTTTGGACATAAAAAGAGCCAGCGAAGTAATATCTACTACAGATAGCTTTCCTAAATACACTTTTGTAAAGACGGGACCGCTTGAAGTCTATGGCTTTGCAAAGGGTGCAGGTATGATACACCCCAATATGGCAACCATGTTAGCCTTTATTTTTATCAATGCAGGCGTGGACTCCTTTACTCTGAAGGAGCTCCACAGGGAGATAACTGAAAAGACCTTTAATTCCATAAGCGTTGATGGATGTACTAGCACTAATGATAGCTTTGGAGTAATAAGCCTTGGAGTTATAAAAGAAGATCTTGAAAAGGTCAGACAAACCCTTCATCAGGCATCTTTGGACCTTGCTAAAAAGATAGTGGAGGACGGCGAAGGAGCAACAAGGATAATAAAAGTGGTTGTCAAGAACGCATCCCTTGAGCTAAAAGCCAAAACTATAGCAGAAAAGATAGCCCTTTCAAATCTTGTAAAGACCGCTGTCTTTGGCAGAGATCCCAACTGGGGCAGGATATTAGCCTCAGCTGGGTCTACCGCCTTCCCCATAGATCAGTTTAAGCTAAAGCTTTATATAGGCAATCACTTGGTTTACGACGGAAAGCCACACCTCAAAGCTGTACAAGGTGCCAAAAAGTATATGGAAGAAAACAAGGAAATTGAGATAGTGCTTGATCTTATGGAAGGTAAGGAAAGTTGGACTTATTATACCTCAGACCTCTCTTATGACTATGTAAAGATCAACGCAGAATACACCACTTAGCACTGAGTTTTTGAAGGTAGGCTTATTACAACCTCTAAACCTTTTTGGGTATTATACATACTAATATTACCATTCATGTCATCCAAAAACCTCTTTACAAGGGATAGACCAAGACCAGTACCATCTTTTTTGGTAGTATAGAAGGGCTCAAATACCTTTTGAAGGTCTTCTTCTGGTATACCCTCGCCATAGTCTCTTACTGTCCAAACAAAGCAGGAGTTTTCCCATTTTAGTTTAATCTCCACCTTTTGACCTTGTTGGGAAGCGTCTATAGCATTTTCTATGACATTTATAAGAACTTGCTCCAATTTCCACGAAGAACACATCATCCCTGCGTGTGTGTTTATATAAGCAGTAAACTCAAGACTTACTCTCTTCCTTCTTGCTTTGAAGGACAAAAGTTCTATGACTTCCCTGGTGATGCTGTAGGGGTTTATCTCTTGAGGTTTCCCATCAAAAACTTTTGCCATATCCAGAAGTTTTTTAACTGTCTCTGCACTTTTGAGTGCCTGCCTCATTATTATGCCTGCCTTCTCCCTGAGTTTCTCATCTTGGACTGTGTTGTGTATGTATTCTGCATAGACAAGTATGGAAGCAAGAGGATTGTTGAGCTGATGAGCCATACAGCATGCCATCTCTCCCGCCAAAGATAGTTTGGATGTTCTGTAAAGAATAAGCTCAAGCTCCTTTTTCTCCGTTAGGTCTCTTATCTGATAAAGAAGGAATTCTCCTTCTTCTACATTTATAGGTACTGTGCAGACATTCACCACATACCTTTTACTCCCTATAGTCAGAAGAGCTTCTGGAATGAAGAGGGTTTGATGGGAACCGTGTTCTAAAAACTGTGATATATCCCTGCCTACTATTTCTTCTTCCTTTACAGAATATCTCTCTAAAAAGCTTTTGTTTACTCTTTTTATCTTACCCTCTTTGCTTACAAGTAGCATACCGTCCACAGAACCGTTGAATATATTCATGTAAACTTCTTTTTCTCTTTCTAAGCGGTTTACAAGCTCCTCAAAGGTTTTTGAAAGCATACCTATTTCATCACTCCCTTGCAAGCTTATACGCCTTTTTTCGTTCCACTCAAGAAGACTTTCTTTTAGTCTGTCAAGAGGTTTGAATATGCGCCCTATCACCAAAAAGAATATGACGCCAAGTCCTAGGGTGCTAAGAAACCCAAAAAAGAAAGCTCTCAACAAAAACTGATAAGCTGGTTCTAAAACAGTTTGGTAAGGTTCTTCAATCACCAATGTCCAGTCAGTACCTTTTACAGGACTACTAACCCTTAAGAAGTTCTTGCTAACTGTGTGTTGCAGGCTCAAAAGAGTTCTTCCTAAGCTATCCAAAAGGTAAAGATTAACGTGTTGAAAGCTCAAAGAATACACATCTTCCAATAGACTGTTGAGGTTTATACTCACAACATAAAAACCTTTGAATACATTGTCTTGGAAGTCGGGTACCTTTATTCTTATGTAAAGCTCCCCGTAGCTATCCTTTTGGTATCCTAACCTTTCTACTCTTTCCAGAAGCGAGCTTAGTTGTTTTTCAAACTCAGGCATAGTTTTTAACCTACTTGAAAAAGCTAAAAGTCTACCAGAAGTATCATAAAAAGCCCCTTCAGAAACGCCAGCTATATCTCCCGATAGTCGCCACAAGACTTCTTCAGGACTTAGCCCCAGTCTCTCGTACTTTGCAATAAGTGTATTTATCTGACTGACCTTTTCTTCTAAGAGGGAGCTTAGTTTATCTGACATGATGCTGACTAGCACATTTGTTTCTTCGTTCCACCTTTGCACGAGCTCTTGTTTAAGAATGTAAAAATGGTGAAAGTAAGATATGCCCTGAATAGTAAGCACAAAGGTAAAAAGTAGAAGTATCTTTGTTTTTAAACTTACCCTCATGGGATGATCTGGTCAACGAGAGATAAAGCTATCTGGTTATATTGCACACCTTGTTCTCTCAAAACTCTTTCGTTCACAACGAGCTTTATGTTCCTCACTTTTTCAAAAGGCACATTCTTGACTTGTTCCCCCTTTAGCAGCCTGTAAGCTATGAAAGATGCTTGATATCCTTGTTGATAGCCAGAGCTTCCATAAGCTACCGTGCAACCCTTTTTTGCTTGTTCAGGTGATAGGCAAAAGACAGGTAACTGATAGAAACTTGCATACTGAAGTATGTAAGAAGTTAGAAAGTTTTCTGTGTAAAAACAGGGAGTTATCACTATGCCGCCAAATCCGTCCTCTCTCATATGACTTATAACATACTCCAGATCAAGAACATCCCTGACAGATATGGGAACCACCTTTATACCGTATCTCTCCCCTGCCTTTACAGTTATCTTTGTGGCTACCTTTGAGGCTTCAAACTGAGGCGTACAGAAAACCACTACTTTCTTTATGCTTGGAAAGAGTTTATGGAGTATCTCCATCCTTTTCTCCATGAGCTCTGCGTTAAGATTATCCACACCCTTTATGTTGTAAGAAGGTTTGCTAAAGCTCTCCGTAAGACCCCAAGTCTTTATAGCAGTCCCACCCATGATGACAATGGGCTTTTTCATGTCTGGCTTTAGTTTCTTCAGGTAATAAGCCTCTATGCTTCCCCCTACTGCTATCATGTTGTACTCATCAAGCTTATTTATTACCTCAATAGCTTTCTCTTCAAGTTTCTTTAGATTGTTGTCCCCTGTATATAGGTCAAAGTTTACATCTTTAACCCCCAGTGCTCTTAGTCCATCTTGAAAACCTCCTACCTTACTCATTCTTCCTTCACCAGATATAAGTATGGCTATTTTTTTCTCCTCTTTTGAACACGAAAGAAGTGAAAGAAAGAGTAGGAAGAGTATGAAAGTCTTCATAAGATAAAATATAATTTCATTTTAGTAATTCTTGATTAAAACTTCTACATTTACCTTTTCTCTTTTATCACCTTTACAGTTAATAAATCTGTTTGCGGATACTTCCCAAATCTCATATTCTTTATAAAGCTCTTTTATGAACTTTGTATTTGAGTTAGACAGCATAACATAACAACCCTTTCTATCCAACTCTCTAAAAACTTCTGTCAACTCCATCTGATCTCTTTCTGTAAAATCAAGTTTGTGGTATTTGGTAAAAGAAGAGCTTTTGGATATGGGATAGTAAGGTGGGTCTAAATAAACAAAGTCTCCTTTCTTTGCCAATTTACAAACTTCCTTATAATCCAAATTTAGTATGGAAATTTCTGCAGTGTTTAGGTATTCAGAGACAGCCCTTAAATTTTCTTCATCTAAAATTTTGGGATTTTTATACTTTCCAAAAGGAACATTAAATTTACCTTTTGAGTTTTCTCTATAGAGCCCATTAAAACATGTTTTATTCAGATAAATAAACCTGCTTGCCCTTTCTACAGCAGATAGTTTCTCGGTGTCTAAAGACCTTATCTTGTAGTAGTATTCTTCTTCGTTTTTGTGTTTTTTCAGATCCTCAATGAGTGCATCTATGTCATCTTTTATCACCGTATAGGCATTTATAAGTTCTGTGTTTATGTCGTTGATGATAGCTTTATAGGGTAAGACCTCAAATAGCAATGCACCACCACCAACGAAGGGTTCTATGTATCTGTTATACGAAGGTGGTAAGTTATTAGTTAATATTTTAATTAACTGTCTCTTTCCGCCAGCCCACTTAACAAAAGGTTTAGGTTTTGCCACCTTTCCAATCAATGTGCGTTTCTCCATATATATGTTAATATTAAGAGCCATGCAGAGTATGACAGGAGTAGGAAAAGCTGTATGGGAAAATGAAAGCTGGAAAGTATCAACCCTTATAAAAAGTGTAAACTCAAGAGGTTTGGACATATTTATAAAGTCCAACTACAATCTTTCACCCGCAGAGATGAACATAAGAAAGCTCATAAGAGATGCTATCGCAAGGGGCACCGTCTCTGTTCAAATTGACATAACACCCAAAAAAGCAGAAACTCCTGTGGATGTAGGGAAAATTCTTTTGAACGTTGAAATAATAAAGACCATAGCAAAAGAGTTAGGACTTAAACTTACGGATGACACCATATTCCAGATAGCTTGGAAAAACTCCGAGAGAATCATGGAAGAGTTAAGCCCACAGCTTGAAGATTGTCTTTACACATCTTTGCGGTCAGCTTTGAGTGACCTTATAAGGAGCAGAAAAGAAGAAGGACAGCACTTAAAGGAAGATATAAAGATGAGAACACGCAGAATAGAAAGCCTTTTAGAGAGCATAGAAAGGCAAAAGGAGGAGGTTTTAAACTCCATAAAAAACAGGGTAATTGAAAAAGCCAAAGATCTTGGACTTCCCGATACACACCATACGGTGCTAAGCGAGATTACCTTTATTCTTTCAAGGATAGATGTGGATGAGGAGATAACCAGAATAAAGTCGCATCTGCAAAAGATAAAGTCTCTTCTGAACTCAGAAGGAGAAGTAGGTAGAAAGCTGGATTTTGTATTACAGGAAATGCACAGGGAGATAAACACTCTTGGGAATAAACTGCCTGAGTTTTCCCAATGGGTAGTGGAGATAAAAACAGAGGTCGATAGGTTAAAACAGCAGGTGGCAAACATAGAGTAGTGTTATAATATAAACTATACGTCGGGTGAGAAATTACCCCCATATTTGAGACTTCCTGAGAAAGTTACGAGCCTATGGCGCAGCCATAAAGGTAGGCAAGTAAGGTAATCCCTTTCCTCTACCTGCAAACTATCCACTAAACTGGAGGTCAAAGACTTTTGGGAGGTCTACCTACGACGTATATGCAAACTTAAAAATCCACCACATAAAATGACACAGCTTCCATTTCAAAACTTTACTCCTGCTTTATCTTGTATAACCATAAATCCCATTTAAGGAGGTGAGAACCATGATGCTACCAGAGCCCTTTAGGTTTCTAAGGATAGGTTGGTGGGTAGTACACATAATCGGCATTAGCCTTGTGTTCTACCTTGGAAGTAAGTTTGGCGGTGCAATATTCGGTTAAAGATGCCAAAGCTTTCCCTCCCTCC